>Ga0335070_10003983_pt1 | contig 17199 bp, 14 predicted proteins | sample Lox_Sample_13_FD_206722 | JGI IMG/M metagenome (GOLD analysis project Ga0335070, IMG submission 206722) | Soil microbial communities from Loxahatchee National Wildlife Refuge, Florida, United States - Lox_Sample_1.3 | ecosystem: Environmental > Terrestrial > Soil > Wetlands | place: USA...
GCTGGCGCTCGCGCCTGGGCGCGTCCACGAAGTGGCCGTGCGGCTGCCCGACCCGTGGGCGGCGCCGGCGGTCGCGCGCGCCATCGCCGCCGCCCTGACGGAGGCGGGCCACGCGGCGGCGGGCGGGCCCCTGGACGTCACGGTGGAGCCGTGGGCCTCGTTCAACCCGGAGGTCGCCGAGTATCTGCAGCTGATCACGGCGTCCAACGGTCTCGTGGTCGGCATCGTCTTCCTGTTCGCGATCTTCGGCGTGGCCAACACGTCGCTGATGGGTGCCTACGAGCGGCGGCGCGAGTTCGCCGTCGTCCGCGCGCTGGGCGTGGGGCCGGCGGGCGTGGCGCGGACGGTGGTGTACGAGGGACTGGCGCTGGGCGTGCTGGCGCTCGCGGCCGGCATCGCCGTCACCGCGCCGGTCCTGGTGGCGTGGCATCACACGCCGCTCAACCTCGGCTGGCTGATCGGCAACCTGGAGCTGGCGGGCGCGCTGGTGCGCCCGGTGCTGCGCGTCCAGTACTCCCTCCACGGGCCGGTGATGGGCGCGACCGGGCTCCTGGTGACGGCGGTGCTGGCTGCGCTCTACCCGGCGCTGCGAGCGGCGCGGGTGCCGCCGGCCGACGCTCTGGCGGGCCGGTGACCGGCGCTGGAGAAGCTCGCGCGGGCGGGGTCGGGTCGCGGCGACCGGCCGGCGTGCGAGCGGGAGTGTTCCTGGGGCTCGCCTTCCGCAACGTGCGCCGCAACGCGCGGCGCAGCCTGCTCACGGCCTCCGCCATGACGCTCGGGCTGGCGGTGCTCATGTGGACGCGCGCCATCTCCGACGGCGCGCACGAGGCGTGGGTCACCGGCGCCGTGCGCGTCGGCACGGGCCACGTCGCCCTCGAGGCCCCGGGATTCCGGGAGAGCGGCAGCCTCGCGGACCGCCTGGCGGCGCCGCAGCTCGACGCGGCCGCGGCGGTGCTCCGTTCCCCGGACGTGGCCCCCCTGGTGCGCGCCGTCGCGCCGCGACTCGCGGTCGGCGGCCTCGCCAGCTCCGCCGCGGCCGCCGTGCCCGTCCGCATCGAGGGCGTCGATCCGGCGGCGGAGGCCGCGTTCAATACCCTGGCCGGGCACGTCGTGGCAGGGCGCTTCCTGGCGCCGGACGACCGGCTCGCCGCCTACGTCGGGGTGGATCTCGCGCGCCGGCTCCAGCTCCGCATCGGCGACCGCATGGTGGTCACGGCGCAGACAGCGGGCGGTGAGATCACGGGGCAGCTGGCCCGCGTCGTGGGCACGTTCAAGAGCGGCCTGCCGGAGGTGGACCAGGGGCTGGTGTACGTTCCCATCGCGACCGCGCGAAACTGGCTCGGCGTGCCCGGGGCCGCCACCGCGGTGGCGGTTCTGCTGTACTCGAGCCGCGACGCGTCGCGAGTGGCCCGGGCGCTCCGGGTCCGCCTGCCCGCGGGCATCGCCGCCCTGTCCTGGGAGCGGGCCGATCCCGCGCTCGCGTCCGCCGTGCGGATCGACGACTGGAGCGGCTATGCGTTCCTCCTGATCCTCGGGATCATCGTCGCGCTGGCGATCGTCAACGCGGTGCTGATGAGCGTGCTGACGCGCAACCGCGAGTTCGGGGTGCTGCAGGCGCTCGGGCTGACGCGGCGCGAAACCGGGACCGTGGTCTTCACCGAAGGACTGATGCTGACCACGGCGAGCGGCGCGCTCGGCACCGCGATCGGCTACGGCGTCACCTGGCTGCTGTGGCGCCACGGGCTCGACCTCTCGGTGTTCATGAAGGGCGATATCTCGTTCGCGGGGGCGCTGGTCAGCCCGGTCATGGTGCCGGAGTTCCGCGCCGTGCAGGTTCTCCTGTGCCTGGCCGCGACGCTGGTGATCGGCGCGGCGGCATCCTTCTATCCCGCGCGCCAGGCGACGCGCATCGACGTGGCGGAGGCGATGAAGTTCGACCGATGAGCGCTCGCGACGACGTGCCCATCCCCGGCGCGCCGGTCGTCCGCACGCGCGACCTCTGGAAGACCTACCCGCAGGAGCCGGACCCGGTGCACGCGGTTCGCGGCGTGAGCCTGGAGGTCGCGGCCGGCGAGTTCGTGGCCATGGCCGGGCCCTCCGGCTCCGGCAAGACGACGCTCCTGAACCTGCTGGGCGGCCTCACCCGGCCCACGCGGGGCCGGGTGGAGATTGAGGGCCGGGACCTCGGCGGGCTGAGCGAGCGGGCCCTGGCGACGCTGCGGCTCGAACGGGTCGGGTTCGTCTTCCAGGCCTACAACCTGCTCCCGGTCCTGAGCGCGCTGGAGAACGCGGAGTTCACGCTGCTGCTGCGGGGCTTCCCGCCCGGGGAGCGCCGGCGCCGCGTGGTGGCGCTGTTCCGCGAGATCGGGATGGAGGGTCTCGAGGGGCGGCTGCCTGGCAAGCTGTCCGGCGGCCAGCAGCAGCGCGTGGCGGTGGCCCGCGCCGTGGTGGGGGAGCCGGCCCTGGTACTGGCGGACGAGCCCACGGCCAACCTCGACAGCGCGGCCAGCGCCGCGCTGCTCGACATGATGGAGCACCTGAACCACGAGCACGGCACGACGTTCGTCTTCGCCACGCACGATCCGCGGGTGATGGAGCGCGCGCACCGGCTCATCCGGCTGGTGGACGGCGCGATCGCCGGCGACGAGCGCCGCGCCCGCCCGGCCGGCCGTGGCGTGCCGTGACCCGGTGAGGCAGCGCCGGCCGCGGGCCGCCGCGGTCCCCGCGCTCCTCGTGGCCGCGCTCGCGGGCGCGTTCGCCGTGCCGTGCCGCGGCCAGGTCGGTCCCGTGACCGGCTACGCCATCAACGTCGCCGGCTACGCGGGCCCCAGCCCGCTCGGTGCCGGCGGCGCCTCGGACTTCCAGCGGCTGCGGCTGATGTTGGGACCTGCGCTCGGGCCGCTGCACGCGGAGCTGGCCTACGAGCAGCTCTTCCTCTACCAGCGGCAGCCGGGCGCCGCCTTCGCCGGGCTCGTGCCGGGCGCGGCGCCGGCGTCCGGCGACTGGCTGGACCTCGACTGGACGCTGGTCGCGCGCGGGGACGTGCAGTGGCGCCACCGCATGGACCGGCTGGACCTCGCGCTGAGGGCGGGGGTGATCGAGCTGCGCGTCGGGCGGCAGGCGATCTCCTGGGCGACGACCCTGCTGTTGACCCCGGCGGATCCGTTCGCGCCGTTCGATCCCTCGGACCCGTTCCGCGAGTACCGCACCGGCGTGGACGCGGTGCGGCTGCAGGTCTTCCCCGGGCCCTTGAGCAGCCTGGACGTGGTGGTGCGGCCCGAGCGCACGCCGGGGGGACGCACCGTGACCGCCGCGCTGCGGGGGAAGGCGTCCCTGGGGGCGCTGGATCTCTCGGCGTGGGGCGGCGTGGTGGACGGAGCACCGGCGGGAGCGGTCGGCGCCACCGGCACGGTGGCGGGGGCCGCCTGGCGCTTGGAGGCCGCCGTGCGCGAGGACACGACCCGCGCCGCGGTGCTGCGCGTGGCCGCCGGCATCGACCGGCGCTGGAGCGTGCTGGGGCGCGATCTCTACGTGGTGGTGGAGTACCAGCGCGACGGGTTCGGCGCGCGGGATGCCGCGGGCCTGGGCCCGGTGCTGCTGTCGCAGCCTTTCCGGCGGGGCGAGCTGCAGGTGCTGGGCCGGGACGTCGTGGCGGCGCAGCTCCAGTATCAGGTGCACCCGCTCATCGCCGGCGAGCTGCTGGTGCTGTGGGACGCGGGCGACGGCAGCGCCCTCGCGGGCCCGGCGGTCCAGGTCTCGGCGTCGAACGACGTCGCGGTGCGCGCGGGCGCGTTTCTGCCGGCCGGCCGCGGCGGCCGGAGCCCGCCGGGCGCGCCCGGTTCGGAGTTCGGGATCGCGCCGACGTTCGGCTTCGCGTCCGTCAGCCTGTTCTTCTGAGCGAGCGTCGCACCGGCCGCGCCGGGCGCGCCGCACCCCGGGCCGCAGCGGCAGCGGCGGCGCCGGCGCGGCCCGTCACGGCGACGGCTCGCCGGGCGCCCCGCCACCGGTCTCCTCGCTGCGCCGGCCCGGCGGGCGCGGCTCGGGCGGCCGCAGCCGTTCGAGGATGGCGGCCGTGTCGAGCAGGGCCGCGTGCGACAGCGCCTGCGGGAAGTTGCCGAGGTGCTCGCCGGTGGCCGGATCGATCTCCTCGGCCAGCAGGCCGACGTGGTTCGTGCGCCGCAGCAGGTTCCGGAACAGGCGCTCCGCCTCGGCGAACTCGCCCACCATGGCCAGGTTGTCCACCAGCCAGAAGCTGCAGACGACGAAGGCGCCTTCGCGCCCCGACAGGCCGTCCGGCGCGTGATAGCGGTAGATCAGCTCCTCGCAGGGGCTGCCGAGCTCCCGCCGCACCGCCTCGAGCGTCGTGCGGACGCGAGGGTCGGTGCGCCGCAGGAAGCCCACCTTGGGGATGACGAGCAGCGCCGCGTCGAGCGCCGGCTCGCCGTAGGCCTGGACGAACGTCCCGCGCCCGGCGTCCCAGCCGCGCTGCAGCACTTCGGCGCGCAGCGTCGCCGCCTCGCGCTCCCAGCGCGTGACGTCGCCGGGGAGCCGCAGCCGCCGGGCGATGCGGCAGCCGCGGTTCAGTGCCGTCCAGGCGAGCACCTTGCTGTAGACGTAGTGCTTCGGCGCGGCGCGCGCCTCCCAGATGCTGAAGTCGGGCTCCCGCCAGTGCACGGCGGTCCAGTCCACCAGGTCGCGCAGGGTCTGCCACAGGCCCTCGGTGACCGGATGGCGACGGGACCAGATCGCGACGGTCTCGAGCAGCTCGCCGTACACGTCGAGCTGGAACTGGGCGGCGGCGTCGTTGCCGACGCGCACCGGGCGGGCGCCGCCGTAGCCGGCGAGATGGTCGAGCGTGCGCTCGGGCAGGTGCCGGCGGCCGTCCACGCCGTACATGATCTGCAGGTGGCTCTGATCCACGTGGCGGCACACCCGCTTGACGAACTCCAGGAACGCCTCGACCTCGGACGCGAAGCCGAGCCGGTCGAGCCCGAACAGCACGAAGGCGGCGTCGCGCAGCCACGCGTAGCGGTAGTCCCAGTTGCGGCCGCCGCCCTGCGTTTCCGGCAGCGAGGTGGTGGGCGCGCCGACGATGGCCCCCGACGGGGCGTAGGAGCACAGCTTCAGGGCCAGGGCGCTGCGCTCCACCTCCGGCCGGAACGGCCCGCGGTAGCGCAGCTGGCCCAGCCACGCGTCCCACCACGCGGCCGTCGCCTCGAGCTTGCGGGCCGACTGGTACTCGCCCACCGGGAGCACCTCGTCGTCGTCGTAGCGCAGCACCAGCCAGGCCTCGTCGCCGGTGGCCAGGGCGAGCGACGCGGTCGCGGTGCCGTAGCCGATCTGCCACCCGGTCCCGGGGGGGCCGGCGAGCGTCACGACCTCGTCGCGCGAATCGGTCGCGAGCACCCCGTGGGTCCGGCGCACCAGCAACGGCATCCGGGTCGCGTAGTCGAAGCGGGGCGCGAAGGTGACCGTGATCTCCACCGCGCCCCGGGTGCAGGCCACGCGGCGGTGAATCTCGGGGCTGCGCCCGCGCGCCGTCGCCACGGGCATGAAGTCGGTGACCGCGGCCACGCCGCCGCCCGCGACGTGGAAGGTCGTGACCAGGACGTTGCTGGCCGGCAGGTAGCGCTGCTCGCTGGTCCACGGGCCGCGGGGCGCCACCTGCCAGCGCCCGCCGCGCTCGGCGTCGAGCAGCGCCGCGAACAGGCTGGGGGAGTCGAACCGCGGCGCGCACCACCAGTCCACGGAGCCGTGGCGCCCGACCAGCGCCGCCGTGTGCAGGTCTCCGATGACCGCGTAGTCGCCGATGGGCAGGCGGGGCGGCGCGGCGGCGGTCACGCGCGCGGCTGGACGAAGGCGCCGGCGGCGAGCCAGCGCAGCAGCTGGACGACGGCCTCGGGATCGGGCAGGCGGAAATCCGCCGCGGTGGGGGTGGCGGCGGGCCCGCGGGCCACCCGGATCGAGCGGCCGATGCCCCGCAGCGCCCCGAAGGCGTCCTCGTCGGTCGCGTCGTCGCCGATGTACAGCGCCCGCACCCGCGCCGGCCAGTCCGCGCCGTGCCGGTGCACGAGCACGTGGAGGACGGCGCGGCCCTTGTGCCAGTCCACGGCGGGCCGGCCCTCGACGACCAGGGCCCCCGGCGTGACCCGCAGCCTCCGCCGGCGCAGCACGACCTCGGCCGCGCGGCGGGCGCGGTCGCGCTGGTCGGCGGGCACCTCGCGCAGGTGGTAGCTCAGGGTGAGGCCCTTGCGCTCGACCCAGCCGCCGGGCAGGGCCAGCGCGGCCAGGGCGTCGGCCGCCGCGTCGAGCAGGGCGCGGGAGGCGTCGGCGCCCGCGTGCCGGAAGGTGAGTCCCGGGCCCTCGATCTCGAAGCCGTGGTTGCCGACGTAGGTGAGTCCGCTCACCCCCACCATCTGCCGGACGTCGTCGAGGGCGCGGCCCGAGACCACCGTGAGATCGAGGTTGGGCGTCCGCGCCGCGTCGCGCAGCGTCTCGCGCGCGGCCTCCGCGAGGGTGGCCTGCTCGGGGCGCGGGGCGAGCGGCGTGAGGGTGCCGTCGTAGTCGAGGAACAGGGCGACGGCGGGGCGCTGCGACAGCCACGGCGCGAGGCGCCGGCGGGTCACGTCGACCGGCGAGGCGACCGCGGTCAGGGCCAGGTCGCTCGCGCGCTCGGCGGCGTCCACGAACCGGCGGACCCACGTGTGCACGTCGTTGGCGCGCACCCGGTCGCGCAGCGCCGACATCCGGGCCCGGCGCTCGTCGTCGGACATCACGATGGCCCGGTGCAGCGCCTCGGCCACCGCCTCGACGTCGAACGGGTTCACGAGCAGGGCCTCCTGCAGCTCGTCGGCGGCGCCCGCCATCTCCGAGAGAATCAGCACGCCGTCGTTCTCGAGCTGCGCGGCCACGTACTCCTTGGCCACGAGGTTCATGCCGTCGCGGAGCGGGGTGACCAGCGCGATGTCGGAGTGCCGGTACAGCGGCACCAGCTCCTCCGGAGGGAGGACCCGCACCAGGTAGCTCACCGGGGTCCACCCGCGCTCGGAGAAGCGGCCGTTGATCCGGCCCACGGTCTCGTCGAGCTGCCGCTTGAGGGCGGAATACTCGGCCACCCGCTCGCGGCTGGGCACCATGACCTGGGTGAAGCGCACGCGGCGGCGGAGGCCGGGGTGGCGTTCCAGCAGGCGCTCGATCGCCATCAGCCGCTCGTAGATGCCCTTGCTGTAGTCCAGGCGGTCCACGCCGAGGATCTCGACGGGGCGCTCCGCGGCGGCCCGGCGGGGCGTGGCGACCCGGCCGGCCAGCGCCTCGACCAGCGACACGTCGATGCTGATGGGGTGGGCCTGGACCGCGACCTCCCGGCCCTCGAAGCGCGCCACGCCGGCCGCGCGGTCCACCTCGCACCCCAGCAGCCGTTCGGCGCTGGCCAGGAAGTGCTGCGCGTACGAGGGCACCTGGAAGCCGACCAGGTCGCAGGCGAGCATGCCCTGCAGCAGGCTGCGCGACCAGGGCAGGACCCGGAACACGTCGGTCGCGGGGAACGGGATGTGGAGGAAGAACGCGACGCGGGCCTCGGGCGCGAGGCGCCGCAGGAACGCCGGGGCGCGCAGCAGCTGGTAGTCGTGCACCCAGATCAGCGCTCCCGGCGGCGCGGCCGCGGCGGCGGCCGCGGCGAAGCGCTCGTTGACCCGCTCGTAGGTCCGCCACGATGCGCCGTCGATCGTGGTCCGGCTGACGAAATAGTGGAACAGGGGCCACAGGGTGCGGTTGCAGAAGCCCCCGTAGTACTGCGCCAGCTCGGTGCCGCTGAGCGGCACGGGATGGTAGCGCACGCGCCCGGCGTCGGGCAGCCGGAGGCCCCCGGCCGCGTCGGCGTCCTCGCGCGTTTCCCCGGCCCAGCCCACCCACACGCCGCCGCGCTGCTGGAGCACCGGCTCGAGCGCGGAGACGAGCCCTCCGGGCGAGCGGATGAGGCGGACGCCGCGCGCATCCCGCTCCGCGCGGAAGGGCAGCCGGTTGCTGACGACGACGAGGGGGCGCTCGAGCGCGGCGCCGCCGTCGGCGCCGGGCGGGGCATCGGTCATGGGTCGGCCTCCCGCGGCACCGCCGCTGCCGTGACGGCTGGGTAGTTAGCATCCCAACGACGTCCGGCGTCAAGCCGCCGGTCCGCGGCGGCGGCCGCCGTCTTCCAGCGCGGCGTGCAGGGCGGTACTGTTGACGGACCGGCCCGTGAACCGAATGGTGACCGACTCCGTCGATCCGGACGTCGCCCGCGAGCTCGAGCGCACCGGTGGCGCCGAGCTCGTGGTGGGCGTCATCGCCTACAACAGCGGGCGGAGCGTCCGGCGCGTCGTCGAGGCGGCCGCCGCGGCCGCCGCCTCCTACTACCCGGAGCGGCGCGTGGTGATCGCGGTCGTCGACGGCGGCTCGCGGGACGGGACGGTGGAGGCCGCGCGCGGCGCGGCCGGCCGCTGCCCCCTGGTGGTGATCCCGCAGGCCGCCCGGACCCTGGCGCGGCTGGGCTCCGACGCGGGGCCGCCGGGCAAGGGCGGCGGCCTGCGCACCGCGCTGACGGCGGCGGCGGCGCTCGGCGCCGCCGGCTGCGCGGTCGTCGACGCGGACGTCGCCACCATCACGCCCGAGTGGGTGCGTCGGCTGTTCCAGCCGGTCCTCGAGCACGGACTGGACCTCGTGGCGCCGCTGTACGCGCGTCACAAGTACGACGGGATGCTCACCAGCTTCCTGGTGTACCCGCTCACGCGCGCCTTGTACGGCCGGCGGCTGCGGCAGCCGGTGGGGGGCCACTTCGGGTTCTCCGGGGCGCTGGCGCGCCGGCTGGTGGCGGGTGGCGCGTGGGAGGGGGCGGCGATCCGCTACCGGCGGGACCTGTGGGTCACCACCAAGGCGCTCGCCGACGGCCTCCCGGTGGGCCAGGCGGCCCTGGGGCCGGGCCGGCGGGGTGCGCGCGAGCCGGAGGCCGGGCTGGCGCAGGCCTTCAGCGAGGTGGTGGGCACGGCGTTCTCGCTGATGGAGGAGTACCGCCCGGCCTGGCGGGCGGTGGTGGAGACTGCGGACGTGCCCTGCACCGGGGACCCGCCCGTCGTAGGCACCGAGCCCGTGTCGGTGAACGTGGACCGGATGATCGCGACGTTCCGGCAGGCCGCCGCGGACCTGGTGCCGGTGTGGCGGCGAATGCTGGCGGCCGACACCTGTGCGGCGGTGCTCGAGCTGGCGGCCGATTCCGAGGAGGCGCCGCGGTTCCCGGCGTCGCTGTGGGCGCGCGTCGTGTACGACGGCGCCGCGGCCCATCACGCGCGGCTGCTCCCGCGCGGCCAGCTGCTGCGGGCGCTGATTCCCCTCTACCTGGGGTGCGCGGCCGCCTACGTCCTCGAGACGGCCGACGGCGACGGCCGCCAGGCGGAGGCCCGTGTCGAGGCAGCGTGCATCGCCTTCGAGGCCGGGAAGGCATACCTGCTCGACCGGTGGGATGCCCGGCGGGCGTGAGCCAACGGGAGGATACTGCGATGACAGGGAACTTCTGGGACAGCGCGGTGCTCGAGCCGCTGCGCCGCTTCGTGGACCAGGCGCTCACCTTTCTGGCCCACAACTTCCTCGCCATGGTGGTCGTGCTGCTGGTCGGGGTCCTGGTGGCGTACGCCGCGCGGATCGTGGTCGCCGTGCTGCTGCGGCTCGTCGGGTTCGACGGCTTCTGCCAGCGCCACGGCGTCGCCGGGGCGCTGCGCACCGCCGGCATCGCGCGGGGCCCCACCGCCGTGGCGTCGCGCGTCGCGTTCTGGCTGGTGATGATCGTGTTCCTGGTCCTCTCGCTCGCCGCGCTCAACATCGCGCCGATGAACGACCTGGTGACGCGGCTGTTCGTGTTCCTGCCGCAGCTCCTGGCGTCCCTGGTGATCCTGGTCCTGGGGTACGTGGTGAGCGTGTTCCTGCAGCGCGCCACCCTGCTCGCCGCGGTGAACGCGGCGCTGCCGCGCGCCCGGGTGCTGGCCGGCGCGGTCCAGATGCTGGTGCTGCTGTTCACCGCGGCGATGGCGCTGGAGCAGGTGGGCATCGGCAGCAGCATCGTGCTGGCCGCGTTCAGCGTGGCCTTCGGCTCGGTGGGCCTGGCGGCCGCGCTGGCGTTCGGCTACGCCGCGCGCGACCTCGCGCGCAGCGTGCTCGAGCGGCACCTGCCGGGCGCGGACCAGGAAGGGCTGGGCGAGATCTCGCACCTGTAGCGGAGGCGGGCGGCGGGTCGGCACGGGCCACGGCGAGAGGTGGCCGGGGCGCCGGGGAGCCGACCGGGATCGGGGCGGACGGCGCCGCACGGGCGGCGCGGAGGGAGCATGGGCCTGAGCGACGTCCTCATCAACGCGGCGCTGGTCGTGGCGACCAGCGCGCTGCTGGTCGCGGTGGTGAAGCTGCTGGCGCGGATGCGGCCGCGGGCGGCGCCGCCCCAGGCAAGCGGCTGGTGCTGATGGGCTCGCGCAGCCTCAGGGTGGGCAACCGGTGACCGGGCCGGGGCACGAGCCCGCGAATGGGTCGGCCACCGACCCGGCGGCGCCGTCGCTGCTCGAGAACTGGCTCAGCCTGCTCGGGACGATCCTGGCGGCCTCGAGCTTCTTCGCCGCCGTCTGCCTGATCGCGATCGATTTCTTCCGCAGCTTCAAGAACCCCTACATGGGGGTTCTCACCTACCTGGTCGCGCCCGCGTTCCTGGTCGGGGGGCTGCTGCTGATCGGCGTCGGCGCGCTGCGCGAGCGCCGCCGGCGGCGCCGGGTGCGTCCCAGCGGGGTCCCCCGCTATCCCCGGCTCGATCTCAACCTGCCGCGCCAGCGACGCGCATTCGTGGTGGTCAGCGTGGCGACCTTCCTGTTCCTCATCCTCACCGCGCTGGGCAGCTACCGCACCTACGAGTTCACCGAGTCGGTGTCGTTCTGCGGTACCACCTGTCACACGATCATGCGCCCGGAGTACACCGCATATCAGGAGTCGCCGCACGCGCGCGTCGCCTGCGTCCAGTGCCACATCGGGCCGGGTGCGAGCTGGTTCGTGAAGTCGAAGCTGTCGGGCGCCTACCAGGTCTACGCTACCATCGCCGGCCGGTACCCGCGCCCGATCCCGTCGCCGATCAAGAACCTGCGGCCCGCGCAGCAGACCTGCGAGCAGTGCCACTGGCCGCGGAAGTTCTACGGCGCGGCGGAGCGGGTGCTGCACCACTACCTCCCGGACTCGGCCAATTCGCCGTGGACCATCCGGATGCTGCTCAACATCGGAGGCGGGGACCCCAGTTTCGGACCGGCGGGCGGGATCCACTGGCACATGAACATCGCCAACCGGGTGGAGTACGTCGCGACCGACAGCCAGCGGCAGGTCATCCCCTGGGTGCGGGTCACCGACGCGCGCGGTCGCTCCACCGTGTACCAGTCAACCGTCGGCCCGCTGACGCCGCAGCAGGTGGCGGCGGCCCGGCCGCGGGTGATGGACTGCATCGACTGCCACAACCGGCCCACGCACATCTACCAGGCGCCCGTCGCCGCGGTGAATCTGGCGATCAGCACGGGGCGCATCGACTCGACGCTGCCGTTCATCATGCGACAGGCCGTCCGGGCGTTGACCGATTCGTATCCCAGCACGCCGCTCGCGCTGCGCGCCATCACCGACTCGCTGCGGGGGTTCTACCGAGCGGCGTATCCCGGATTGGTCGCCGCGGACTCCGGACGACTCGACCGCGCCGTCGCCGCCGTGCAAGCGATCTACCGCCAGAACTTCTTTCCCTCGATGCGGGTGGACTGGCGGGTCTACCCCGACAATGTCGGCCACTGGATCTTCCCCGGCTGCTTCCGCTGCCACGACGGCAACCACGTCAGCGCCGACGGCCGGACCATCACCCATGACTGCCGGACCTGCCACACCATCGTCGCGCAGGGCCCGGGATCGGCGCCCACGACGGTCAGCCCGGCGGGCCTCGACTTCAGGCATCCGGTGGACATTGGAGGAGCGTGGCAGGCCATGCTGTGCTCGGACTGCCACCACGGGGCGGTGGTGCAGTAGCGCAGACCGCCGGGCATGCGTGGATCGGCGTCACTCGCCTGCCCGCCACGCCCGGCTCCCCGGTCACGATCCGGCTCCGCTCGCGCGCCTCCCGCCGCGCTCCAGGCTCCACTTCAGCGCCGGGGGCGTCACCAGCGTGGTCACGATCACCATGATCACCACCGCCGAATAGACGGCCCCGTCCACGATCCGCTCTCCGTGCAGCACCAGGCCGAGGCCGATGCTGGCGAAGATCAGGCCGACCTCGCCGCGCGGGATCATGCCGAGCCCCACCGACAGCCGGTCCACGCCGCGTCCCCAGGCGCCCAGGGCGCACGCCTGCTTGCCGACGATGGCGGCCACGGTGAGCAGCAGCGCCAGCACCAGCACGCCCGGCTGCCCGAAGGTCGCGAGCTCGACGCGCATCCCCATCATCACGAAGAACACCGGCACCAGGAACGACGCGACCGGCGCCACCAGGTCCTGCAGCCGCTGCTCGCCGCGCCGCTCGAACTCGCGCCAATGCACGTCTTCGAGGATCAGTCCTGCCGCGTAGGCCCCCACGATCGGCGCGAGGCCGATCGCGGACGCGACGTAGGCGAGCACGAAGCACAGCACCAGCGCCGTGGCCAGCAGCACGCCGCGCCCCCGCAGCCGCGCCGCCTGGCGGAACAGGCGCGGCGTCAGCGCCACCCCGAGGCCGAGCGCGCCCACCAGGAACGCCGCCGCCTTCAGGACCACGACGGCCGTGGCGGCGTAGGAAAGGGAGGCCCCACGCTCGGCGGAGGAGATCACGCCCGCGACCACCGCCAGGATCACGAGGCCGAGCACGTCGTCGATGACCGCGGCGCCGAGGATGATCCGCGCCTCGATCAGCTTCGCCTTGCCGAGGTCCCTGAGCACCCGCGCCGTGATGCCGACGCTGGTGGCCGTGAGGGTGGCGCCGAGGAACGCGTGGGCGTAGGGGCTGTGCTGCGGCAGCACCAGCGCCCCCACGCCCCAGCCGAGCGCGAACGGCGTGACCACGCCCAGGACCGCGACGGCGGTCGCGGACGCGCCCACCTTCAGCATCTCGCGCACGGTCGACTCGAGCCCGACGTCGAACAGCAGGATCAGCACGCCGAGCTGCGCCAGCACGTTGAGCGAGGTGTCCGCGGTGAGCGACCGGAACCAGGGGACGCCGATCAGATCCAGGTTCCCGAGGATCACACCGATGACCAGTTCCCCCAGCACGGCGGGCTGGCCGATACGCTCGGCGAGATCTCCCGCCAGCTTGGCGCCGGCGAGGATCGCGGCCAGGGCCAGGACCACGCGCCCGAGATTGGCGCTCCCCTCCGCCGGTGCGGCGCCGGCCAGCGCGACCACCAGCGCCATCGGCACCACGACGCCGAGCTTGCGCATCCTTCACCACCTCCGTCGGCGGGTCGTCGGACCCTCGCCGTTCCCGATGTTCGCGAGCCGCCGGGGTCGGCGCAAGGCGGGCACTCGCCCGCGGGTTCCGGCCGCCCTTGAGTTGGGGATGCCCCCGGCTTATCTACCGCGTCATCCATGGAGGACGAGCGGAAGCTCCCGGAGAACGCCGGCCCGGCGGCGGGCGACGGCCCGTCGTCGGCCGCTGGAACGCCTCCGTCGGGCGCGACGGAGGGCGCGGCACCCGCGCCGGAGGCGGCGGGCCCCGAAGGCGGGGCACCCGGCCCGGCGGCGCAGCCGCCCGATGAGGCGACAGCGGCCGCGCCGGCGCCGGGCCTGGAGCGGGGCGCTCCCGGGCCAGCAACGACCGCGGGGCCGGTCGCCGAGCCGGCCGCCGGCGTGGTGGCCGAACCGGTGGCGCCGGCCGAGCCCCCGGTGCCCGAGGCCCGGCCGTTCGTCCGCCGCCACCACTGGATCGTGCGGCTCACGCACTGGGTCAACACGGTCGTGCTGCTCGGCATGATGGCGAGCGGGCTCCAGATCTACAACGCCTACGAGCGCTTCGGCATCCGCGGCACGCGGCTCCCGGTGCCCAACCCGTTCGACATGCATCCGGTGCCGCACTGGGCGCGGCTCGGCGGCTGGCTCGCCGGCGGCCTCAACTGGCACTTCTTCCTGATGTGGCCGCTGGTGCTGAACGGGCTGCTGTACCTCGGCTACCTGCTCTTCACCGGGGAATGGCGGCCGCTCCTGTTCCGGACGCGCGACGTGGGCCCCGCCGTCGAGATGCAGAAGTACTACCTGCACCTCCGCCGGGAGCACCCGCCGCAGGGCAAGCACAACGCCCTGCAGAAGGGGGCGTACACCTTCATCGTCCTGCTGGGGATCCTGTCGGTCGTGACCGGGCTGTCGCTGTGGAAGCCGGTGCAGCTGTGGTGGCTGACGGCGCTGTTCGGCGGCTACGAGCTGGCGCGCTACTGGCACTTCGTCGCGGTGTGGCTGTTCGTGGCGTTCATCGTCGTGCACGTGGTGCTGGTGTTCACGGTGGATCCGGCCTCGCTGCGGGCCATGATCACCGGCTGGTACCGCGGGAGGTTCCCGAGCCATGACTGATCTCGACCGGAGGCGGTTCCTGCTCGGCGCGGCCGCGGCCGGGGCCTCGGCTCTCGGCGCGGCGTGCGGCTGGGACGGTGGCCGGGCGCTCCGGCCGCGCCTGATGGCCTGGTCGGGCGTGAACGACTGGGTGAGCGCGCGGCTGTTTTCGTCGTCGCGGCTCGCGCGCGAGTATCCGCTGGCGCGCCGCACGGCGGACGCGGCGTTCCCCGCCTACTATGTGAGCGACGCCGTGCCGGTGCTGCGTGATCCCGCGGCGTGGCGGCTCCAGGTCGGCGGCCTGGTCCGCAAGCCGGTCGCGCTCGCGATCGACCAGCTGATCGCGATGCCTCGCCTGTCGTACACGGTGAAGCACCACTGCGTCGAAGGGTGGACCGCGATCGCGACCTGGGCCGGCGTGCCGTTCCGCGCGCTCGCGGAGCGGGTCGAGCCGCTGCCATCCGCCCGCTACGTGATGTTCCGCTCGTTCGACAGCGGGTACAGCAACGGGTGGGATGTGGCGTCGGCGATGCATCCGCAGACGATCCTCGCCTACGCCTACAACGACCGGCCGCTGATGCCGGACCACGGGGCGCCGCTCAGGCTCTACTCGCCCACCAAGCTCGGCTACAAGAACACCAAGTACCTGCTCGCGGTGGAGTTCACGGACACCAAGCCGGGCGGCTACTGGGAGGATCAGGGCTATCCGTGGTTCGGCGGGCTGTGAGAGGGCAGGGTGCCGGGTGTAGGGGCGTGGGGGTGTGCGCCGCCGCCGCGGTGGTGGCGGCGCTCCTGGTCTGGGCGCCGGCAGCGCGGGCCCAGGGCATCCCGTTCAGCCAGCACGGAACGGTCAGCCAGCGGGTCGGGACCACCGACATCGCGATCGAGTACAACCGGCCCGTGGCGCGCGGACGCAAGCTGTTCGGCGACGGCGGTGTGGTTCGCTGGGGCGAGGTCTGGCATCCGGGCGCGGATTCGGCGACGACCATCACCTTCAGCCGGGACGTCACGGTCGAGGGGCGGCCCCTCGGTGGGGGCGCCTACACGCTGTGGGCGATCCCGCAGCCCGACGCGTGGACGATCATCTTCAGCCGCGCGGTACACGTCTTCCACTATCCGTACCCCGGCCAGGACCAGGACGCGCTGCGGGTGGACGTGAGGCCGGAAGCCGGCCCCCACATGGACGCCCTGGCGTACTACTTCCCGGTGGTCGCGGCCGACTCGACCATTCTCCGTCTGCACTGGGGCGAGACGGTGGTCCCGATCCACATCAGGACCACGCGGGAGCCGTAGGCGCGGTCGCCGTCAGCGGTTCCCGGCGCAGGCTGCAGCCGCGCCGTTCCTTCGGTAGTTTCCCTCCATGTCTCGCATCTCCGGCAAGCTCGCGCTGATCACCGGTGCCAGCTCGGGCATCGGCCTCTCCTGCGCCCGCCGCTTCGCGGCCGACGGCGCGGACCTCGTGCTGTGGGCCCGTCGCAAGGACCGGCTGGAGCGGGCGGCCGCCGAGCTCCGGCAGGCGCACCGGATCCGTGTGGAAGTGGCCGGGGTGGACGTGCGCGACCGGGCCGCGGTGAACCAGGCGGTGGACGCGCTGGCCGCCGCGGGGCGTGTGCCGGACATCCTGCTCAACAACGCAGGCCTCGCGGCCGGCCTGGCCAGGCTCCAGGAGGGCGACCCGGACCACTGGGACCGGATGATCGATACCAACCTCAAGGGCCTGCTCAACGTGTCGCGCGCGGTGCTGCCGCTGATGATCAAGCGCGACACCGGCCACGTAGTGAACATCGGCAGCACGGCGGGGCACCAGGTCTACCAGGCCGGCAACGTCTACAACGCGACCAAGTTCGGGGTGAAGGCGCTCACGGAGGGGATGAATCTGGACCTGGCGGGCACCAAGGTGCGGGTCTCGAGCGTGGACCCGGGCCACGTGGAGACGGAGTTCGCCCTGGTCCGCTTCGACGGCGACGCGGCGCGCGTCAAGAAGCTCTACGAGGGGTTCCGACCGCTAAGCCCCGAGGACGTCGCCGACGCGGTGGCGTACATCGTGAACCTGCCCGAACACGTGAACGTGCTGGAACTGATCGTGGTTCCGGCAGCTCAGCGAAGTGTGCACCTCATTGACCGTGAGACGTGAGAGGTGAAAGGTGAGACGTTCACGTGAGAGGTGAGGGGCAAAGGCCGTGAGGGGTTGGTGAGAAGCTCAAGGCGTGAGAGGGAGCCTCACCTCTCACGTGAACGTCTCACGCCCTCACCCCTCACCTCTCACTTTCCCGTCTGCACATACACCCGGTTCATCACCACCGGCTCCTCCGGCAGATTCTCGTAATTCCCCTGCCGCGTCGTCCGCACCCTCGAGATCGCGTCCGCCACATCCATCCCCTCGGTCACGTGCCCGAACACGCAGTAGCCCCAGCCGGCCACCGTCCTGGCGGTGAAGTCGAGCGGCGGGTTGTCCACCACGTTGATGAAGAACTGCACGCCGCCGCTCTGCGGATCGTAGGTCCGCGCCAGGGCCACCGTCCCGCGCACGTTCTTGAGCCCGTTGTCCGCCTCGTTCGGCACCGGCGCCGCGCTCGACGTGCGCTCCATGCCCGCGGCGGTGAGAATGCCGCCCTGGATCATGAACCCGCGGATCACCCGGTGGAACACCAGCCCGTCGTAGAA
>Ga0335070_10003984_pt1 | contig 17199 bp, 15 predicted proteins | sample Lox_Sample_13_FD_206722 | JGI IMG/M metagenome (GOLD analysis project Ga0335070, IMG submission 206722) | Soil microbial communities from Loxahatchee National Wildlife Refuge, Florida, United States - Lox_Sample_1.3 | ecosystem: Environmental > Terrestrial > Soil > Wetlands | place: USA...
CATCCCACATGTGCTCGCCAGGAAAGTCGGGCATGATGTTATTGGGCGAGTTCGCGATATACTCTTTTATCTCCGCCTCCAAGCAGGCCGCCGGGTCTTTTTTAATCTGATCTGCATCCATATCACGCACCTCAATATTTGCATTGATAACGGAAATACCCGAAAAACTCAAGCTCTTGATTGCATGAGAAAGAATATCTCACCTGCTGAAGCCCGGGTTCATCGTAATCGGTTATCCGTTACGTGCCTTAAGAAATTCATCAATGTACACCCACTTGAAGGTCGGTTGTCAAGAGACCTTTTTGTTCGCTGTTGTCGTTTCACCATCCTTAAAGAGTAACGAGATGAAGAGGGATGGAATCGCGTCCAGCTCTTTCACTCCAACGAGCACAGATAACGACGCCAAGGTTCTTTCTTATGACGAGAAAGATAGTGGGAGTGGGTTCATTCCTCGAATGCGGCCAATGAAACGGGCGGATACTTCCGGACCTCCTCCTTGAACTGTGACGCGACCAGCGTCCACGTCTTAGTCCACTGGCTGTGCTCTTTCTTTGCGAACTTCACCATTGATAATCCGCTCCAAACATTGCACAGAGAAACAAATATTGATACCCTCACTTCCAGGAAGACAGGGTGAGGAACGCCCACACCCACCAGGACCAGGAGCCCCACTTGCTTGAGGCTTCAGGAGACACTATATTTCATCAAGTTCAAATCAAAAGAGGGAGTCATGGCAGAGATCCAATGGTTAAATGATATGAGTGTTGCCCTTGTCCGGGCAAAGGCCGAGAGGAAACCCATATTGCTCGATTTCTTCAATCCCGGTTGAATTGGCTGCAAGCAGATGGGTGCAGTTACGTACCCTGACAGCAAGGTCGCCGCATTTGTTAACGACCGTATGATCCCGATTCAGTTTCTCGCCGACGCCAAGCCGTATGCTGACGATTTCAATGTCAAGTGGACCCCAACAGTCATCGTGCTTGACGAAGACGGCAAGGAGCACTCCCGCACGGTCGGTTTCTTGCCACCGGAAGAATTTGTGCCTTCGCTCCTGCTGGGGATAATCAAGGCCCATTTCGATCTGAACCGCTTCAGCGAAACGCTCGCAGACGCAGAGAAACTCATTGCCGATTATCCGAAAAGTAGGGCTGCGCCTGAAGCCATTTACCTGCAAGGGGTGGCAGGCTACAAGAGCACCCACGATCCGAAACACCTCAAAGCAGCCTATCAGAAGCTCCAAGCTGAATACCCGGCGAGCGAGTGGACGGAGAGGGCCCAACCCTATAATTTGCTACCGTAACTCAAAAGGTCGAACGGATTATAGCGAACAGAGGACGGCGTGCGCCATCTTCATGGGAATGTCCCATGGAACACCCGGCGTTTTATCGCACGATGCAGATAGACGGGCCTGGGAACAGCCGCAACTCTTCTCTGAAGAGATCCGCGCGGCGTTCAGGTCGTTGCGGCAGGTTGAGAGAGCAGGCGGCACGCCCGGCGCGCGCCGCCTGCCTCACCCAGGACATCCAAAAGGACTGATTTTGGATAGGAGAGTGAAAATGTCGAAAGCAATCAATGATGAGAGCCAAGGAGATCTCCTGGCATTCGAAACGCTCACGGTGCGCAAGGAACGGGCCGTTCTGTTTGCGGAAATTTCGTCCCCGCCCATGAATCTCCTGGGCCCCGAACTGGTCCGCGATCTGGTCTCTCTCATTCAGCAAGCCGAGGCCGACGACGCCGTCCAGGTGCTCGTGTTCAAGAGCGCTGACCCCGACTATTTCATTTCTCACGTCGACGTGACGCGGATCAAAGAGTACCGGGAAGAGGCGGCGAAGCTGACCGGCGAAGCATCGATCGCCCTCCTGTTTCGCCATCTGAGCGCAAGCCGCCTCGTCACCATCGCGCAGATCGAAGGTCGCGTACGGGGTGCCGGTAGCGAGTTCGTGCTGGCGTGCGACATGCGCTTTGCTGCGCGCGAGTCGGCAATTTTCAGTCAGATAGAGCCCGCGTTCGGTCAGATCCCCGGCGGGGGTGCAGCCCAACACCTCGCGCGCCTCATGGGCCGCGGGCGCGCACTCGAGGTCATGTTGAGCGCGGAGGATTATGACGCGGATCTGGCTGAACGATATGGCTGGATCAATCGAGCGTTACCTGCTGACGCAATTGCTGCCTTCGTTAGATCACTTGCTCATCGGATCGCAAAGTTTCCGGCTGCCGGCCAGGCTGTGGTCAAGGATCGAGTCAATGCAATCACTCTCCCGTCGGCTGACGATGTTCGTCAGGATTCCGATCTCTTCCTCGAGGGCGTGCGCAACCCCGAGGCTCAAAGCAGGATCCAAGCCGCGATGTCGCGCGGCTTCCAGACCCGAGACGGGGAAATGGCGCTAGCCAAAATGCTGGGCGACCTGGCGGACCATTGATCGAGAAGGCAAATCAAGAGGACTGGTGCTCGGGAATTTGAAGGAGGAACTCTTATGAAAAGGATCGTTTTTTTGGTGGCTGCAGTTACGGCGCTGGTCGGCGTGGTGACCTACATGGACCGCGTATCGGGACAGGCCGATAAAGAGACCGCCCCCATTTTTGTGACCAAAATTCCTCCCGGATACCGCGACTGGAGGTTGATCTCCGTGGCCCACGAAGAAGGCAACCTTAACGATCTACGCGCCATTCTGGGCAACGATAAGGCAATCAAGGCCTACCGCGAAGAGAAGCTTCCGTTCCCGGACGGCACGATCATTGCCCGAATAGCCTGGCAATACGTCCCGTCGGAGGAGAACAACAAAGTCTTTGGCCGACGCCAGTCTTTCGTTCCCGGGCCTCCCCCCGATTGGTACCTTCAGTTTATGGTTAAGGACTCAAAGAAATACGCCACGACGGGCGGCTGGGGATTCGCCCAATTTAATAAGGACGGCAAACCTGCCGACGAGGCGATGCTCAAAACCTGCTTTCCCTGCCACGAGCCTATCAAAGCTCGTGACTTTGTCTTCACCCGCTACGCACCTTGATGATAAGGGCCCAACGGATCTGGCTATCGATTTGGGTGACCGTTGGATTGCTCAAACCCCGGAGGGCACGTTGCACGCAGCTGAGTTAGTCCTGGTCATGCTGATCGCCGTTGCCGCGCTCGTTACCATTGCGCGGCACCTCGGGATCATCTACCCGATCTTTCTTCTAGTCGGAGGGCTCGCGCTCGGGCTTGTGCCCTGGATGCCGCGTGTGGAGATCGAACCGGACATTATTTTTCTCCTCGTCTTGCCGCCGCTTCTCTATATTGCAGGTTTCTTCACGGCACCACGGAGCTTGCGCGCGAATCTCGGCACCATCAGTTCTCTCGCCGTCGCGCTCGTCATCGCGACAGCCGTCGCCGTGGCCGTGGTCGCACGGGTGCTCATCCCCGATATCACATGGCCTGTGGCCTTGGTCCTCGGCGCGATCGTTGCGCCGCCCGATGCGATCGCGGCCACGGCAATTGCCTCCCGGCTCACCGTATCCCGGCGCATTCTCACGATTCTCGAGGGCGAGAGCCTCCTGAATGACGCCACCGCGCTCACTCTGTATAGCATCGCGCTCGCGGCAGCAACGGGGGGTCCCTTCTCAGGGAGCACGGCTGTAATCACCTTTGCCGGTGCACTGCTCGGCGGCGGTGCGATCGGTGCTGCGGTCGGATGGGTCATTGTGCAGATCCGTATGCGGCTCAACGACACGCCGGTGGAAATCACCATTTCGCTGTTGACACCGTACGCTGCCTATCTGTCAGCCAACCGACTTGGCGCGTCCGGAGTGATCGCGACGGTCGTCGCGGGCTTGTACCTGGGGCAATACCGCTCGCGCATCATGGGCGCCGACGCGCGGCTGACGGGTCGCGCCGTGTGGGAGATACTCACCTTCCTTCTGAACGGATTCGTGTTCATTGTGATGGGTCTCGAAGTACCCCTGCTCCTCCGTTCCGTTACACCATATCTGGCGATTCGACTGGTCGGCATAGGTCTCGTCGTGTGCCTGGTCCTGGTCGTCGTTCGCGCGCTGTTCGTCTTCGGCACCGTATTCGCGCCGCGGCTTGTTCGACGGCGGCAGAACATCCGGGGTCTGTTCGCCTCCTCACTTGTCCTGTCTTGGGCCGGAATGCGTGGCGTCGTCTCGCTCGCCGCAGCACTCGCGCTCCCTATGACACTGCCGCACGTCGGCGCCTTTCCCGCACGCGAAGCACTGCTCATCGTGACTCTGATAGTCATCGTCTTGACGCTGGTGGGTCAAGGCCTGACGCTGCCGGCGCTTATTCGGCACCTGCGGCTCGGCGCCGATGTTGAGGCACACGAAGATGAAGACAGGGCCAGACAGCGACTGGTCGAATCCGCGATGCAACGCCTCGATCAACTCTATTCCGTCTGGCCGCAGCATCAGCCGCTCCTCGATCAACTGCGCGAGATGTACCGGCATCGTTCCGGTCACGTCGACCACCAGCGCCATCCTGCGTCTGCAAACGGGGAAGACCGCGACCTCATCGAGCATCGCGAGATCAGGCGGACGATTATCGGCTCGGAAAGGGAAGCACTCGTTCGGCTTCACACAGAGGGTGAAATCAGCGATGAGGTGCTCCGGAATCTCGAGCGCGAGCTTGATCTCGAGGAACAACGGATGGACGCGTGACATGGTAGTGCCTTCGCAAGCACGACGTTACTGTTGACGCATCCATCAACATGCTCGGGACGCACGAGCAGCTGAAAACAGAACAACTTCTCCTTTTGATAATTTAAAATGATGCCTTGTTGCCTTTTGGTAGAACGAATGACTTGGACGGTGTGCTTGTTGACTCTCGTCAAAAAGGTACTTAGGCTCGTTTCAGATGTTCTCATTTACGGATAGGGGGAATGCACGAGGTCCTAATTAAAGTCCCCGGTGAGAAAAGAAGCATGACGATCAGAAAGATCGAGGTTGAACGGTTCAGCGTGATATCTTCGAAGCCGTTTGATGCGGTCGTGGCGGTGATGGAGGCGGCCGTTGGGCGTCCTGATATGCGCGAGTTCATGAAGGCAACCAAAGACGCACGGAGCTTCGCTGAACTGAAAAATGTGATTGAAAGGGGCCTCGGCAGGACGGGGCTGATGCTCTTCATGAAACTCGACCTCGGCGACATTCTTCGTAAGGAGACCGGACTCGCGGAGCGGAAAATCGTGCGCTTTCTGATCGGCAATCCGCTCATCATGAAAGAGATGGCGAGGCACGTTCCTGACGCTGGGTCTTACGCTCCGGTCACAATTCTGATAGATGAGCGGCCTGACGGTGTGCATTTGACGTACGACAAGATGGCCAGCCTTATAGCCCCCTATGAGAACTCATATGCTCTGTCTGTCGCTCGGGATCTGGATTCCAAAATCGAGAGCCTTATTCGAGAGTCCGCGGGTAACGATCTTAGCGTGACCCATCGTTCAGGGAGTGATTTGTAGTCAGCGCAACGCAGAATGAATCAGCGGCGAAGCGCAAAGGAGAAAGCCGGGCAGGTGGGACTGGCTATGAAGATGGAAGGTTCGATTGAGTTCTCAATCATAGAACAGACCGACGATCATGTTGTCTCAGAAATGCCCATTCAGGCCGGGATAAAGAATCCCTTCGGCGTTGTCCACGCCGGAGCCATCCTTTGGCTCGCGGATGTCACGGCGACGATCTTGCTCATGGGCCCGGAGCAGGCATCGGAGGGAATGAAAGGCTTTCCCCTTGCCATTACCCTGAATGCAAATTTCATCGACAATCAGACAGAAGGGGTATTGAGAGCCGTCTCCTCCTTCGTGAAGCGTGGACACACCGTCAGCGTCGTTCGAACGCTCGTACACGGCGCAAACGAGAAACTGATCGCGGATGTCACGGTCAATCATGTCGAGGGGCGCACCCCACGGGTAAACGGGATCTGCGTCCCAAAACAGTCCCATGGACCAAAGCCGTGCATGACGGCAACGTGGTCACCCTAAGGGTGCCACAATACCCTTTTGCGTGGGTGCAGCCCCAAACAAATCTATCACGCCGTGCAAAACCTGACAAGCATCATTGCCGCATGTAACGCTGAATATAGCTAACTACTCAACGGGCAACCATTTCAGGAAGAAGTCGATAAAAAGCGCAAGGGCAGGTATGCAAATCATATCTGGGTTAGTGTCACGCCGCGGTCCCAGGAGAATGTTGTCCTCAAGATTTGCGGCTACCGTTGGCCTTGACCCCTTTGGCGATGATAGCTATACATAGTAGAGAGCAGTATCTCTTCGAATGCGAGGAGGTGACAAGCATGGTTACGAACTTTGATCATTGCACGATCGTCGTACGCGATATTGAGGAGACGAAAAAGTTCTTTGCCCTCTTGGGCTTTCAGGAGGATTTTTCAGCTTTCATATCGGGAGATAGATTCTCAGCGTATATGGGAGTGAATGGCATAGAGGCGGAACACGTTACTTTGTCTCTTCCCAACTCTTCCCCACGGCAGGAAATTCAACTGCTCAAATACCATACGCCTGTCCCCATTGCCGACCCGAACATTGTGAGACTCGACAAACTGGGCTACAACCATCTTTGCTTCGCGGTGGACAACATAGAAGAAGAGGTACAAAGGTTGAAGGGCAAAGGGATTCGATTCCTGAACGAGGTCATGGAATTCCGGGGCAAGAAACTGACCTTCTTTTCCGGCCCGGAAGGGATCACTCTAGAATTAGCTGAGTGGTTGTGAGCTTCTCGCCAAGTATCAATCTGGGACATGGTTCATCGGAAAGAGAATTCAAACTTGGCTACGCCGTTATTCCAAGGAAAGGCGGAGCATGAACAGTTGTGGCGAGGTAGTACTGGCAGCACACACATCGGTGGGGCAGATGATATGCTTACGCTTGAGAGCGTTACATCACACGTTGAGCGCATGCATCAAGATTTTGTGACGCAGAAGAGCTCGCCACGATTGCCACGCCTAATCTTCGTGCCGTTCTATGACGGACGCTACTCAGGCTAGTATCCCCCGGGTGGGCGAAACGTGACCGTCTTCTTGGCAGCCTGATCAATCTCCTCGGGTGTAATCAGCACGGTAATCCTCGAAGTGACGGCCCCGCTGGCATTGGCGGTCATAGCCACAGCTGCGGCGTCCACGCTGCCCGGCAGATCGAGAATTATAAAGAAGTCGTCCCCGCCGAAGGCATAATAGAATGTCTCCAGTCTCCCGCCCAGTGCTTTGGCCAATTGTTCAACGGTCTCCCGTCGCTTCGACCCGCCCTCCTTGAGCAGGCCCTTTAAGCCCTGCTCCGTGTAGCTACCCTGAACCAGATATTTAGGCATGACATCCTCCTCGTCTGATGCATCGTACTCATGTTATGAAGATGAGCACAAAAGAGGGGCATGTCAATTCGGATATCCTGCTCCATCGTGGCGCCACAACCTGATCATGGCTCACGATTGCCACTCGAACTCCATAACGGGGACACAGATGGCAAAAGTCGCAATTTTAGGAAGTATCGAGGAACCGACGACGAAGCCAACGATGATAGCGCTTTGATATGGAAACGGAATCATACCTCGCATTGGAGGTTGGCCAGTTCTTGTGAGAAAGTCGCGTAATTGACGGAATAGTCGATGGGGCACTCTACCACGGCGGGCCGGTTGAGGCTGAAGGCCTCGCGGAGGACCTCCGAGAGGTCGTCCCTCTCCCTGACACGGAAACCCGCCGCGCCGAAGCTCTCGGCGAACTTGGGAAAGTCCGGATTCCCGAGATCGAGGCCGAAGTTCGTGAATCCTTTGGCCTGCTGTTCCCACTTGATGAACCCGTATGCGTTGTCATTCAGGATGAGTACCACCACGGGGATGTTGCAGCGGATCGCTGTCTCGAGCTCCTGGGCGTTCATCATGAAGCCCCCGTCTCCCACGACGGCGAGGACCTTTCTCTCGGGCTTGAGCATTTTCGCCGTCAAGGCTGACGCCAGCCCCGCACCCATAGTCGCCAGGGCGTTATCAACCAGGAAGGTATTGGGTTCATAGGTCTTGTAGAGGCGGGAGAACCACAGCTTGTAAATACCGTTGTCCAGCGCGACGATATCGTCCGCGGCGAGAACGTTCCGGACATGCCAGACCACCTCCCGGGGCGTCGGAGGGAATTTCCGCTCGAAGGGACCGCCCAGTTTCTCATTCAGGAAGGCCCGTATGCCAGGGAATACCTCGTCGTTTTTTCTCGGTGCGACCTGCGCGCCGAGCAGGCGCAGAGCCGATGAGACATCGCCCACAACCTCGATAACAGGGTTGTAGTACTTGTCCAGCTCCGCTTCGGTGAAGTCGATGTGGAGGATCTTCTTGTCCAGGTTCCTGTTCCACACATATGGCGGATACTCCACAATATTGTAGCCGATCATGATGATGAGGTCCGCCTGATCGAGGCCGCAATTGACGTAATCGCGCCGCTGTATACCCGTAGTGAAAAGGCTATACTCCGACGCATCGGAGAGGACCCCCTTGCCCATCTGGGTGTGAACGGCGTGGATCCGCGTCTTCTCAATGAACGAGACCAGTTCTTCCGTGATCAGGTTCCGATTCGCGCCCCCGGAGAGCAGGATGAGTGGATGGCGTGCGCTGTTGATCAGACGGGCGGCGAGAGCCACGGCGGATCCGTCCGGAGCAGGTCGCCGAACGGCACCCGGCAATTGAACAGTCGCGTCGGTCATGCTCTCCGCCACGTCTTCGGGCAACTCGATATGCACCGCACCGGGCCGCTCTGCCTCGGCGAGCTTGAAAGCGTTGCGCACCACCGTGGGGACCGTGCTCGGATCGGCGATGGAGGTACAATGCTTGGTGATCGGCCGCATAAGACTCACCACGTCGATGAGCTGAAAGCGCGCCTGCCGATTGTCTCTGAGGGCCTTCTGCCCCGTGATGGCCACCAGCGGTGCGCCAATGAGCTGTGCATGGGCAATGCCGGTGACGAGGTTTGTCGCGCCCGGGCCGAGGGTCGAAAAGCACACCCCCGCTTTCTTAGTCAAACGCCCGTACGCGGCCGCCTGAAAAGCGGCGGGTTGCTCATGGCGGGTAATGTGCACCTTGATTCTTGATAAGCGCAGGGACTCGAGAAAAGAAAGGTTCTCCTCACCGGGCAGACCGAAGACGTACTCCACACCCTCTTCTTCGAGTTGCCTCACCAACAGGTCGGATGCTTTCATCGTATCTGCCACGCCTCCTCACTCCTTCACGACAACGGACTTGATGTTTACGAACTCCTTGAAGCCATAATGCGACAGCTCTTTACCCACGCCGGACCGCTTCACACCGCCGAAAGGCAGCCGGGGATCGGATTTCACCATATCGTTTATGGCGATGGCTCCGGCCTCGATCCGTCCGGCAAGGCGCTCCGCCCGTTCCAGGTCTCTCGTCCAGATGGAGGCCCCGAGTCCGTACTCCGTGGCATTCGCAATGCGAACCGCCTCGTCCTCGCTGTTCACGACTATGATCGGCGCGATAGGACCGAAGACCTCCTCCTTCAGGACCTTCATATCTTCCTTTGGATGGAGGACCATGGCGGGGCTGAAGAAGAATCCTTTCCGGAAGGAATGTCCGCGTTGGATGATCTCCGCTCCCTTTGCTCTGGCATCCCGCAGCTGTTCCTGCAGATTGTCGAGGATATCCTTTCTGGCGAGGGGGCCGACATCGGTAGCCTCATCCATCGGGTCGCCCATCTTCAGTTCTTGGAGACGTGTCACGAAGGCATTCCGGAAGGCTTCGGCTACCTGCGAAAAGACGATGAAGCGCTTGGCCGCGATGCAACTCTGGCCGGTGTTTATCATCCGGGCGGTCACGGCGGTCCGGGCCGCTTTCTCGATGTCCGCGTCGTCGAGGACGATGAAGGGGTCGGAGCCGCCCAATTCGAAGACGACCTTCTTGATGTTTCTCCCCGCCGTCTCGCCCACTTGTGAGCCGGCTCTGACGCTTCCCGTCAGGGTCACGGCGTCCACCTTATCTTCGTCAAGGAGCGCAAGAGCGTCGGGAGGATCGACAAGTATCGTTTGTAAAACCCCTTGCGGAAAGCCGGCCGCCTTGAATGCCGCCTCGATAGCGAGCGCGCTCGCCGGAACCGATGGTGCATGCTTCAAGAGCACGCAATTCCCCGCGCTGATCGCGGGGATGCCGAACCGGAAGACCTGCCAGAAGGGGAAGTTCCACGGCATAATGGCCAGCACCACGCCCAGTGGCTCGAAGGTGACGTAGCTTCTCTTCGCTTCTGTTTTGATCTCCTCCGGACGAAGGAAAAGCGCTGCCTGTTCTGCGCAGTAATCGCAAAGCCAGGCGCACTTCTCGATCTCGGCCAATGCCTCGCGGATGGGCTTTCCCATCTCCCTGGTCATGAGCTCCGCGTAGTTCCGCTTCTCTTTCCGGAGATGGTCGCCCATGCGCTTCACGTACGCCGCCCGCTCTTTCACAGGCACGCCCCTCCAGGCCCGGAAGGCCGTGCGGGATATCTCGACCGCCCGGTCCAGTTCCGCTTTCGTCATGAGGGGGAATTCCTCTACGACCTCCTCTGTATAGGGGTTGATCGACTGCATCTTCTCCATACCAGTCCTCACTCTGTTCTTCTCAGTCCGCCGCAGATGGACATTTCTTTCATGCCGTCGTCCGAGCCACTATCATAAAATTCTGACACTAACCTAAGCTCCTCTTTTCCATGGGCTCATAAACACATCCGGTCTTCCCGCAGTAGTGGCCCACGTACTCCGACAAAGGCCGGTACAGGGCGGGCTTTTCCTGGGCGTCCGCAAACTTCTCCTCGACGATGTGGGCGGTCCAGCCGGCGACCCGTGCCACTGCAAAGACCGGCGTCATGAGGTCGAGGGGAATGCCCATCATGTGATAGACCGAGGCACTGTAGAAATCCACATTGGGCCTGATCGTGGTGAGGCCCCGCGCTGTGAACTCGGCCACCGCAGTCTCCTCGATCTCCGTCGAGAGCCGGCACCACTGTTCCTCGTGCAGCTTTTTTCCCAGGCTGAAACACATATCTTTCAGGAACGGAGCCCGGGGATCGAGCGTCTTATAGACGGCATGGCCCATACCCATGATCTTCTGATCTTTCGCAAGCTGATTTCTCACCCATCCGGAAACGTCCTTCTCGTTTTTGAGTTCCTGGAGCATCTTCATGACCTGGGCATTGGCCCCACCGTGCAGACTCCCGGAAAGGGCTCCCACACCCGCCGCCACGCTGGCGTACATGTGGGCACGCGTGGAAACGACCTCGCGGCAGGCAAAGGTGGAGGCATTGAAAGAGTGATCGGCATGGAGCACCAGGGCCGTGTCGAGATCGCGGGCGACCTCGCTGTCGGGCTCTTTGCCCGTGAGCTGCCACAGAAAATTGGCGGCATGGGAGAGGGTGTTCTTCGGGGGCAGGAGGTCGGTGCCTTTGCGCATCCTGTGCCAACCGGCCACGATCGCGGGCACACGGCTGATGAGGCGGATGGCCTTGGCCATGTTCGCCTCACGGGTCTCATCGTCGAGAACAGGGTCCGCCGTTGCCAGTATCGGGATCGCTGCCTGGAGCACGTCCATGGGGTGGGACTCTTTCGGCAGCCTCTTTAGCGCATCGAAGACGAATTCAGGGACCGGCCGCGCTTCGATCAGGTTCTTCCGGAATTTCCGGAGCTCTTCTTCGGTCGGCAGCTCATCATGATGAAGGAGGTAGGCCGTCTCTTCAAAGGTCGATCTCTGGGCCAACTCTTCGATCCGATATCCGCGGTAGATGAGGATGCCGTTTTCGCCGTCCACATGGCTTATCTTGGTGTCCGCTACTGTGACCCCCCGCAGGCCGATGTTCTTTACTCGGACGGTCGTTGGCGTCTTCTTCTCCCCTTCCGATGTGGCTACCTGCCCTGCGTTATCCATGGCTATCCTCGCATGTGCAGTTTGTTTTTCACAAAATTCAAAGTCCCGCCCGCCAAAAGATGTTCCCGCTCCCGCTCTGAAACGTCGAGGAGGGTCATGATGGTCCTTCCTGCAGCTTCCACCGGGATCTCCCTGTCGCCCTGCTCGATTCGTTTCCGCAGGCGGGGAAAGACTATCTTCGTTCCTTCTGTCAGCCGGTCGTAATCATCGGGGTCCGCGAAGGTAAGAGGCAGGACGCCGAAGTTGCAGAGATTAGACTTGTGGATGCGGGCGAAGCTTTTGACGATCTTGGTACGCACTCCCAGGTACCGCGGCGCCAGAGCCGCATGCTCGCGGCTCGAACCTTGGCCGTAGTTCTGGCCTCCCACGATAACGACGACCCCACGGGCCCGGCAGGCAGCGGCAAAATCTGGCCGGACCTGCTCGAAGACATGCTCGCTGATTGCCTCGATGTTTGAACGAAGGGGGAGCACCTGGTTTCCGGCCGGCATGATTGTATCGGTGGAAATGTTGTCCCCCACTCGGAGCACCACTTCCGCCGCAATCGAATCGGGAAGAGGCGCGAGTCCGGGCAGGGGTCTGATATTCGGGCCGCGCACGACAATGGTGTTTTTTAACTCCTCAGAGGGGAAGACAATGGAGCGGTCGTCGGTGAGATACACTTCCGGGTCGCGGACGCGCGGAAATGTCATTTCCCGGGCGAGGTCGCGGGGATCGGTGATAACGCCCCGAAGAGCAGAGGCTGTCGCCGTCTCCGGTGAACAGAGGTAGACTTGGTCGTCCTTGGTGCCCGACCGTCCGGGAAAGTTTCGTGGGAAGGTCCTGAGGCTTACTTCGCCTGTCCCCGGAGCCTGCCCCATACCGATGCAGCCGTGGCAGCCGGGCTCATGCAGGCGAGCGCCGGCTTGCAAGAAGGCTAGCAGACCGCCTTCCCTGGCGACGTTCTCGATTACCTGACGACTGCCAGGGTTCACGTGGAAAGAGACCGTCGGATGGACGTGCCTGCCTTCCAGTATCTTCGCCGACACCATGAGGTCCCGGAAGGAAGAATTGACGCTGCTTCCCACGATCACCTGGTCCACCTTCCTGCCGGCCACCTCGTGCACCGGAACGACGTTACCAGGCGAGGACGGCTTGGCGATGAGCGGCTCGATGGCCCCTAGGTCGATGGTGAGATCCTCGTCGTACGTGGCGCCCTCGTCGGCTGAGAGTTCGCGCCACGCCTGGCCGCGTCCTTGTGCCTCGAGGTATTCCCGCGTCCGTTTGTCGGAAGGGAAAATGCTGCTGGTGGCGCCCAGCTCAGTGCCCATGTTACCGATAGTCTCCCGATCCGTGGCGGAAAGGGTCGCCACTCCCGGGCCGTAGTACTCCACGATCTTGCCCACACAGCCCCTGACGTCAAAGTGGCGCAGTAATTCGAGGATGACGTCCTTGGCGCTCACCCAGTCGGGGAGTCTTCCAACTAGCTTGACGCCGAGCACGTGAGGGCAAGAAAGATAGTAAGGAAAGCCTGCCATGGCCAGCGCCACGTCCAGCCCCCCTGCGCCGATGCCGATCATGGAAACGCCTGCGGCTCCCGGCGTGTGGCTGTCCGCGCCGAGCAAGGTTTTTCCGGGTACGCCGAAACGCTCCATGTGGACCTGGTGCGATACGCCGTTGCCCGCGCCGCTGAAGTGGATGCCGTATCGCGCGCAGGCGGTCTGGAGGAACTTGTGATCGTCCGCGTTCTTGAAGTCCGTGTGCAGGATATTGTGGTCAACGTATTGGGCCGCCAATTCTGTCTTGACGGAGTCCAGGCCTAGAGCCTCGAACTCGAGCATGGCAAGAGTGCCCGTGGCATCCTGAAGCAGTGTGTGGTCTATCCGGATGCCGATCTCCGCGCCCGGCGAGCATTCACCTTCGACGAGATGGTCACCGAGTATCTTCTGGGTAAGGTTTCGTTTCATGCCAGTCACCGAGGCGGCTGCTCGGCAAAGACATTGTTGTCTATCTCGGACAAGGCGTTGCAGCCGGTCATGATCATCGCCTTTCTCAGGTCTTCAGAGAGGAATCTTGCTTCGGCGGCCACTCCTTCCGCCCCACCGCCGATGGCCGCGCGGATGAATTCCCGGCCTACCATCACAAAGTCCGCCCCAAGAGCGAGCATCTTAAGGGCGTCGAAACCGGTCCGTACGCCGCCATCCGCGGTGATGATCACTTTCCCTTTCAGAATGGGAACGAGCCTGGGCAGCACGTCCGCAATTCCGAGCATGGAATCAAGGGTGCGACCGCCATGGTTGGAGATGGAGACCACGTTGCAACCGGTTTGCAACGCAGCAGTCGCATCCTCTTCGCTGGTGATTCCCTTGAGAATGAAAGGAATGGACGTAGACTGGACGAGTTCTTTCAGCTCGTTCACGGACTTGCGGAATACGGGCTGCCCTTTAAGGCCCATTGCGACCGAGCCGGCGCCATCGAGATCAACGCCCACAGCGATTGCACCCGCTGCCTGAGCCTCCTGGATGAGGCGCATCAGGACGGTTTGTTCCCGGGGCTTGAAGATCTGCACGCCCCAACCTTCGGCTTCCCGGATCGCCTGAACTCCGGGCCGGTCTTCAAAGGTTTCGGCGCCGTCGCCGACGAAACTGATGGTCCCCGCCGCCTTGCATCCCGTAATGACCGCCCGTGCGAAGTCCAGTTCGCTGATAGCACCCCCCATGCTGATCTTCACCCCGCTCATGGAGGTACAAAAAATGGGAAAGGCTACCTCATGCCCAAGAAAGGAGGTTTTCATCTCTGGTTCGCCATGGGAAGAAATCAGGCGGGTCTTCAGATGAAGGCGATTGAGTGCTTCAATGTTGGCGGCGAAGGTAGTTCCTTTCCCGATGCCTCCCATGCCGAGTGCCTTGCCGTATTTAATGCCCTGGCAGAGGCGGTCCGGATGACCATCGCAGACCTTGTAGACGGCGCAAACTCCTTTCATCTTTTCTCTTGCTTCTTCCCTAGCACCTGTCAGGTCCATTGCATTCTCCCGGGGTTTCTCCTGCGGCCGATGCGCATGCCATCGCCGTTCGATATCTTGTTTCGTAATCTAATACTCCAAGACACTACTGTCTATTCCTCTGTACCCAGTCCAGCCCTACGGAAATATGCCTCGGAGTTTGGTTGCCTCCGCGACACGCCCGATACCGAGTATGCTGGCCGCGGTGCGCATGTCGACCTTCTCTCTTTCCGACAACGCCTTGACCTCGTCGAAGGCATTCGAGATTATCCTCTTCAGCCGCTGATAGATCTCCTCCTCGCTCCAGAGGAGCTCCTGAAGGTTCTGCACCCACTCGAAGTAGGACACCACAACGCCGCCTGCATTCGCCAGAATATCTGGAACGAGATATATGTTCTTCTCTCTCAGCACTGCATCGGCAGCGGGGGTCGTCGGTCCGTTGGCCCCCTCGATGATCATCCGGCAACGGAGCGCGCTTGCGTTCTTGCCTGTTATCTGGTTTTCAATGGCAGCCGGCACCAGAATATCGCACTCCAATTGAAGCAGTTCCTCGTTACTTATCTCATCTCCGTCGATCTCGCCGCTCGTAAAACAGTTGTTATTCCGCTTGCACTCAAGCGTCTTTGCCACGTCCAGGCCCCGGTGGTTATAAATCCCGCCGTTAATATCGGAGATGGCGATCACTTTGGCGCCGGCCTTGCTGAACACACGGGCTACTGTCCCGCCGACGTTTCCCGCGCCCTGTATCACGACCCTCGCATCTTTCAGGGCTAGCCCCCGAAGTTGGGCCGCCCTTTCGGCGACAATGAAAAGACCCAAGCCGGTCGCTTCGAACCTCCCCCGAGACCCACCGAGCTCCAGGGGCTTGCCCGTCACGATCCCCGGCACCGCGTACCCCTTCCTTATGCTGTATGTATCCATGATCCAGGCCATGACCTGCGGATTGGTAGACACGTCGGGGGCCAATATGTCCGCCTCGGGACCAATAAAGGGCGATATCTCCCAGGTGTAGCGGCGGGTCATATTTTCCAGCTCTTGGGATGTCATGGTACGAGGATCGCATTCCACCCCGCCCTTGGCACCACCGAAAGGAATGTTGACTACGGCCGCCTTCCACGTCATCCACATGGACAAAGCCCTCATTTCATCCAAGTGTGCGTCGGGATGGAACCTCACCCCTCCTTTGAACGGACCTCGGGTGTCGTTGTGCTGCACACGATATCCCGTGAAGACTCGAACGCTTCCATCGTCCGTCTTGACCGGAAAATGAACGATGATTTCTCTTTTTGTATACTTGATCTTCTCGAGAATACCGGACTCCATCTGAGGGAGATACTTGGCCGCAATCTCGATCTGCCTCAAGGCCATTTGGGCGAGATTTACTTTTCCTTCGTTCATCGTCCCTGATTCCTTATCTTTGGCGTTCTGGAAGGATTAGGCACCCTCCAATGTATTCATCTGCTTTAGTTTTGCTTTGAAGCTGGCGATGGTGTCGCGGCATCCGCAAAGGCTTTTATACAGACTAGTCACCTCCCGCTCCAGGGCCGCCTCCTCCAGGGAGGACAGGTTTTCCGATATCCTCGTGGTGGCTCCAATGATTATGCCGACGGCTATATCCAGCATATTGCCTCGCATCCTCCTCTCCAGAGAAGATATCTTCTTATCGCTCCATCTTGAGGTCAACACGGCTTGCCTTGGCATTTTCTTTCTTTTCCGGCGTCAGAGATTTCGGCTCCAAGACAAACACGCGCGCCAGTCTGTGGGAATAAACTAATCCCGTACGTACCATCGGCATCTAGCTCTTCACGGCCAGGATGCAGTTCTTGGTACCAAATTCATTGCAGCGTCGCGTCGTATTCGCAGGGTCATCCGACCACATGCCGTCGACGACGAATCGATACTCATACTCTCCAGGATCCAGATTTACCGTGCCGGTCCATATGCCTGCATCATTCCGCGTGAGCGGCGTCGCCCCGGGACTCCAGTCGTTGAAGGAGCCTGCTACGAAAACCTTGGTCGCGTACGGAGCGTCCAGGCGGAAGGTTGCAGCTTTCTTGTCCGCCTTCGGTACTTTGGCCGGAGCTGTCGCTATGCTTGCCGTTGTCTTTGCAGCTTTCGTACGTTCACTTGCTTTGCCAGTCTTTGTGCCCTTCTTGCTCGCTCGGGTTTTTTGGACCATGGTATGTGTAATTTCCCCTTTCTGGCTTTACGCGCCTGGTCAATTCTTTCGTGCCGGCGTGCATGCCCTGGGTTTAATATAAGGCCAAGTCGTCATTTTGTGAAGATTGGATACGAGGGGGACAATTCAAAAAGGGGCGGAGAGACCGCGTATGGGTCGATCAGGGTGC
>Ga0335070_10003985_pt1 | contig 17195 bp, 16 predicted proteins | sample Lox_Sample_13_FD_206722 | JGI IMG/M metagenome (GOLD analysis project Ga0335070, IMG submission 206722) | Soil microbial communities from Loxahatchee National Wildlife Refuge, Florida, United States - Lox_Sample_1.3 | ecosystem: Environmental > Terrestrial > Soil > Wetlands | place: USA...
CAGCACGTCCGCCAGGGTCTCGCGCTCGCGGCGTGCGCGGCCAAGAACTGTCTGCATGCGATAGGCGCGGCCGATATGCGGCATCAGGCGGCCGACCAGAGCGGTCGCTTCGGCCGAGAAGCGGCCGTCCTCATAGGCGCATTGCACGCCGAACACCGCCATCCGCCCATCCGCGCGCTCGACGACGCCGCCGAGGCCGTAGAAGAGACCGGTGCGGCGCAGATGGTCCTGGTAGAACTCGCTGCGCCGGAACTCATCGTCGGCGATCAGTGCATAGGTCGGCGCGACGACGCCGACCGGCCAGGCGAGCGCCCGGCGGTTCCAGGGATCGAGCGCCGCATAGTGGCACTCGTAATCGCGCATGAACGTGTCGTCGAAACGATGGAAGCCGAGCGGCCGCGATTGCTGCGTGGCCATGTCGTGCTCGTAGAGCACGCCGCTGCGGCAATGCGTGGCCTCGACGATCCGCCCGATCGCGTCGGACCACAATACGGGATCGACGGCGGCATCGTAGATACAGCCGACCAGCGTTTCCGCCACCCTGTGCGTTGCCATGCCCACCCTCGACAGCCATGACAACCGTCCCAGGAGAAGCCTGGGACCGAAGGGGCATGGCTGTCAACCGGACGCCGGCGATGCGCGGCAGGGCGTGACCGCCAGGGCCGCGACACCAATGGTCTTCATGGATAGTCTCCCGCCTCAACGCATGGATGCAGCCTTCAATCCACAAACTCGTGGCGATCCGCCGGATGATCGTTCCGCCGCCATTCGGTGCCGCGCGGATAGCGCTTGGACGTGGTGGTGGTCTCGCCGTTCTCGTACTGCCAATGCGAGGTGACGATGGTCTCCCCCGTCGCGGGATCGACCACGGCCTCGTCGCTGATCAGCTTGTAGCTCATGAGCCGCATGCCGCCGGGCGGGGGCGGCATTTCGCAGGCGCCGAGCAGGACCGCGAGCCCGAGGCAGAGCGCCGCCGTTCGATGTCTTCGCTTGCCGCCGTTTCGCATGACTTGTCGCGCCCCCGCGCTGCTGACATTGCTCGCGAGAGTGCAGCGCCTCGCCGCGGGGGCGTGCAATAATGCAAATGGACTAGAATGCAAATGGACTAGTAACCCCCGGCCATGCCAAGTCTATCGCGACACGATAAGACGAGGGGACCTTCGATGCCCGAGACCATCGCGACACCGCTGATCGAGCGCCTCGGCTGCCGCTATCCTATCATCTCCGCCGGGATGGGCGGGCCGTCGCGGGCGGAGCTGGCGGCGGCGGTGTCGTCGGCCGGCGGTTTCGGCCTGCTCGGCATGGTGCGGGAGAGCCCGGCGCTGATCGAGCGCGAGATCGCGGCGGTCAGGCAGAAAACGAACCGGCCGTTCGGCGTCAACCTCATCCCCTCCGCCACCGACCCGAAGCTGCTGGAAGGCGAGCTTGCCGCCTGCTTTGCGGCCGGCGTCCCCGCCATGTGCTTCTTTTGGGACGTCGATGTCGCGGCGATCGCCAAGGCGAAGCGCGCCGGCTGCCTGGTGCTCTACCAGGTGGGGTCGGTCGAGGACGCCGTGCGGGCGGAGGATGCCGGCGCCGACGTCATCATCGTGCAGGGCGTCGAGGCCGGCGGGCATGTGCGCGGCCATCGCGGTCTCTCGACCTTGCTGCCGGAAGTGGCCGATGCGGTCGAGGTGCCGATCGCGGCTTCGGGCGGGATCGTCGACGGTCGCGGCCTCGCGGCAGCGCTCGCGCTGGGCGCCGACGGGGTCCAGTGCGGCACCGTGTTCCTGGCGAGCGCGGAATCCTTCGCCCATGACTATCACAAGCAGCGGATCGTCGAGGCCGGGCCGGGAGCGACGGTGCACACCGATCTCTTCGCCATCAACTGGCCGCCGCACTCGCCGGTGCGCGTGCTCAAGAACAGCGTCACCGAGGCGGCGGGCGGGAAGCTCTGGGGCCATCGCCCTGACCAGCTGCCGCGGGAGCAGATCGGCGACGAGGAGGGCCGGCCGCTCTGGCGGTACAGCACGGATTCGCCGCTTCGCACGACGACCGGCGACCTGGAGGCCATGGCGCTCTTCGCCGGCGACGGCGTCGGGAGGGTGAGCGCGGTCCGGCCGGCGGCCGAGATAGTCGCTCGCTTGATGGCGGAGGCGATCGCCACGATCCGCGCCGATGCGAGCCGTATCGGATGAGCTGGACGGAGATCAAGGCTTGGCGGCGCATGGCGCGGCAGAAGCTGCTGGCGGCGCGCGTCGCAATCGCGCCGCCGGAGCGCGCCGCACTGGCGCAGCGGTTGATGGAACGGCTGGAGCCGGTGCTGAAGACGCGACCGGCGCCGATCTCGTTCTACTGGCCGATCAAGGCGGAACCGGACCTGCGGCCGCTGATGCGGAAGCTCGATCAAGCGGGCGTCGCGGTCTGCCTGCCGGTCGCAACCAAGCTCGGCGAGCCGCTGCGCTTCCGGCCCTGGCATCGTGGCTGCCAAATGGAACGCGGCTTCTGGGATATTCCAGTGCCCGCCGATCCCACCGAGGTCGCGCCGCGGACCCTGATCGCGCCGATCGTCGGCTATGCGGCGGATCATGCGGGGCGGTACCGGCTCGGCTATGGCGGCGGCTTCTTCGACCGCACGCTGTCGAAGCTCGGCAAGGATGCCAGCGCCATCGGCATCGGCTATTCCATGTTCGCCCTCGAGACCATCCATCCGCAGCCGCATGACGTGCCGATGACGGCACTCGTCACCGAGCGCGACGGCGACGGCGGCGAGGATAACCCGCCGGCCTCGGAGGTCTGTTATCTAGAGGAGGCGGTCGATGCCTATGCGGGCTTCGCGGCACCCGAGGAGATCGCCGCAGCGCTGGCATCGATCCGGCCGGGTCTGGCGCCCGAGCGGCTCGGCCTGGCCGATTACGCGTTATGGCGCCTCGGCGTCGACGAAACGAGCGCTCCCTCGGCGGCCGAACCGGTCGACGCCGTGCTCGATGCCCTGCTGCCGCGGATTCGCGACGACGCGATACACGCCGCGGTCACGGCGCTGCGCCGTTCCCTCTAGAGAGACGGTTCGATGGCAAGTCCGGCATCGACACGGACGGCGCAGACGGTGAAGGCATCGCCGGCTGCGGTCTACGCCGCCTTCATGGACCCGGACGTCCTGATGCAATGGCTGCCGCCGCCGGGGATGCGTGGCGTGCTGCACCGGTTCGATGGCCGGGTCGGCGGCGGCTATGTCCTGTCGCTGTTCTATTCCGAGGACGAGACGCGGTTTCGCGGCAAGACCACGGCAAAGGAAGACCGGGTGGAGGTTCGATTCCTGGAACTCGCACCGTCACGACGGATCGTGGAAGCGGTCACCTTCATCAGCGACGACCCGGGGTTTGCCGGCACGATGCGGATCGAGATCGGCTTTGCGCCAGTAGCCGCCGGCACCGAGGTCACATTCCTCTGCAGTAACCTACCGCCAGGCCTCAAGCCGGAGGACAACGCGGCCGGCACGCGCCTCTCGCTGCAGCAGCTTGCCAAGAGATTCGAATAGCCGTCTATACGCGCGGCTACTGCGCCGCCTCGCCCCGGATCTGCGCCACCTCGTCGGCGGTGATCGCGGATGGCGTCGCACCGAAGCGCCGTGTCACGTAGTTGGCGATCGCGGCGATCTCGACATTGGAATAGGCGTGGCCGAAGGCCGGCATGACCGCCGGCCCGGTCGCCGTCTGCCGCGTGACACCCCAGACCACCGCCTGGGCGACGTTGCGCGCGGTGGGATCGTTGACCGCGCGGGCGCCGGTGAAGGTGGCGATGTCGAGCACCGGGCTCTTGCCGGTCCAGCCATGGCAGCTGGCGCAGGCGCCGGCAAAGAGTGCTGCGCCGCGGGCGTCGGCCTCGGCAGGTCCCTGCTTCGGCGCAGCGGCGGCTGGCGCCTGGCGCGGCGCCGGCAGGTCCGGATCGGCCAGCGGCGGCACGGTGCGGAGATAGACCACGAGCGCCTTGATGTCCTCAGGCCGCAAATGGCTGAGGCTGTTGTCGATCGCCTCGCCCATGGGGCCGGAAGCGGTGCCGTAGCCATCGACATGACCGGTGTGGATGAAAGCGGCGAGGGTCTCGTCGCTCCAGGCGCCGACGCCGGTCTCCTTGTCGGGTGTGATGTTGTAGGCCCGCCAGCCCGCGGCGACGGCGCCCTTGAACTTCTGCCGGTTGTCCAGCGCCTGCATGGGATTGCGCGGCGTGTGGCAGTCGCCGCAATGGCCGAGCGCCTCGGCAAGATAGGCGCCTCGATTCCAGTCCGGACTCCGTCCGGTGTTGGGATGGAAGCGTTCGTCCGGGTTGAAGAACATCGACCAGAAGGCCATCAGCCAGCGCTGATTGAACGGGAAGGTGAAGGTGTTCGGCGGCGTCTCGGCATGGACGGGCGGCAGGCTGAAGAGATAGGCCTTGATCGCCAGCGCGTCCTCGTCGGTCATGTAGGTGTAGGCGGCATAGGGAAACGCGGGATAGAGCCGCGTCCCGTCAGCCGCGATGCCTTTGTGCACGGCACGGAGGAAATCGGCATCGCTCCAATTACCGATGCCGGTCTCCTTGTCGGGCGTGATGTTCGAGGAATAGAGCGTGCCGAAAGGCAGCTTGAACGCGAAGCCGCCGGCGTAAGGCTTGCCGCCCTTGACGGTGTGACAGGCGGCGCAGTCGCCGGCCTCGGCCAGATATTGGCCGCGCTCGATGAGACTTGCATTGGCAAGCGCCGCGGGGACGCCGGTGGGCGTGCCGTCCTTGTAGCTTTCCAGCGGCACCGTCGTGCCGCCGGCGAAATCGAGCGGGCCAGGGCCGAAGACGATCCAGCCGACGCCGGCGAGCACGACAATAACGACAACCAGGACGGCGATGCCGACGCCGCGTTTCACCGACCGCCTCATGCCGGCTTCCTCCCCGCGAGGGCATCGCGGTCGATCGGCATGCGGCGGAGGCGTATGCCCGTCGCCGCGAAGAGCGCGTTAGCCAGGGCCGGCGCGCAGGGATTGACCCCGGCCTCGCCGATGCCGCCCGGGCGCTCGCCGCTCTCGATGAGGTGAACCTCGATCGCCGGGACCTCGTTGATCCGCAGCATGCGATAGTCGTGGAAATTGCTCTGCTGCACCCGGCCCTTGTCTATGGTGATCTCGCCGAACAACGCGGCCGTCAGCCCGAAGACCAGCCCGCCCTGGATTTGCGCGACGATCGTGTCGGGATTGACCGGGATGCCCGTATCGACCGCGGAGACGATGCGACGGAGCTTCACCTCGCCATCGGCGTCCGCCTCCGCCTCGATCACCGTGGCGATGAAGCTGCCGAAGGAAACCTGGGCGGCGATGCCGCGTCCGGCTCGCGGCGGCAAGGCCCCGCCCCAACCGGACTTCTCCGCCGCCATCTGCACCGCGGCTTTGAGGCGCGGCGTCTTGTCGAGCATCGCGATGCGGAAGGCGACCGGATCCTTCCCCGCCTTATGCGCCAGCTCGTCGATGAAACTCTCGACCGCGAAGACGTTGTTGTTCGGGCCGACGCCGCGCCAGAAGCCGGTGGTGACAACGCCCGGTTCCTTGCGCACGAACTCGACCCGCAGATTCGGGATGCCGTAGGGAATATCGGCGGCGCTGTCGACGCCGTCGATGTCGATGTCCTTGCTGTAAGCGGGCGGGAACCAGCGGGCGATCACCGCGGAACCGGTGACACGATGAGTCCAAGCATTGATCCGGCCGTCCTTCAGGCTTGCGGACATGACGTCGCGATAGACCGGACGATAGACGTCGTGGCGGATGTCCTCCTCCCGCGACCAGATCACTTTGAGCGGGTTGTCCACTTTTTGCGCGATGCGGGCGGAGATGATCGCCATGTCGGGCTCAAGGCGTCGGCCGAAGCCGCCGCCGAGCAGGTGCTGGTGCACGATCACCTTCTCGGGCGGAAGTCCCAGGGCTTTCGCCACCTCCGACTGCACGCGGGTCATCACCTGGGTACCGATCCAGAGCTCGCAGCCGTCGGCAGTCACGTGCGCAACGCAATTCATCGGCTCCATGGCCGCATGGGCGAGGAACGGCATCTCGTAGTCGGCGTCGAGCCGGTCGCCGTCGCCGAGCGCCTTGTCGGCATCGCCTTCCGCCTTGGCAACCGCGCCCTTCTGGGTGCTGGCGGCGCGGAGCGCGGCCCAGACCTCGGCGGAGCCTATGGCGGCGTTCGGGCCGTCATCCCAGGCGATGTCCAGGGCGGCGAGGCCCTGCTTCGCCGCCCAGGTGTGATCACCGACCACGGCGACAACGTCGTCCAGCACGATGACCTGCCGGACGCCCGGCAGGCCCTTCGCCTTGGAATCGTCGACCTTCACGACCTTGCCGCCTTGTACGGGCGAGAGCGTGAGGGCCGCGAACTTGACGCCCGCGGGAAGCTCGTCGATGCCATAGACGACGGAGCCGTTGACCTTGCCCGGCGTGTCGAGGCGCTTCAGCGGCTTGCCGATCAGGGTGAAGTCTTTCACCGCCTTCAACGGCGCATCCGTCGGCGGCGTGATGCTGCCGGCGATGTCGGCGAGCACGCCGTAGGCGAGGTTGCGGCCGCTGGCATCGTGGAACACCTGGCTCGCGGCGGCGCGGCAGGTCGCGGGATCGACCTTCCATTCCTGCGCCGCGGCCGCAACCAGCATCGCCCGCGCGGTGGCACCCGCCTTCCGGAGCGGATCCCAGAAGGCACGGATCGAGTTGGAATTACCGGTGACCTGGATGCCGAAGAAGGGATTGCCGTAGAGCTTGTCGCTGGGCGGCGCGTGCTCGACCGCGACCCGGGCGAAATCGGCGTCCAACTCCTCGGCGAGGATCATCGAGATCGAGGTGTAGGTGCCCTGCCCCATCTCCACCTGGGGCATGATCAAAGTGATCCCGCCGTCGCCGGCGATCCGGATGAATGCGTTGGGCTCGAACTCCCCTGCGGCGCGGGCGAGCGGCAGGCGGAAGCCGAGCAGGAATCCTGCCGCGAGGCCGCCGGCGGCGCCAGCCTTCAGCAGAGAGCGCCGTGAAAGCGCGGCTCTCATGCCACACCTGCCGCTTTCTTGATGGCTTCCCGGATCCGGACATAGGTGCCGCAGCGACAGATGTTGCCGGCCATGGCGTCGTCGATGTCGCGGTCGTCAGGCTGGGGCGTGTTCGCCAACAAGGCCGCGGCGGACATGATCTGGCCGGACTGGCAGTAACCGCATTGCACGACCTCGAGGTCGAGCCAGGTCTTCTGGATACGGGCACCGGCCTCGGTCGCGCCGATCCCCTCGATGGTGGTGATCTGGGCCGTCCCGATCGTCCCCACCGGCAGCATGCAGGAGCGCACCGGATGGCCGTCGAGATGCACGGTGCAGGCGCCGCATTGCGCGATTCCACAGCCGAATTTCGTGCCGGTCATGCCGAGCACGTCCCGTAAGGCCCAGAGCAGTGGCGTGTCCTCGGTGATGTCGAGGTCGTGGCTCTGTCCGTTGATGGTCAAGGTGATCATGGAATATCCCCAACAGCTGAATGGTTGCGGGACGGCGCCAAGAACGCGCGGCGCTCAAGAGACTTTTATTATGATAGTAATAGAGATTGCCGCAGGCAACAGGAATGACCGAGCACGAATTTCGGTCCCTGTCACCGGCGACCGCCGTTGCCGACAGCGACAATCTGCGCGTCGGCTGCGTGCGCCTCAATGACCCTTTGGTATCAGGTCAGGGCTTGCTCGCTGAGCCGGTGAAGGGATTCCAGCCGAGCGCCGCGAGCGCGGTCCAGGCGGTCGCCCCCAGATGCGGCAGGTGGAAATAATAGAAGTCGTCGCGCATGCTTTGAGGCGAGAGCGCGAGGCCTGTGGTGATGCGCGGCCGGTCCGTCGCCCAGACGAGACCGCCTGGACTGAACTGTCCGGCGAGTGCCGCGAGAAGCCGACCGGCATCTTCGATCCGGCCGAGGACGCGATACACCAGCGCCGCCTGGGCCGTGCCCTCCCACCAGATGCCGTCGCGGTCGTCGTTGAAATCGAAACCCGCGCCGACGGCGTAACGGCGCGCCACATCACTCATCGAATCGCGCCATTCCGCCGGCGCATCGCGCAACAGCAGCGGCCAAAGTGCGGCATCCAACCCGCTGTTGACGTGGTTCGGCGTCGTGCCGTCGGGCAGAGTGCCGACCAGGAATCGGCCCGCATCCGATTCCCATTGGGAAGCGACGAATCCGCGCGCGCGTTGAGCGGGCTGCTGCCAGCCGGCATCGGGCTCGAGACGCGCGAGCCAGTCGAAAACCGCCGCCCAGTCCGTGTTTTGCTCTGTGGATTTCCAGGCGAGGCGCTGCGGCGCCACATCGTAGCCGTAGAGGCCGCCGACGATCCCGGCCGGCCGGCGATCATCGACAAAGCCGGCGAGGGTCCAGCGGGCGAGGCGTGCGGCGCCTTGGCGATAACGCGGGTCGTGGGTCGCCTGTTCGAGCGTCAGAAGCGCGAGCGCCGCCCAGGCCACGTTGCCGGTGGCGGTTCCGGTTTGATAGGGATCCTCGTCCCAGCGCCGTTCGACATCGCTCCACCAGCCCATTGGCGGTACGGGTGGCGGCACGGGCGATTGCTCGACTGGGCCCGGCCGATAGGCATTGCGGAGACGTCCGGATTCGCCGCTGCGATCCGCCGCCGCGGCAGCAAGCAAAGCCTGTCCCACCCGCTGCGCGGCTCGAGTATCCCCACATGCGACGAGCGCGATGGAGGCGAGCGCGTTGTCATAAGTGAAAGCGCCGTTGAGCGCAGGTTCGCTGCCGGGACCTTCGCCGGAGGCGGCGTCATAGCTGCGAAGGAAGAGCGGGCCGTCGCCGGGAACGGCGTTCGCGCGCTCTTGGAGCGCATTGCACGCGCGGCTAGCAATCTCGTGCGCAGCCTCGCCGGCGGCAGCCGGCGTCGCAGTGAGGAAGAGAAGAACGAGGGGAAGGGCTATGCGAAGGTGCAATGCACCCGATACCTCAGGCTTTCACCAGCTTGCCGTGGCAGTGCTTGTACTTCTTGCCGGAGCCGCAGGGGCATTCGGCATTGCGGCCGAGGCGCGACCAGGTCGAGGGGTCGTTGGCGTCGACACCGATCGGCAGCTCGGCCTTCGGGCGGGTGCCGGCCGGCGCGGTCGCGGCGTTCGCTTGCGCGATCACCTGGCGCGCGGTCCCGGATTGCGGTCCCTGCGGTGCCACGACCGGCGTCGGCTGGGCCGGCGGTAACGGCGCCTGCTCCTGCGGCCGGATCTCGACATGGGCAAGGAGCGTGGTGATCTGCTCGCGGAGCCGGTCCAGCATGGCCTCGAACATCTCGAAGGCCTCGCGCTTGTACTCGTTCAAAGGATCGCGTTGGCCATAGGCGCGGAGCCCGATGCCGTGCCGCAAATGGTCGAGCAGGAGCAGATGCTCCTTCCAGTTCTGGTCTAGGAGCTGAAGCAGCAGCGACTTCTCGATGCTGCGCATGACCTCGGGGCCGATATTAGCCGCCTTCTCCGCCATCCTGCGGTCGATCGCGTCGGTCACCCGCTCGCGGATCGCCTCCTCGGCGATGCCCTCCTCCTTGGCCCAGTCGACCACCGGGAGGTCGAGGGCGAAGATCCGCAGCATCTCCTCGTGCAGGCCGGCGGCGTCCCATTGCTCGGCGAAGGCCTTCTCCGGGATGTGGCGGGCGATCAGGTCGTCGACCACCTCGCGCCGCATCTCGGCGACCTCCTCCTTGAGGTCGTCGGCGGCCATCAGCTCGCGGCGCTGCTCGTAGATCACCTTGCGCTGATCGTTCATCACGTTGTCGAACTTCAGCAGGTTCTTGCGGATATCGAAGTTCCTCGCCTCGACCTTCTGCTGCGCCTTCTCCAGCGCCTTGGTGACCCAGGGATGGACGATCGCCTCGCCTTCCTTCAGGCCCAGGCGCTGAAGCATGGAGTCCATGCGCGCCGGGGCGAAGATCCGCATCAGGTCGTCTTCCAGCGAGAGATAGAACTTGGAGCGACCGGGATCGCCCTGGCGGCCCGAACGGCCACGCAGCTGGTTGTCGATGCGCCGGCTCTCATGCCGCTCGGTCCCGATGATGAAGAGGCCGCCGGGGAAGGTCTCGGTCTTGTCGGGCTTGCCGTTCTTGCCGGGCTCGATCACCAGAATCTCGCCCGAAGTCAGCACCTGCTCGCGCTTCTGGGCGATGTCGGCCTTGATCTCCTCGACCTTCTTCGCGATCGCCGCCTGGTCGGTCATGCCGAGGGTCTCGCGCTCGATCCGCATCTGCAGGTTGCCGCCGAGCTGGATGTCGGTACCGCGACCGGCCATGTTGGTGGCGACGGTGACGGCGCCGGGTACTCCGGCCTCGGCGATGATGTGCGCCTCCTGCTCGTGGTAGCGCGCGTTCAGCACCGAAAGCGGGATGCCCTTCTTCTTCAGGAGCTCGGACAAGACCTCCGACTTCTCGATCGAGACGGTGCCGACCAGGACCGGCTGCTTGCGCTCGCGGGCGCGCTTGATCTCGTCGATGATCGCGTCGTACTTCTCGCGCGCCGAGCGATAGACCTCGTCCTCCTGGTCCTCACGGCTGACCGGCTTGTTGGTCGGGATCTCGATCACGTCGAGCCCGTAGATCTCGGAGAACTCAGGCGCCTCGGTCATCGCCGTGCCGGTCATGCCGGCGAGCTTCGGGAAGATGCGGAAATAGTTCTGGTAGGTGATCGAGGCCAGCGTCTGGTTCTCGTTCTGGATGTCGACGCCTTCCTTGGCCTCCAGCGCCTGGTGCAGGCCCTCGGAATAGCGCCGGCCCTCCATCATGCGGCCGGTGAACTCGTCGATGATGATGACCTTGTTGTCCTTCACCACGTAGTCGACGTCGCGGGAGAACAGGGTGTGGGCCTTCAGCGCCTGGTTGGCATGGTGCACCAGGGCGATGTTAGAGATGTCGTAGAGCGAACCCTGCTTCAGGAGGCCGACGCCCTTCAGCAACTGCTCGATGTGCTCGGTGCCTTCCTCGGTCAGCGCGACGTGGCGCGACTTCTCGTCCTTCTCGTAATCCGACGGCTTCAGGTGCGCCATCAGCTTGTCGACCTTGTAGTAGAGGTCGGAGTTATCCTCGGTCGGACCGGAGATGATCAGCGGCGTCCGCGCCTCGTCGATCAGGATCGAATCGACCTCGTCGACGATGCCGTAGTTGAAGTCGCGCTGGACCATGTCCTCCAGGCGGAACTTCATGTTGTCGCGCAGGTAGTCGAAACCGAACTCGTGGTTGGTGCCGTAGGTGATATCGCAGGCATAGGCCTGCCGGCGCTCAACATCGCTCATGCCGTGGACGATCACACCGACGCTCAAGCCGAGGAAGCGGTAGATCTGCCCCATCCATTCGGAATCGCGCTTGGCGAGGTAGTCGTTGACCGTGACGACGTGGACGCCCTTGCCCTCGAGCGCGTTCAGGTAGACCGGCAGGGTTGCGACCAGGGTCTTGCCTTCGCCAGTCTTCATCTCGGCGATCTTGCCCTGGTGGAGCACGACGCCGCCCTTCAGCTGGACGTCGAAATGCCGCTGTCCGAGGCTGCGGATCGCCGCCTCGCGGACGGTGGCGAAGGCATCGGGCAGGACGTCTTCCAGGGTCTCGCCGGCAGCGAGACGCGCCCTGAGCGCAGCGGTCCGCCCCTTCAGGGCTTCGTCGTCGAGGGCCTGAACCTCGGGTTCCAGCGCGTTGATCGCCGCGACCGTCGTGTTGAGAGTCTTAATGAAACGGTCATTGGCGGATCCGAAGACCCGCTTGGCCAGCGCCGCGAACATGTTCAGAAACCTTCGTATTTCCGGCTTGTCGGTGCGCAACAGATAGGCGGCTGGTTCCCCCCTGTCAACGGAGGCAGGAAGTCACGGAAATCTCATCGATTCTGTTGGATTTCCAGGGAAATTCGGGCGGGTTTCCGCTTGTATCGGGGGGACCGCTTCGGCATGATGCCGCCCGCTCACGGCTAGGCCCCTGACGGGCCTGAAGCGCCGTCCCGCGGCCGGAACCGGCCGCTTGAGCGGCCCCGGAACCAGGAAAGATCCCGGATCATGCTCCAGAATTCGCTCCGCGCCGCACTGTTCGCCGGCGCCCTCGCCCTTGTTTCGGCGGCTGTGCCCGCGCTGGCACAGGACACGAATAACACGCAGACCACCGCACCGGCGCCCGACGCCGCGGCCCCGGCCCAGCCGGAGGCGACCGCGCCTGCCGGCGGCAGCGCCGCGCCGGCGACCGGCGACAACGCCGCTCCGGCGGCGACCGACCAGACCGGCCAGCCCGCCCCCACGACACCGGGCGCCGCGCCGACCCCGCCGGATCCGAAGGAAGTGGTCGCGACCGTCAACGGCAAGCCGATCACCCGCCAGGACGTGATCGATTCCGCCTCCGACCTGCCGCCGCAGTACCTGGCGCAGATCGACCGTATCTTCCCGCAGCTCCTCAACCGCATGATCGGCCTGCAGCTCCTGGTGGCCCAGGGCCGCACCGAGGGTCTGGCCGACGATCCCGAGGTGAAGCACTTCGTCCAGCAGGCCGAGGACCAGGCGATCAGCCAGGCCTATCTACAGAAGCTGGTGCAGAAGGATGTGACCGAGGACGCCATCAAGGCGGTCTACGACGCCGACCTCAAGGACCATCCGCCGCAGATCGAGATCCGCGCCAGCCACATCCTGGTCAAGACCGAGGACGAGGCCAAGGACATCATCAAGCAACTCCAGGGCGGTGCCGACTTCGCCAAGCTCGCGGCGGAGAAGTCGATCGACACCGAGAGCGCCAAGAAGGGCGGCGACCTCGACTGGTTCACCAAAGACACCATGGTGAAGGAATTTTCCGATGCCGCCTTTGCGATGCAGCGCGGCGACGTGAGCAAGGTGCCGGTGAAGACCCAGTTCGGCTGGCACATCATCAAGATCACCGACTCCCGGATGCAGACCCCGGTGCCGCTCGACCAGCGCCGCGACGACATCCGCAAGGCGCTGAGCCAGGAGGCCGTGCACAAGGAGGTGCAGGGCCTGATCGGCAAGGCCCAGGTGCAGTACACCAAGGACGAGTATAAGCTGCCGTTGGCGCCGACCGGCCAATAGGCCGACCGGCGACGCGGCGGCGCTGGAACAAGATCGGGATCGGGGATCGGGCGCGGGAGCATTCGCCCGGCAAACTGGGGGTCATCGCATGAGCCACAAGGCTTCGCCCTTGGCGCCGACGCATGCGCCGAAGCTGCCGGCGCTCGCCGGCGTGCGGCTGGCAGCGCGGGAATGCAACATCCGCTATCGCGGTCGACCCGACGTGATGCTGATGGAGTTCGCGCCCGGCACGACCATGGCCGGCGTGCTGACCCGCTCGCTCGCTTCCTCCGCGCCGGTCGATCTCTGTCGCAAGCACCTCAAAGACGGGAAGGCGCGGGCGGTGCTGGTCAATGCCGGCAACGCCAACGCCTTCACCGGCAAGCTCGGCATCGCCGCGACCCAGACCTGCGTCGCCGCCGTGGCGAAGACACTCGGCTGCCGGAATACCGAAATCTACCCGGCCTCCACCGGCGTCATCGGCGAGCCACTGCCGGCAGAGAAGATCACCGCCAACCTCGCGGCGCTCGCCAAGGACCTGAAGGCGGACGCCTGGTCCGAGGCGGCGGCAGCCATCATGACCACCGACACCTTCCCGAAGCTCGCCTCGCGTACAGCAAGGATCGGCGAGGCGACGGTGACCATCAACGGCATCGCGAAGGGCTCCGGCATGATCGCGCCCGACATGGCGACCATGCTGGCATTCGTCGCGACCGACGCCAAGCTGCCGGCGGAGACCCTGCAGGCGCTGCTGAAGAAAGGCGCCGATCGCTCGTTCAACTGCATCACCGTCGACGGCGACACTTCCACCAGCGATACGCTGCTGTTGGCGGCAACCGGCCAGGCCAGGCACGCGAAGCCGAAATCGCCGGGCGATCCGCTGCTGAAGGAGTTCCGCGAGGCGCTGGAGTCGCTGCTGACCGATCTCGCGGTCCAGGTGGTGATGGACGGCGAAGGCGCGGAGAAGCTGGTCACGATCGACATCACCGGCGCCGCCAGCGCGGCGGCGGCGCGGAAGATCGGGCTCTCGATCGCGAACTCGCCCCTGGTGAAGACCGCGATCGCCGGCGAGGACGCGAACTGGGGCCGCATCGTGATGGCGGTCGGCAAGGCCGGCGAGAAGGCCGATCGCGACCGTCTCGCGATCAAGATCGGCGGCGTGCTGATCGCCGCCAAAGGCCAGCGCGTGCCGGATTACGACGAGGCGCCGGTCGCGAGGCACATCAAAGGCCGCGATATCAAGATCGAAGTCGATGTCGGCGTCGGCGCCGGGCGCGCCCGGGTCTGGACCTGCGACCTCACGCACCGCTATATCGAAATCAATGCCGACTACCGGAGTTGAACTCGCGACCCGGCGGCTGATCCTCCGCGCGCTCGCACCCCGCGACGCCGCGGCGATTGTCGACCAGGTCAACGACTGGGACGTGGTGCGCTACACCAGCGCGATTCCCTATCCCTATAACCAGGGCATGGCGGACGCCTTCATCGCCGGCCAGGCGGCGCGCTGGTCCTCCTGGCCGGGTGACCGCGTTCCCGACGAGGAGGTCGCCTTCGCCATCGAGCGCAGCAGTGACCGGCAGCTGGTCGGCTGCATCGGGCTGCAGCCGGCCGAGGTCAATGGCGGGCTGGAGTTCGGCTATTGGATCGGCAAGCGCCATTGGGGCGAGGGCTATGCCAGCGAGGCGGTGGCGCGGCTCGCCCGGTTCAGCTTCGAGAAGCTGAAGGTCGAGGAGATCTGGGCGGCGGCGGTGCCGCTCAACGATGCTTCGCACCGTGTGCTGGAGAAGAACGGCTTCGCCATCGTCGCCGCCGGCGAGCGCGCCTCGGAAGTGCGCGGCCATTCGCTCCCCGTCATCATCCGGAAGCTGACCCGTGCCCAATGGGCGGCGGCGCAGGCGACCGTCGCCTGAGAAAGGACTGGGGGCTAAGTTGGACCGGGCCGTGGTCGCATGACGCTCCGTATCCTGACGGTGGTCGCCGTGGCCCTGGTGGATCCCGACGGGCGGGTGCTGCTGGCACAGCGGCCGGAAGGAAGGTCGATGGCCGGGCTCTGGGAGTTTCCCGGCGGCAAGATTCATGAAGACGAAAGCCCGGAAGCCGCGCTGATTCGCGAGCTCCAGGAGGAGCTCGGCATTGACGTCGCCGAAGCCTGCCTCGCGCCCTTCACGTTCGCCTCGCATCGCTACGAGGCCTTCCACCTGCTGATGCCGCTCTACGTCTGCCGCCGCTGGAAGGGCACGCCGGTCGCGCGCGAAGGCCAGACATTGGCCTGGGTGCGGCCGGAGCGGCTCGGCGAGTACCCGATGCCGCCCGCGGACGAACCGCTGGTCGCGATGCTGCAGGATCTGCTGTGAGCGGCCTCAGAAGCCGATCACGATGGTTAATTTAGTGTAAATTTGTAACGAACATCGCCTTTTTCGTCAGATCAACCGGGTATGCAGCGGCATATCCTCTCCATGGGGACGCCTCGGATCGGGGGACCATGGGCATGCGAATTGCGACCGCCGTCGTCGTTACGGCAGCATTGGCTTCCTGCGGTTCAGCACTCGCCGACGTGAAAGACGTCAGGGTCGGCGCGATGGAGCAAGTGCAGCGCTCCGTCTACGGCACGCCGCCGGATGGCGCAGAGGAAGTGAAGCGCAAAGGCGACGGCGTCCTCTACGCGGAGTCGCTGGAGACCCGCGACGCCAGCCGCGCCCTGATCGGCTTCATCGACGGCTCCAACCTCGCGCTCGGCGCGAAGACGAGAGTGATGATCGACGAGTTCGTGTTCGATCCGAAGAAGGCCGAAGGCAACGCCGTCCTGAAGATCGCAGTCGGCACAATGCGCTTCGTCACCGGCGGAATGCCCAAGGGCGGCACCGTCATCCAGACGCCGACAGCCAGTTTGACGCTGCGCGGCACCGACGTGACGGTGCACGTCCATCCCGACGGGACGACCGACATCTCGGTGCGCGAGGGGCTGGTCGAGACCCACAACAAGCTGACCGGCGCCACGACGACGCTCGGCCCGGGTGAAAGCCAGACCGCGAGCCAGGCCGGCAACCAGGATTTTTCGGGCGACAACGACCAGTATGGGCTGAATGGTGATTCGTTGACGAACACCGATCACAAGGTCGCCGAGAGCCTGCCGGACAACACCACGACCACCAAGGTGGCCTCCGCTCCGGCCCCCGCCCCGACCCATTCCAAGCCGTCCAGCGGCCCCACGGGCGGTTCCACCGGCGGTTCCACGGGCGGCACGACCGGCGGCGATGGTGGTGACGGCGGCGACAATGGTGGCGATGGCGGGAATGACGGCCAGGACAGCGGCCATGGCTGCCACCATCACTGATCGCCGGTTGCGCGCTCGCGATGTGAGCCTCGTCACTGAACCCGGCTTGTCGGTACGCCGGCGCCGCCCAATCGCACCTGCGTTGTGAGAAGTATCACTGACCGAGAGCGCCGACGCGCCTACTGATCTCCCTGCATTCGCATCGAAGCCGGGCCTTTTCGCGCTTCGAACTTCTTCAGGGAGAGAACCATGCGTTACCAGATTGCCGCCGCCCTCGCCGCCGTCGCCTGCGTCGCAATCAGCGGCATGGCCAATGCAGACCAGATGGAACAGGTCGGCGTCGTTGAAGCGGTCTCGCAGACCGCCTACGGCACCTCGCCCAATGCCGGTCGCACCGAGATGCACCAGGGCGACCCGGTGATCCATCGCGAGCTCATCGAGACCTCCGACCAGGGCGGTCTCCTCGCGAAGCTCGCCGACGGCTCGAAGCTGACTCTCGGCGCCGACAGCAAGGTGCAGGTCGTCGCCTATGGCTATCAACAGGGTGTGATCGGCGACGCGATCATCGCCCTCGCCGCCGGCAGCATGCGCTATGTCACCGGCGCCATGCCGAAGGGCCATACCATCATCTACACGCCGGCCGCCTCGATGGTGCTGACCGGCACCAATGTCATGATCAGCGTCGATGCCCGCGGCACCACGCACCTGGTGGTCGATGAGGGCGCGGTCACCGTGCGCTCCAAGACCACCGGCGAGGACACCGAGTTCAAGGCCGGCCAGAGCGTCGACATCACCCGCGACGGCTACACCCAGACGAAGGCGGTGGTGATCGGCGACCCGCTGGTGGATCACGGTTTCGCGATGTGATCGGCGTCCTGCCGATGCGCTAGACC
>Ga0335070_10003986_pt1 | contig 17190 bp, 17 predicted proteins | sample Lox_Sample_13_FD_206722 | JGI IMG/M metagenome (GOLD analysis project Ga0335070, IMG submission 206722) | Soil microbial communities from Loxahatchee National Wildlife Refuge, Florida, United States - Lox_Sample_1.3 | ecosystem: Environmental > Terrestrial > Soil > Wetlands | place: USA...
GCGCGAATTGGACGGCCGGCTCTCGGTGACGGTCAGCTCGAGATGCACCCGGTCGCCGGGCCTGACCGGCTTGTGCCAGCGCATGACGTCGAGGCCGGGCGAGCCCATGCCGCCGCCGCGCAGGAAGCCGGCGTCGATCAGCGAGCGGAAGGTCAGCGCCGCGACCTGCCAGCCGCTGGCGATGATGCCGCCATAGATGGTCTTGGCCGCGTAGTCGCGATCGGTGTGGAAGCCTTGCGGATCGTATTGCTTGCCGAAGGCGACGATCATCGCCTCGTCGAAGGCGACCGGCTCGGTCCTGAAGCGGTCGCCGACCGCGAAGTCCTCGTAGTACTGCGCCGGGCCGAAAGGCTTGAACGACATGCGACCATTCCCTCCCCAAGGACGACAGGGCTCCCTGGGTAGCATGGCGTCCCCGCCCCGCCAATCGCCCCATCAGCCCTTGAGCCCGAACACCTCCGTCGGGCGGCCGATGCCGCGCAGGCTGTGCGCGCCGAGCGGCTCGGCCGCCTCAGGGCAATGCTTGGCGAGCTCGGCGGAGAGCAGCGCGTCGCGCCCCAGCTCGCCAGCCAACGCGCCGAGCCGCGCGGCGAGATTGACCGCCGGGCCGATCGCCGTGAAGTCGAGCCGGTTGGCCGCGCCGATATTGCCGTAGAGCACCTCGCCGATGTGGAGGGCGAGGCCGTAGCGGATCGGCGCCACGCGGGCCGCGGCGCGCCGCGCGTTGAGCGCCGCGGTCTGCTGCCGTGCCTCGACCTCGGCGGCGAGCGCCGCGCGGCAGGCCTCGTCGCGGCTGCGCGTCTCGAGCGGGAAAATGGCGAGCACGCCGTCGCCGATATATTTCAGCACCTCGCCGCCCTGCCGCTCGATCGCCGGCACCAGGCAGTCGAAATGGTCGTTGAGCAGCGCCAGATAGTCGTGCGGCGGCAGGGTCTCGGCCCAGCGCGTCGAGTCGCGCAGATCGGACAGCCAGATCGCCGCCGAGATGGTCTCGGCGCCGCCGCGCCGGATGGTGCCGTTGAGCACGCGCTCGCCGGCGCTGCGCCCGACATAGGTATTGAGCAGGTTGATCGAGAGGCGCTCCAGCACATGGGTCTCGACGACGCGCCCGAGCGGCCGGGTGATGCGGCCGAGCGCGTCGATCATCGGCTCGGTGAAGCCGCCCGGCCGGTCGGTCGCCCAGGCCGCCGCCAGCACGCGGCGCGTCAAGGCGGCGAGCGGAATCGCGATGACGTCGGTGGCGCCGGCGCCGCGCAATTCGTCGAGCAGCCCGCCGTCCGCCGGCGTCTTGGGATCGTCGAGCCGGCAGCGCACCGGCATGCCGGCGTCGGCCGCGGCGTACCACAGACTGCGCCGGCACTCCTCGGACTCGAGCCAGGCGAAATCCTTCTCGACCATGCGCACGCCCCGGCCGCGCGTCCACTGGAACCAGCCGCCCATCACGTTCGGATGCAGCGTCCAGGCGAAGGACGCGCCGAACAAAAGCGGTATGCCGGCCGCGACCAGCCGCTCGCACAGCTCGGTGATCGCGCCGCGCGGTAGCTGATGCGGCGGCGTGCCGTCGATCAGCCAGTCGACGATAGCCGAGACTTCGATGGCGGAGGGCGTTTCGGAAGTAGCCACGGCCGCCGATTAAATCATCCTTGGCCAGGCGCGAAAAGACGGGCGGCGGCCGGATCGTTGCGATACGGCCACCGCCCAACCGGACAAGTGCGCTCGGCTTGTTTTCAACCCTTGGCGCGCCGGTGCCGCTCGACCTCGGCGCGCACCGTCGGGCTATCGGCCGCCTTCTGGACGTCGGCCGGGAAGTCGGACATCTCGAACACCTGGCGGATCTCGACGACGTCGCCCGGCGCGGCCGGGCAGCGCGTCGCCCAGTCGACCGCGTCCTGCTTCGATTTGACGTCGATCATCCAATAGCCGCCGACCACCTCCTTGACCTCGCTGAACGGCCCATGGATGACCTTGGGCTTGCCGCCGGGAAAGGCGACGCGCGTCGCCACCGCCGGCGGATGCAGCCCGTCGAGCGCGATCAGCGCGCCCGCCTTGGCCAGCTCCTCGTTGAACTTCATCATCGCCTCGACCGCCTTGGCGTCCGGTCGGACGTCGGGCGACGCCTCGGCGTAGCCCTTGGGGATCATCAGCATCATGAAGCGCACGATGTCAGCTCCTTCTCGTTGGGGGCTGGAGGCCCAGGGCGTCGCCGCCTGCGGGCCGGCTGTCGGTCAATGCGCGACGATGACCATCCAGGACACGCCGAAGCGGTCGGCGACCATGCCGAAACGCGGCGAAAAGAACGTCTTGGCCATCGGCATTTGCACCTGCCCGCCTTCGGCCAAAGCGCCGAAAATCTTGTCGGCCTCGGCCTCGCTCTTGGCGGCGACCGAGAGCGCGAAGCCCTGGAACTTCGTCTGGCCGCCGCACATGCCGTCCGACGCCATCACCTGAGTGTCGCCGACGCGGAAGGTGGCGTGCATCACCTTCTCGGCCGAGTTCGGCGGGTTGTGCTGCGGCTCCGGGTTCTCCTTGAAGCGCATCAGCATGTCGACCTTGGCGCCGAGCGTCTTCTTGTAGAAATCGAGCGCTTCCTCGGTGCGGCCGTCGAAGAACAGATAGGGCTGAATCTGCATGGCGGTCTCCTTCTCGCTTTGGGCTTCGGGGTCGTGTGGACGAATCGTCCACGGGGTCGCGCGCCACGGCATTTCGTCGGCGCGGCGCATCGGCTCAGGCGTCGACCAGCACCGTGAAGCCGCCATAGGTCATGCGCTTGACGTCGAACGGCATCGAGCTCGGATCGAGACCGGCGATGCGCCTGTCCTTCATGACCTTGGCGTTGACGCGGTCGCGGTGGGCGCGCGAGCGGAACATGATCCACGAGAACACCACCGTCTCGCCCGGCTTGAGCTTCACCCGCCGCGGAAACGGCATGCCCATCTTGACATTGAGGTCCTCGCCCACGCATTTGCGGAACTCGAGCGCGCCGTGCTCGCGCCAGATCCTGCCGGCCTCGCGCGCGAGCCGCCGATAGGCGGGCAGGCTCTTCCTCGGCACCGGCAATACATATCCGTCGACATAGGCCATTCGCTTCTCCCTTGCTCTTGCGTTCGTCTTAGGACAGGGCGCGCAGATCGGCGCGCAACTGATCGGCGCTCGAGTCGCCGAGCAGCCGCTCGACCGCCGCATGGGTCCGCTTCCAGATCGGTACGGCCGCGGCAAGCAGCTTGCGCCCGGCCGGTGTCAGAATCATGACGCGGCTGCGCCGGTCGGCCTCGTCGACCTCGACGCGCACCAGCCCGCGCCGCTCGAGCGGCTTCAGCGCGGCGGTCAGCGTCGTGCGGTCCATGGCGAGCAGCGCCGCCACGCTGCCCATGCTCGCCGCCACCGGCCGGTTGAGCGACATGAGCAGCGAGAACTGGCCGTTGGTCAGGTCGAGCGGCCGGAACGCGTCGTCGAAGCGCCGCGCCACCGCCCGCGCCGCCCGCTGGATGTGCAGGCACAGGCAGGCATCGCGCACCTGATGCGTCAGCGAGAACGGCAGGTCGAGCGCCTTGTCCATGGGACAATTATGTTGATATCAACGTATCTGTCAAGCAGAAGTCGCTATTGGCGGCGAATTGGTCGTGTCGCCGTGGTCGAGCTAACGCAGCGCGTAGAGATCGACGGTGCGCTTCAGGCCGCGCACCGGTTGGGCGCCGAGCGGGATGACGTCGTCCTCGCAGGCGGCGGCGAACTCCGCCGAGACCAGCGTCTCGTGGCCGAGCTCGCCGGTCAGCGCGCCGAGCCGGGCGGCGAGATTGACCGCCGGGCCGGTCGCGGTGAAGTCGAGCCGGTTGGCGCCGCCGATATTGCCGTAGAGCACGTCGCCGATGTGCAGCGCCAAGCCGAATCGCAGCGGCGCGAGATGCCGGTCGGCGCGCCGCTCGTTGAGCGCGGCGGTCGCGGCGCGCGCCTCGCGCGCGGCGTCGCGCGCCGCCTCGCAGCAGCCGACATGGGTGCGGCCGCGCACCAGCGGAAAGATCGCCAGCACGCCGTCGCCGGTGAACTTCAGCACCTCGCCGGCATGTCGCTCGATCGCCGGCACGATGCAGTCGAAATGGTCGTTGAGCAGCGTGATGTACTCGCGCCCGGGCAGCTCGTCGGCCCAGCGCGTCGAGCCGCGCAGGTCCGAAACCCAGATGGCGGCATCGATCACCTCGACGTCGCCGCGCCGAATCGCGCCTTGCAGCACGCGCTGGCCGGCGGCGTGGCCGACATAGATGTTGAGCAGATTGATCATCAGCCGGCGCTGGGCGAAGATCTCGGTGAGCAGCGTCATCGGCCGATTGAGCGCGTCGAGCGCCGCGATCATCGCATCGCTGAAGCCGCCCGGCCGGCAGGTCGACCAGGTGACGACGTGCACCTCGCCCATGACGAAGCGCAGCGGCTGGGCGTAGTAGTCGGTGCCGCCTTCCGCGGCAAGCGGGCCGAGCTGCAGGAGATCGCGCGGGCAGTCGGGATCGCAGATGCGCCGGCGCACCGGCTTGCCGGTCTCGACGATCAGCGGGATGACGCTGCGCAGATACTCCTCGGACTGCAGCCAGTCATAGGTGTTCTCGATGGTCTCGACACGGCCCGAGCCGGCGCGCCAGCGATAGCGCGCGCCGAGGATGTTGGGGTGGAGGGTGCGCGCGAACAGCGCGCCGCGGTGCAGCGGGATGCCGCCCGCGACCAGACGCTGGCACAGCTCGCCGAACGCGGTCGGCCGGGTGCGCCAGGGCGGCGCGCCGTCGAGCACCCAGGCGATCGTGGCGGAAATATCGACAGCCCCATCCTGGGGCGCGGCACCGGTCGGCGGCTTCCTGCTCTTCGACATGGCGCGGACTATAGCGGCTGCGCCGATAGGACGCGAGGCACCCCGTCCCTACCCGGCTTTGAGTCCCATGAGCTTCAGCGCCGCGCGGCCGAGCACGCCGTCGGGCCGGTTCATGGTCACGGCGACCTCGAAGTGGTTGACGCCCTCGAGCACGATCAGCTCGGAGGGGAATTTCGAGTCCGCCTTGAGCGCGGCGGCGAAGGCGCGCGACTGGCGCTGGAACTCGGGCGTCTCGAGGCTGCCATAGGCGACCGTGACAGGGCACCTGACGCGGTCGACATGGCGGATCGGCGAGAGCGCGAGCTTCTCCCCCTCGCTCAGCTTCACGTAAGAGCTGCGCGCGCTCAGCATCACCGGCTCGAGGTCGTAGCTGCCCGAGGCGCAGAGGCCGCCCTTGAGCAGGGTCGCGGGCGCGCCGAGCGCCGTCCAGTCCGTCGTCACCATGACGCCGGCGAGATGGCCGCCCGAGCTGTGGCCCGAGACGTAGAGCTTCTCCGGGTCGCCGCCGAGGCGCTGCGCGTTCTCGCGCACCCAGAGCAAAGCGCGCCGGCACTGCTCGGCCATGTCGGGCAGGCGCACCTTGGGGATGACCGCGAAATTGAGCGCGACGTAATGCGCGCCGTTCTCGATGAAGGTCGGCGCCGCGGCTTCGCTGTCCTCCTTGGTCAGGCTGCGCCACGCGCCGCCGTGGATGAACACCATGATCGGTGCGCCGGCGCCGCCGCGCACGGGCGCGAACCAGTCGAGCGTCTCGTCGGCGCTCGGCCCGTAGCGGAAGGTGCGCGGCGGAAATTTGGCGCGCACCGCGGCGCTGTCGGTGGCGTAGCCGTCGATGACCTCCTGGGCATTGGGCGCCCAGAGGCGCTGGTTATAGGCGTCGTCGAGCTGTTTCTGCGTGTAGTCGAGATAGACCTTGGGCTCCACTCGCGTCTCCTGAATGCGTACCCGGGCGCGGCCAGGCCGCGCCGACGACGACGGTGCTTGCTCGAAGCTCTCGGGAAAGAGTCGGAAGGCCGCGCGCCGCCGCCCGCGGCGCTCTTCCGCGTCGTCGCGGCGCCATCCTAGAGCATCACGGCCATGGGTGGAATCGCCCGATCGCGGCGCTCAGGCCTTGCCGAGCTTGGCCTCGAGGTGCTTGCGCAGCTCGACCGACGGCCGGCCGTCGACCAGCAGGCTGTTGTCGGCCTGGTAGCGGCGGATGGCGTCGTCGGTCGTCGGGCCCATCTTGCCGTCGGCCGGGCCCGCCGAGTAGCCGAGCCTGCCGAGATCGCGCTGGATGTCGGCGACGAGCGTGTGGTCGGAGGCGGCGGCCGAGGACTGGGTGCCGCCCGACTTGGTCTTCCACACCGGCTCGCCGAGGTTGATCTGGTCCTTGGTGGTGAGCGCGCCGATGCCGCCGCCCGCGACCGCGCCGATCAGCGCGCCGCCGGCGATGCTGAGGCCGCCGGTCAAGGCGCCGATCACCGCGCCGGTGCCCGCGCCGATGCCGGCGCCGGTCACGCCGCGCTCGGCCGGATCGCTGCCGCAGGCGCCGAGCGCGAGCGGCGCCGCGAGGGCCAGAACGAGCGGTGCCCGAGCGATCTGCAAGCGTCCAAACATCCCTCTTCTCCACGATGGTTGCATTGCCCCACCCGAGTCTGAGACAATGACTTCTAATGAATGGAAAAAGCGGCGAAAATCGGGCGCCGGGGCTGCGAGACTTCTAGACAAATACTGTCGAACTCGGCACAGCCTGGGCGTCCGATCCGGGAGGGATCGCCCGCATCTGATTCGAGAGAAAGAGAAATTAACCATGAATCGGATTGGCGCGTTTCTGTCCCTTCTGCTCCTGCTGCCGGCGCCGTTGGCCGCCGGGGCCGACGCCGTGCCGGCGACCACGGACCCGGCCACCTTCCGCTGGGCGGTCAAATGCAGCGAGATCCCGACCCCGCGCATCGCGGTCTGCCGCATCGTGCAGGAGGTCGCGCAGGGCGTGATCTATCGCGGGCCCTTCGTGCCGGTCACCTTCCAAATCGACAACCGCAAGGGCCGCTCGGTCGGCGTCGGCGGCGACCAGAACTGTCTCGAGCAGCCGGCGACAGTGCGCTTCGGCACCAACCCGCCCTTCGCCATCCGCAACAACGACAGTATCACCGGCGCGATGTTCGACCGGGTGGTCGCCGAGTTCCGGGCCGCCAAGAAGGGCGTCGTGGAATACGCGCCGCTGCCCGACTGCAAGCGGGTGTCGGCGGTCTTCTACTACGCCAATCTCGACGACGTGCTGGCCAAGGCCGTGGCGATCGTCGGCGGCAGCGGCGGGAGCTGACGGCCGCGTCCTACCGGCACTGCGGCTGCTTCAGAATTTCCTCCAGCGTCCTCCGTTCTTCGGGCTGGCTGATGCCGAGCGCCGCGCGCGCCTCGGCGCAGGCGCGCCGATAGTCGCCCTTGCCGAATAGCGCCATCGCGAGGCGGCCCCGCGCATCCAGTGCATTCGGGTCCTTTGCCAGGCCCCGCTCGAGCACCGCGACCGCCTCGGCATAGCGCTCCTTCATGATCAGAAAGCGGCCGTAATCGGAGTAAGCGCCGGCCCAGGTGCTCGGAAGGGACAGGGCCTTGCGGAACATCGCCTCGGCATCCTTGTCGTTGCCGTCGCGCTCGATGAGCACGAGGGCAAAGCCGTGATAGGTGTCGCCTAATCCCGGATCAAGGAGCCACGCCTGATTGAAGCGCTTCATCGCCGTGGCAAAATCGTTCTTCGAGAAATATCGGAAGCCGAGCTCGACGGCCGCTCGGGCGCCGCTCTGGCGGGTGTAGCCGGAGGCCAGCGCGCGCTGGATATACTCGTCATCGGCCTTCTTCATCGCGGCGGTTTTCTGAATGCCGCCATACATCGGCTGTTCGTTGGGCGGATAGTCTTTGGTCGCACCCGATGCCGCGCTCGATACAACGAAAGGCGACAGCGCCCCAAACAGGAGCCATGCCGCCGCCATTCTGCACATTCCCATGGACGTCATCCCATCCAGTCGATTCGAGCCGGCTTAGGCGCGCGAGGCCAAGGCCGCGCGCCCAACCGACCCACAATCTTGGATTGCGTATTCAGGAAAATACAACCGGAATAAGCGGCCGGATCGACAGGACCCGGCAGGACGTGCAGCCGGCCACTACATATTCCGTCGATACTGGCCGCCGACCTCGAACAGCGCGCCGGTGATCTGGCCGAGCGAGCAGCAGCGCACGGCGTCCATCAGCACGTCGAACACGTTGCCGCCCGCCGCCGCAGTGTCCTGGAGGCGCTTGAGCAGGATCGGCGCCTCGGCCTTGTGCGCGGCGTGGAAGGCGTTGAGGCGCTTGATCTGGCCCTGCTTCTCCACCTCGGTGCCGCGGCGCAGCTCGAGCGTGGTCTTCTCCGATTTGGGATGCGGGTTGAGGAAGGTGTTGACGCCGATGATCGGCAGGCGGCCGTCGTGCTTCAGCGTCTCGTAGTGCAAGGACTCCTCTTGAATCTTGCCGCGCTGATAGCCGGTCTCCATGGCGCCGAGCACGCCGCCGCGCTCGGCGATGCGCTCGAACTCCTTGAGCACCGCCTCTTCGACCAGATCGGTCAGCTCGTCGATGACGAAGGCGCCTTGGTTCGGGTTCTCGTTCTTGGCCAGGCCCCATTCGCGGTTGATGATCATCTGGATCGCCATGGCGCGGCGCACCGAGTCCTCGGTCGGCGTCGTCACCGCCTCGTCGAAGGCGTTGGTGTGCAGGCTGTTGCAGTTGTCGTAGATCGCGATCAGCGCCTGAAGCGTCGTGCGGATGTCGTTGAAGTCGTATTCCTGGGCGTGGAGGGACCGGCCCGAGGTCTGGACGTGGTATTTGAGTTTCTGGCCACGCTCGGAGGCGCCGTATTTGTCGCGCATGACCACGGCCCAGATGCGCCGGGCGACGCGGCCGAGCACCGAATATTCCGGGTCCATGCCGTTCGAGAAGAAGAACGACAGGTTGGGCGCGAAGTCGTCGATCTTCATGCCGCGCGCCAGATACGACTCGACATAGGTGAAGCCGTTCGAGAGCGTGAAGGCGAGCTGGCTGATCGGGTTCGCCCCCGCCTCGGCGATGTGATAGCCCGAGATCGAGACCGAGTAGAAATTGCGCACATTGTGGCGCACGAAATAGTCCTGGATGTCGCCCATGACCTTCAGGCTGAACTCGGTCGAGAAGATGCAGGTGTTCTGGCCCTGATCCTCTTTCAAGATGTCGGCCTGCACCGTGCCGCGCACCGTCTCGAGCACCCAGGCGCGGATCTTGTCGGCCTCCTCGTCGGTCGGCGGCCGGCCGTTGTCGGCCTCGAACTTGTCGAGCTTCTGGTCGATCGCCGTGTTGAGGAACATCGCCAGGATGGTCGGCGCCGGGCCGTTGATGGTCATCGATACCGAGGTCGCCGGATCGGTCAGATCGAAGCCGCCGTACAGCACCTTCATGTCGTCGAGCGTCGCGATCGACACGCCCGAAGTCCCGACCTTGCCGTAGATGTCGGGCCGCTCGTCCGGATCCCAGCCATATAGCGTCACCGAATCGAAAGCGGTCGACAGACGCTTGGCCGGGCTGTCCTTGGAGAGGTACTTGAAGCGCGCATTGGTGCGGAACGCGTCGCCCTCGCCCGCGAACATACGCGTCGGGTCCTCGTTCTCGCGCTTGAAGGCGAAGACGCCGGCGGTATAGGGGAAGCTGCCGGGCAGGTTCTCGCGCAGCAGCCAGCGCAGCAATTCGCCGTCGTCCTCATAGCGCGGCAGCGCGACCTTGGGCAGCTTCGAGCCCGAGAGCGTCGTGTGGGTGAGCTGGGTGCGCACCTCGCGGTCGCGGATCTTGACCACGTACTCGTCGCCCGAATAGCTCGCCTTCACCTTGGGCCAGATGTCGAGCAGCTTCTTGGCGCGCGCATCGAGCGCCGCGTCGCGCTGGGCCGCCAGCGCGTCGAGCGCCGCGCCGTCCGCCGCCTTGTCGCCGAGCATCCGCCGCGCCGCGCGCAGCTGCTGGCGCTCGCGGGCGATCTTCACCTGCGCGCTCGAGTGATGGTGGTAGGCGCGCACCGCGTGGGCGATCTCGGCCAGATAGCGGGTGCGGTCGGCCGGGATGATCGCCGTGGCGCCGCTCGACTGGCGCGTCGCGACGCGCGCCAGGCGGCCCTTGTGCGCCGTCTTCCAGGCCGCGCAGCCGCGCTGGTGCAGGAGATCGGCTATGCCGTGATAGAGCGCGGTCACGCCGTCGTCGTTGAAGCGCGCGGCGATGGTGCCGTAGACCGGCATGTCGTCGGGCGAGACGCCGAACGCCTCGCGGTTGCGCTGGACCTGCTTCCTGACGTCGCGCAGCGCGTCCTGAGCGCCCTTGCGGTCGAATTTGTTGATCGCCACGAGGTCGGCGTAATCGAGCATGTCGATCTTCTCGAGCTGGCTCGCCGCGCCGAATTCGGGGGTCATCACATAGAGCGAGAGATCGACATAGGGCACGATGGCGGTGTCGCCCTGCCCGATCCCCGAGGTCTCGACGATCACCAGGTCGAAGCCCGCGGCCTTGCACGCGGCGATGGCCTCGGGCAGGCAGGCGGCGATCTCGCTGCCCGAGCCGCGCGTCGCCAATGAGCGCATGAAGACGCTCGGGCCGCTCAGCGCGTTCATGCGGATGCGGTCGCCGAGCAGGGCGCCGCCGCTCTTGCGCCGCGACGGATCGACGGCGAGCAGCGCGATGGTCAACGAAGGCCGGTCGAGGCGGAAGCGGCGCACGATCTCGTCGGTCAGCGACGACTTGCCGGCGCCGCCGGTGCCGGTGATGCCGAGGACGGGCGTGCCGCGCGCCGCCGCATGGTCGATCAGCGTCTTGCGCAGCGCCTCGTCGACCCGCCCCGCCTCGAGCCCGGTGATGAGGCGCGTCAGGTCGAGGCGCCCGCGCGGCTCGTGCGCGGCCGCCTCGAGCGCCTTCAGGTCGTGGGGCAGCGTCTCGGCCAGATCGCGGTCGGCGCGCTCCAGCATGTCGTCGATCATGCCGTGCAGGCCGAGCGACTGGCCGTCGCCCGGCGCATAGATGCGCGTTACGCCGTAGGCCTGCAGCTCGGCGATCTCCTCGGGCACGATCACGCCGCCGCCGCCGCCGAACACGCGGATGTCCGGCCGGCCGCGCTCGCGCAGCAGGTCGATCATGTATTTGAAGTACTCGACATGGCCGCCCTGATACGAGCTGACGGCGATGGCGTGGGCGTCCTCCTGGATCGCCGCCGTCACCACGTCGTCGACCGAGCGGTTGTGGCCGAGATGGATGACCTCGGCGCCCGCCGCCTGGAGGATGCGGCGCATGATGTTGATCGAGGCGTCGTGGCCGTCGAAGAGGGCGGCCGCCGTGACGAAGCGCAGGCGGTTCTTGGTCTTGTAGCGCTTCTTGTGGCCCTTGGACGTGCGGACGCCATCGTCGGGCATGGGCTCCTCCAGCGCGCTGGCGGCCACCGGCCGCGGCGCCGCCCTTTTCAGCAAGTCTAGCGCGCACCGCCACCCCGCGACAGGCAGGGATGGACGGGGCGGCCGAAGTTGACGTTTACGTTAACGTCAATTTATCACCGCGGTCGCCTTTCGGTCAATGGTCTTGCCGGGGGCGCGGCTCGGTGCGGCGCCGCCCGGGGGTCCCGAAGCGTTGTGCCGCGCCGAATCGCGTCCTAGTATCGGCCCGACTTGCACAAGGGGGAGACGGCATCCATGACCGAGCAAAGGCGCCGCAAGACGGGGCTTCCGCCCCTGCCCGGCCTGGCCGCGTCGGGCCGGCCGCTCGGCGCCTTCCCGCGCGTGCGCATGCGGCGCAACCGGCGCGACGACTGGTCGCGGCGCCTGGTCGCCGAGACGCGGCTCAGCGCCGCCGACCTTATCTGGCCGGTGTTCGTCCAGGAGGGCAGGGGCAAGGCGACGCCGGTGCCATCGATGCCCGGGGTCGAGCGGCTTACGGTCGACCGACTGGTCGACGCGGTCGGCGAGGCGGTCGAGCTCGGCATACCCGCCGTCGCCCTGTTCCCCCAGGTCGATCCCAAGCTCAAGACCGAAGAAGCGGAAGAAGCTTGGAACCCCGACAACCTGATGTGCCGGTCGATCGCCGCGATCAAGCGCGCGCATCCCGACATCGGCATCGTCTGTGACGTGGCGCTCGACCCCTTTACCAGCCACGGCCATGACGGGCTCATCCGCGACGGCTATGTCGTCAACGACGAGACGCTCGACGCCCTGGTCAAGCAGGCGCTGACCCAGGCCCAGGCCGGCTGCGACGTCATTGCGCCGTCCGACATGATGGACGGCCGGGTCGGCGTGATCCGCGACGCGCTCGACGGCGCCGGCCTCGACCATGTGCGCATCCTCGCCTACGCCGCGAAATACGCCTCGTGCTTCTACGGGCCGTTCCGCGACGCGGTCGGCTCGGCTGCCAATCTCGGGCGCGGCGACAAGCGCACCTACCAGATGGATCCGGCCAATGGCGATGAGGCGCTGCGCGAGGTCGCGCTCGATCTCGAGGAAGGCGCCGACATGGTCATGGTCAAGCCGGGCATGCCCTATCTGGACATCGTGCGCCGCGTGAAAGAGACCTTCCGCGTGCCGACCTACGCCTACCAGGTGAGCGGCGAATACGCGATGTTGACTGCTGCTGCGGCCAAGGGCTGGCTCGACGGCGAGCGCGCCATGATGGAAAGCCTGCTCGGCTTCAAACGCGCCGGCGCCGATGGCGTCCTCACCTATTTTGCCATCGCGGCGGCGCGCCGCCTCAAGGCCGGATAGATTCCATCGCGAGCCTTTGACATCGGCGTCCGAAGATTCTTTAAGAAGCCTATGAATCTCCGTTCGGTCACCGCCTTGGTCGCGATCGGCCTGGCCGCGCTGCTGGCGCTGCCCGCGGCGTCGCGCGCCGAGCAACAGCCGCAGCTGTCGCCCGAGGTGACCAAGCAGTTCGTCGCGTTCCGCAACTCCAAGGACTATATCGACGCGCTGCTCGCCGCGGTGATGGAGCAGGACCAGCGGCTTTGGCCCAGCTGCGACACGCGCAAGCCGATCTCGCGCACGCTGGTCGAGATCATCAAGCCGCCGCAGTTCGGCAAGGATGGCAAGCAGCCGACCGCCGGCTTCTGGGGCGAACGCGTCGAGCTCGATCGCTGCGGCACACGCGGCGCCCAGACGGTCTATTTCGATGTCAAGGACAAGATCAATCTCGCGCCCGGCCTGCCCGGCCGCACGCTCGCCAACCTCTATCTCCAGGTCGATACCGGCAAGGCCGTCATCGACGCGGATCTGAAGAAAGAGAAGACCTGCACCGCCCGCGAGATCGTCGATTCCGCCGTGCTGACGCCGCCGCCGTCCCCAGGCGCTCCCTGGGTCGAGCGCTGGACCGTCGCCGCCTGCGGCGTGCTGCGCCCCCACGACGTGACCTTCACGCCGAAGCCGGACGGCGACATCACCTTCGCCGTGGCCACCCCCAAAAGCTGAGCAAGCGACTGCCGTCCCGTTGAGGGACGAGACGGCTCCCGGAACGCGAATGACTCTTATTTGCATTGCAGCGACCCAACCATTCCGCTATGGTCCGGTCGTTGAGAACGATTCGCAATTCTTGGAGCCCGCCGATGTCCGACATGCCCCAGCGCCGCGCCATCTGCCAACTCTGTTTCGCCGAGCAGCTCGTCGTGTGGGCGGCGCGGGCCTGGCTGACCGGCCGCGACGGCCGGGCCCGGGTCAAGGCCGAGCTGGCGCGCGCCTTCGGCGATGTCGACGGTCAGGCAACGGCGGCCGCCCTCGGCGGTTTCGTCGCCGTCCTCGACAGCGCCGCGCTTCGTACCCTCTATCTCGGGCCGATGACGTGCCGCATGGTGTGGCCGGACGAGGAGCGCCTGCTCGCGACCGTCCGCTATGTGCACGCCGACCTGGAAGAAGCCGCCCAGCGCGTGCTCGAGCCGATCCTGCCGCCGGCCGCCCGGCGCGCTGCGCTCGAGCGGGCCTCGGCGCTGGCGCGCCACCTCGCCGACGCCGGCTACCGTATCGGCTTTGGCGGGCCGCTCTCGCCCGACGCCGTCGCCGGCGCGGGCCGCCTGCGCCCGACGCTCCACTAACGCGCCGCGGCCACAGAGCAGCCACAGAACGTTCACTTCACGCGACGTGCCGATGCCGGCGATAGTGGCGCCGAGATCCGGACGCCTCCAAGAAGGAGTTCATCGTGGACCGAGATCGAGACGCTCTCTTAGAAGCCCGTCGCAAGTTCTTGAAATCCTGCGGCAAGTTTGCGGTAGTAACGCCGCCCGCCGTGACCCTGATGCTGTCGGCGGCCTCCCGCAGCTATGCCGCCACCCATTCGGGGCTGCGCCATCGGGCCGTTCCCGGCAATGCGAGCAGCGATGGCGGCACGCACAGCACGGGTGCCGGCAGCGGGGGCGGCGACCACGATCGCTGAAACGTTGACGGGGGCTCGCTAGGCGGCAGCGCCCACGACCCGATCGAGGAAGGCTCCGGCCGCCCGGTCATGCCAGGGCTCGGCTGCGTCGGCGCCGTGAAAGCCGACATGCCCGCCCCGGGTCGCGATCAGCGGCTCGAGGTGCGGATTGCCGCGCCAGCGATAGCAAAGATAGGCCTCGGCCGAGATCCACGGATCGTCGAGCGCGTGCACGATCAATGTCGGCACCTTGATGCCGGCGAGGAAGGGTAGCGCGGCGCTGCGGGCATAATAGTCGTCGGCGCCGGCGAAGCCGTTGCGCGGCGCGACGAAGCGGTCATCGAACTCGCGCACGCTGCGCGCCGCCTTGATGCGCCGCCGCTCCTCGATATTGAGCATCGCCCCGGGCGCCAAGCTCTCCGCCTTCATGCGCGACAGCAGGTAGTGAAGATAGATCCTGTTGCGCGGCCGGTGAAAGGCCGCCGACGTCGCCGCCAGATCGATCGGCGCCGAGACCGACACGGCGGCGAGGCACGGCGCCTGGGCGCCCTCCTCGCCCAGATATTTGAGCAGCATGTTGGCGCCGAGCGAATAGCCGACCAGGACCAGGCCGTTCGCCGCGAGCGCAGGATCGAGCACGGCGAGCGCGCGGCGCAGATCCTCCGTCCGTCCTGCGTGATACTGGTCGCGGCAGGTCGGGCGCGACGGGCCGGCGCCGCGCAGATTGACGCGCAGGACGGCGTGGCCCCGCTTGAGCCAGAAGCGCGCGCTCGCCCGCATATAGACGCTGTCCTCGCAGCCGGTCAGCCCGTGGATCAGGATGACAAGCGGCCGCGCGGCGGCAGAGGCCGGATGGCTCAGGCTCGCCACCAGCACGTCGCCCATGCCGTCGGCCATCGGCAGGCGCAGGCGCTCGCTTCGGAACGCCGCGAGCGACGGCCGCAGCGGGTTCAGCGCGTTGCGCACGGTCTGCAGATCGGCGCCCCACCAAGGCGCGCGCTGCCGGAATGGCGCGATGAGCGGCGCGGCGCCGCGGCCGTCGATCATACTTTTTCGGCCAAGAGCCACTCGCAGACGACGCCGATCTGATCGCCTTCCATCAGCTTCGGCGCATGGCCGGCCTCGACGAACTCGACGACGCGCGCGCCGGGCCCGCGGCGCGCCATCTCGGCCGCGGTCGCCGCCGGCAACACGTCCGAGTCGGCGCCGCGCAACAGCAGGACGGGACAGCGGATCGCGTCCCACACCGGCCACAGATCGACGTCCTCGAGCGGCGCGGCCTTGAAGGCCTCGGCGATCCTCGGGTCGTAGCGCAGCATCAGACGGCCGTCCTCGCGGCGCGAGCGCACGCTGTGCTCGGCCAGGTGCAGCTTCTGCTCCCAGGTGAGCGCGCCGAAACCGGCGTGCACCTCGCCCATATAGGTCGCCGCCTCGGACAGCGTCTCGAAGATCGGCATGCGGCCGACATAGCTGCCGATGCGCTCGAGCGCCGCCTTCGGGATGAACGGGCCGACGTCGTTCAGCACCAGGCGCCGGATCGGCGCATTGGGCTGGGCCGCCAGCGCCATGCCGATCAGCCCGCCCATCGAGGTGCCGAGCCAGTCGACCTGCGGCACGTCGAGCCGGCCGATCAGCGTCGTCATGTCGGCGCAATATTGCTGGGTCGAGTAGTCGGCCGCCGCCGGCAGCCAGTCGCTGCGGCCGCGACCGGCGACATCGACGGCGATGACGCGGTAGTCGCGCTCGAGCGCCGCAGCGACGAAATCGAAGTCCCGGGCGTTGCGCGTCAGGCCGTGGACGCAGACCAGGACGTTCGGGTTTTCGCGCGCGCCCCACTCCACATAGGCGACGCGGTGGAAGCCATGGGGGCCGAGACCGAGAAAGCTGTCATGGCGCATGGCCATCGCGCGACCCATTCGACCGGCAGTTGGACGTTCCCTCGGCCCAAAGATAAGGCCGATCCGGGCCTCGATGGCAAGCGGAAGTGATGGGACGACAGGGCTGCGCTTGACTTGCCGCCGCCATCGCCCAAGATGCGCGGCTCGTCACTAGGAAAGGCGTGCGGCATGGAGACGCGGAGGCTGGGCAAGGCGGGACCGCTGGTGTCGCTGGTCGGGCTCGGCTGCAACAATTTCGGCGGCCGGATCGACCTTGCGGCGACCCGCCGGGTGGTCGACAGGGCGCTCGATCTCGGCATCACCCTGTTCGACACCGCTGATGTCTACGGCAATCGCGGCGGCTCGGAGACCTGCCTCGGCGAGATTCTCGGTCCGCGCCGCAAGACCATCGTGCTGGCCAGCAAATGCGGCTTGCCCATGGACGATGCCGGGACGATGCGCGGCGCCGCGCCCGCCTATATCCGGTCGGCGATCGAGGCGAGCCTCAGGCGCCTCAAGACCGATTGGATCGACCTCTACCAGATCCACCGGCCCGATCCGGCGACGCCGATCGAGGACACGCTCAGGACGCTCGACGATCTCGTGCGCGCCGGCAAGGTGCGATACATCGGCTGCTCGAACTTCGCCGCCTGGCAGATGGTCGAGGCGGATTGGACCGCGCGCACCCATGGACTGGCGCGCTTCGTCTCGTGCCAGGACGAGTACAGCCTCCTGGTGCGCACCGTCGACCGCGAGCTCGTGCCGGCCATGCAGGCCTACGGCCTCGGCCTCCTGCCCTATTTTCCGCTGGCGAGCGGCCTGCTCACCGGCAAGTACCGTCATGGCGCGCCGCTGCCCGAGGACACGCGCTTCACCAAAATGAAGGGGCTTGCCGAGCGCTATCTGACCGAGCGCAACTGGGCCATCGTCGGACGCCTCGAGAAATTCTGCGCCGAGCGCGGCCATACGCTGCTCGAGCTGGCGTTCAGCTGGCTCGCGGCGCGCCCGACCGTGGCGAGCGTCATCGCCGGCGCGACCCGGCCCGAGCAGCTCGAGGCC
>Ga0335070_10003987_pt1 | contig 17190 bp, 17 predicted proteins | sample Lox_Sample_13_FD_206722 | JGI IMG/M metagenome (GOLD analysis project Ga0335070, IMG submission 206722) | Soil microbial communities from Loxahatchee National Wildlife Refuge, Florida, United States - Lox_Sample_1.3 | ecosystem: Environmental > Terrestrial > Soil > Wetlands | place: USA...
GAACGGGACCGTGTTCTTGTTCACCGTGATCCCGGCCTTGCCCAGGCGGTCCTCGGCTTTCTTCCCGGAGATCCCGTCCGCCCCCAGGTTGATGAGCATCAAATGCGTGTCGGTGCCGCCTGACACCATGCGCCAGCCGAGCTCCTGAAGCGAGGCGCACAGGACCTTGGCGTTCTCCAACAGCTTGGCGATGTAGTCCCGGTAGGCGGGGGTGAGCGCCTCAGCGAACGCGACGGCCTTCGCGGCGATGATGTGCATGAGCGGGCCGCCCTGAACGCCCGGGAACACCGCCTTGTCGAGCGCCTCGGCAAGCTCGGCCTTGCACATGACCATACCCCCACGCGGGCCGCGCAGCGTCTTGTGCGTGGTCGTAGTCACGTACTCGCAGTGCTTCACCGGAGAGGGGTGCAGTCCGACCGCGACCATTCCAGCGATGTGGGCGATGTCGGCCATCACCGCGGCACCCGACTCGTGCGCGATCTCCGCGATGAGCTTGAAGTCGATCGTGCGCGGGTAGGCCGACGCGCCGCACACGATGAGCTTGGGCTGGTGCTGCCTGGTGAGGTCGCGCAGCGCGTCGTAGTCGATCGTCTCGGTGTCCGGTCTCACGAGGTACGGGACCACCTTGAACGTCTTGCCCGAGTAGTTGAGCGGGTGGCCGTGGGTGAGGTGGCCGCCGTGCGAGAGGTCCATACCGAAGATCACGTCACCCGGCTGGCAGGTCGCGAGGTACACGGACATGTTGGCCTGCGCCCCGGAGTGCGGCTGCACGTTGGCGTGGTCGCACCCGAAGAGCTGCTTGGCCCGTGTCCTGGCGAGCTCCTCCGCTACGTCCACGAACTCGCACCCGCCGTAGTAGCGCTTGGCGGGGTACCCTTCCGCGTACTTGTTGGTCATGACCGAGCCCATCGCGGCCAGCACTGCCGGCGAGACGAAGTTCTCGGACGCGATCAGCTCCAGCCCCTCGTTCTCGCGATGGCGCTCGCCGGCGAGAGCGGCGGCGACGTCGGGGTCGGTCTGTCGGACGGCGGTCTCCAGAAACGAGAAAAAGGCTGTGCGTTCGTGCTGGTTCATCGTCATGGCTCCTTGGAAAGTTCGATTCTCTCAACCCGTCGGCCGTGCCGACCGCCGTCGAATGGGGTCCCGAGGAAGATGTCGAGCATCTGGATCGCGACACCGGGGCCCGTGGTTCGCCCGCCCATGCACAGGACGTTGGCGTTGTTGTGGCGCCGTGCCATCTCGGCGGTGAACGCGTCGTGGCAGAGTGCCGCTCGAACGCCCCGGTGCCGGTTCGCGACGATCGCCATGCCGACCCCCGTCCCACAGATGAGGACGCCTCGCTCGACCTTCCCCGCGGCGACTCGCGTCGCCAGTTCGTGGGCGAAGTCCGGGTAGTCGACCGGGTCCTCGCTTGCCGGCCCCAGGTCGAGGACCTCGTGGCCGCTTTCCCTCGCGCGCTGAGCGAGGAGTTCCTTGAGCTGGAAACCGGCATGGTCGGAAGCCAACGCGATGATCACGGTCACAGCCTCCCGGCCCCGGCAGGGGCCAACCCAGAGTTGGGATCGTACAACGCCTGGTACTCGTCGATCGCGTATCGATCGCTCATCCCCGCGAGGTGGTCCACGATGATACGGACAAAGCGCGGATCGGGCCGGTAGTACTTCTCCACCTCGCCGGGGATCCGCTTGATCGGGAGGTCACGGAGGTATGGGCGCCCGGTCTCCTCGTGGACTCGCAGCAGGACGTACGTCGGCAGGGTGAGCGGGTTGCCGTAGTACGCCCTGAAGAGGCCGCTCATCACCAGGTGTGCCCGATGGTCCTGTCGGTTGACCTCCTGGTGATTGATGATGAAACGGTAGATGAATGCCTTCAACTCCGCAAAGATCGTTGCAACGCGTCGCGAGAAGGCCACCGTCGCCGCGGGGATGTCGTCGGCGACCGCGAGCCATCCCATGTGATCAGCGATCTTGTGCTTGGCCGCCAGTTTGTTCACGTTGCGCGCGGTGGTCTGAACGGCGTCGGTGACGAACAGGTGGATGAGACCACGCTGCAGCATTGCGGCCTTACGCCAGTGGCGGCGCTCCCGCCGGTAGGCGTCACCCGCGCGCTCGATCACCGTGGCCGATGCCTCGAGCTTCTCGATCTCCTCCAGCGAGACCGCCTCGGCATAGAGGCCGTCCTCGAGGTCGTGGGTCTGCTGCGCGATCTCGTCCGCCAGGGCCACCACTTGCCCCTCGAGGTGGCAGGGCTTCGAGAGGCGGAGCCCTTCACTCGTCGGGAGCGGGAAGGGGAAGCGAACCTTCCAGGTCGTGTGCTTGATGATGCCCTCGCGCACCTGGTCGGTGAGGTTGAGCCCGGCGTGGTCGTAGCGGCGCTCGAGGAGGTCGACGACGCGCATCGACTGGTAGTTGTGCTTGAACGTGCCGACCTCGCGCACCACCCGTTCTGGCAGCCGGCTGCCCGGCATCTCCCCAGCGAGGATCTGAACGAGGCTGCGTTCCCCGGAGTGGCCGAACGGCGTGTGCCCGAGGTCGTGGGCAAGCCCGATGGCCTCCGTGAGGTCCTCGTTGAGCCCGAGCGCCCGCGAGAGCGTGCGCGCGATCTGTGAGACCTCCAGCGTGTGGGTCAGGCGTGTGCGCGGGTGGTCGCCGGTGTAAGGGACGTAGACCTGGGTCTTGTGCTTGAGTCGGCGAAAGGCTCGCGAGTGCAGGATGCGATCACGATCGCGCTGGAAGGCGGTTCGGTAATCGAAGTGCCGTCCCTCGGTTGCCAGCGGGTAGCGGCGGGTGGCATTCCCGGAGCGCAGCGCGCAGAAGGCGAGGGCGGCGTCCTCCGCCCCCTCGAGATGCGCACGCGGTCGAATCTCGAGCTCAGTCACTGATCTCTCCGATCTCCGCGAGGACCTCGCCCACGAGGCGCAGTGAGCCGGTTACCAGCGTTGTTCGTTCGGTGGACAGGCCCGCCAAGGCGGCGGCGACGCTGTGCGCGCGTCGGCACCCCGGGAAGGCGGCGGCGAGGTCGTCCACCGTGCGCGCGCGTGGCGAGCGGATCGGCGCGACCGTCACCTCCGTGCTCCTGGGACGCAGCAGCGCTGCCATGGCCTCGAGTGGCTTGTCGTCGAGACACGAGAACAACAGCTGAACCTTGCCGGCAAGCCCGAGGTCGTCGAGGGCGGCGGCGAGAGCGACGATCGCCTCGCGGTTGTGGGCCCCATCAAGCAGGAGGCGCCGACCGCTGGCCGTGCACGACTGCAGCCGTCCGGGCCACGATACCCCCTCGATCCCGCGACGCATGGCGTCGGCTGAAAGCGCCGGCACGAGGCCGTGCCTCGCGAGGGCGCCGGCGCCAGCCAGCGCCACCTCCAGGTTGGCGAGTTGGTGCCGTCCACACAGTGGAAGCGTCGCTCCGCCGGCAACGTTTCCGAGCGCGAACCTTAACCGCTGCGTCTGTTCTCTGACCCCTGACCCCTGACCCCTGACCCCGCGCACCACCGCCCACTCCGAGGCGAGTGACAGCGGCGTGCGTGGGTCCGCGCTCGCACGGATGATGGGCTCCACCTCGGGGTCCCACGCGCCGACGATTGCGGCCAAGCCGCGCAGAGCGACGGCCTTCTCGGCGGCGATCGCGGTGCGGGCCTCGCCGAGCCACCTCTGGTGGTCGGTACCCACGTTGGTCAGGAGCGCCACCGCCGGATCCACTGCGTTGCTCGCGTCCCAGCGGCCCCCCAGGCCGGCTTCCATCACCGCGACGTCGACCTTGCGGTCCGCGAACTCCTGGACGGCCGCGCAGGTGAGGGTCTCGAAGTAGGAGAGGTCGGGGAAGGAGTTGAGCCCCGCCACCAGTTGCGCGAGGCGTTGGCCCGGAATCGCCGCGCCGTCGGTGCGTATGCGCTCCTCCACCGCGACCAGGTGGGGCGAGGTGTACAGCCCGACCCGGATGCCATGGGCCTGGAGGATGCCTGCCAGCAGAGCCGCGGTCGAGCCCTTGCCGTTGGTGCCGAGCACGAGCACGGATGCGAAAGTCCTCTCGGGGTGTCCGAGGGCGTCGAGCGCACGTTGCATGCGTTCGAGGCCTGGAACAATGCGCTGCTCCTGGCGTGGGGCGAGGAGGGCCTCGGCGCCGGCCGCTAGAGCGTGTGGGAAAGACACCGTGCCAACGTCTCCTTGAGCTCCTGGCGGGGGACGACCATGTCGAGCATCCCGTGCTCGAGCAGGAACTCCGCGCGTTGGAACCCTTCAGGGAGCTTCTGGCGAATGGTCTGCTCGATGACGCGGGGGCCGGCGAAACCGATGAGCGCTCCTGGCTCGCCGATGTTGAGGTCTCCCAGCATCGCGTACGAGGCGGTGACTCCGCCGGTGGTCGGGTCGGTGAGCACGGAGAAGTACGGCACATGAGCCGCGTGCATCCGAGCGAGGGCCGTGGAGATCTTCGCCATCTGCATCAGCGAGAGGATCCCCTCCTGCATGCGTGCACCACCGGAGCACGAGACCACGATCAGCGGCAGACGGCTCCTAATGCAGCGCTCGATGGCACGGGTCAGCTTCTCACCCACTGCAGAGCCCATCGAGCCGCCCATGAACGTGTACTCCATGGCACCGATCACGGTGCGGATGCCGGAGAGCCTGCCGACCGCGACCAGTAGTGCGTCGCAGCGCACGCCCTTTTCCCGCAGGTCGCGCAATCTCTGCGCGTACGGCTTGGAGTCCACGAACTCGAGGGGATCCGTTGAGAAGATGCTGCCAAACATCTCCTTCCAGGCACCCCCGTCGAAGAGCTGTCCCAGCCTCGTCCGGGCGGAGATGCGGTGGTGGTGGCCGCAGCGCGGGCACACGAAGAGGCTTCGCTCCAATTCCTTGCGGTAGAGCGTCTCGCGGCACCCCTCGCACTTCACCCAGAGGCCTTCGGGGACCTTGCTGGCTGGGCGCGAGCCTGGTTCGGAGCGGCGGAACCACACCATCGAGTCCCCAAATCTAGCATCGGGGCTCGAGGCGCGCAAGGAAAGGCACGGCAGGCCGCGAATTAATCGCTGGGAGTCAAGGGCTTTGAGATACCGACCGCGCGCGCTTGCGGCGCGCTTCTGGCTCTGCCCGTCAACTCTCTGCGAGCCTCCGGGGCAGGACCGTCGGAGCACCGCCTTCCCGCTGCAGAACCTCGACCTCGACCCCGAAGACCTCGCGGAAGAGGTCACCACGCAGAACCTCGGTAGGCCAGCCCGAAGCAGCCACGCGGCCGTGATGAAGGACAAACAGGCGGTGCGCGAGTCGAAGCGCGAAGTTCCAGTCGTGCGCCACGAGTACGGCGCCCACTCCCTCCGCGACGAGCTGCTGAACGATGCCGGCGAACTCGAGTTGGTGGCGCACATCGAGCGCGGCCGTGGGCTCGTCCAGGAGCAACAGACGCGGTTCGCTCGCCAGAGTCCTGGCAAGCAGCACCAGCTGTCGCTCACCTCCCGACAGGTGCTGAATGGCGGCGGTGCGGCGTCCCGAGAGGCCGACGCGGGCAATGGCGGCATCAACCGCGGCGTGGTCGCGCGGCGACGGCGGTTTCCACGGTCCGAGATGCGGCGCCCGTCCCTGCTGAACGACCTCGGCGACCGTGAGGGGGAAGGCGAAACTGACGCTCTGAGGGACGAGACCGACCTCGCGCGCCACCTCCCGCCGCCGCCAGAAGCGAAGACTCCTGCCGCGGAGCTCCACCTCGCCCGTGTTCGCAGGCAGGATCCCCGCCAGCAGGCGCAGGAGCGTACTCTTGCCCGCGCCGTTGGGCCCGAGAACTGCCACGCACTCGCCCTCGGCGACCTCGAGGTCGATGCCGCGAACGATGTCATCGCCGCCGTAACCACCGGAGAGCGCACGGGCGCGCAACAGCGGGGTCCTGCGAGCCGCGCTCACGGGGCCCTCCGCAAGAGCAGCACGAAGAACGGCACGCCCAGCAGGGCGGTCACAACACCCACCGGGAGTTCGGTCGGGGAGAGCACCCGGTGCGCGAGCAGGTCTCCGAGCGCGGTGAGCGCCGCACCGGCAAGCGCGGCGCGCGGCAGCAAACGGCGGGTGTTGGCGCCCCAAACCAGGCGGCAGAGGTGCGGCGTTACCAGGCCCACGAAGCCGATCACGCCCGCGAAAGCAACCGCACCGCCGCACAGGGCCGCGGCCGCGAGGAAGACCCTCCGGCGCACCGTGACGACCTCGACGCCGAGCGCCGCCGCCGACTCTTCCCCGGTCGCGAGCAGCCCGAGGTCGCGCCCATGCAGCAGAAGGACGAACGTGGGCACGACCACGTACGGCGCGAGCCAGGCGACCTGGCCCGCGGTGGCGGAGGCCAGTGAACCCATGGTGACCGCGATGACGCCGGGCAGGCGGGGCGAGGGAGCGAGCGCCAGCATGGTCAGGATGGCCGCCGAGGTGGCGGCGTTCACGGCCACGCCGGCGAGGATCATCCGCGTGGAGGATGGCCCGAGAGGGCCGCGAGCCATCCACCACACCAGGGCGGTAGACCCGGCCGCCCCTACCATGGCGGCCGCGGGGACCGCACCGAGGGCTGCCGCAGGCAGCAGCACGTAGGCCGCTGTGGCCGCGGCCGCGCCACCACCGGAGATGCCCAGGAGGAACGGGTCAGCGAGCGGGTTCGACAGCAGCGCCTGAAGGGCGGCCCCGGCGAGAGCGAGCGATGCGCCCACGAACAGTGCCAGGGCGAGGCGGGGTAGGCGCAGCCCGAGGACGATCGCACGCACCTCGGGTGTTCCGCCTCCTGAGAGTGCGGCGAGGGCTTCGCCGGGCGGTGCCGCGGGTCCGCCGAACACGAGGCCGGCGGCGGCCGCGGCGAGCAGGACCACCACGAGCGTGAGGTCCGCTCCGCGCCTCACCTGGACCGTCCCTGTGTTGCTGGGCTTTGTGTCTTGCTGCCGGCGGCTGACATGGCTTCCCGTCCCCTGGCCCTTGTGCCCTGACCGCTGTCCTCTGACCCCTGACTCTCCTCCGCCTCGCGTGCCGCGACCAGCGCCTCCAGCGCGCCGGGCAATCGCGGGCCCGGACGGTTGGCGAGGTCGGCCGGGATCCAAAACACGCGGACTTCTCCCGAGGCCAGTCGGGCACCCGCAGCGGAACCGATCGTGCGGGCATAGCTCTCGTGCAGATCACGCTCGTCGGGTGCAACCACGACCTGCAGGAGCGGGTCAAGCAGCAGCTCCAGGTCCACGCGCGGGTAGCGTCCGACGGAGCCCGGTGCAAGGTTGGCCAGTCCTGCGCGGCGCAGCATGTCGTCGTGGAAGGTGCCCGGAGCTGCGACGATCAGCGGCTCCCACCACACGACGTACAGCGCGTTTCGCTTGGGCAGCGCTAGCGCACGGGCGGTGGCCCTGTCCACGCGCTCGTCTACCTTGCGGCCCAGAATTTCACCCTCCGCCTCGAACCCGAGAACCCCGCCAGCGAGGCGGCACGCGTCGCCGAGGCGAGCGAACGACGTGACGTCCATGCTGCACACTCGGGTGCCCAACTGCCGGAGGCGCTGCACCACCCGCGGATCGTTTCCGGCGGTGGTGGCCAATACGATGTCGGGCCTGAGGGCGAGGATGGCCTCCGCGTCGTTGGGCGCGACGCGCGGCAGGCGTGCCACCTCGGGCGGGAAGTCGGCCGCTGGGGGGGCCGCGACGATGAGCCCTCCTGCGCCCACCGCGAAAGCGAGTTCGGTCACGTCGGGGGCAAGCGGGACAACGCGCCGCACCGGGCCCTCAGGCACTGCCTCTCCGATCTGGTCGATCACACCGCCTTGGGGCGGGGCGGCGCAGGCGAGCTGGAGCAGGAGAGCAATGAACCCACACGACGTGGTGTGGGTTCGCAGGCGGTCGACGACTCGTTGCCCCGGGCTACTCGGTGCCCTGCTCTTCCAGGTCGTTGGGTACCCCCAGGCGCTGGCAGGCCGCGTCGTACATCTGGCGGGCCGCTTTCTGAGCCGTTTGCAGCTCGGCGATCCGCTGCTTGACCCTCTGCAACTCCTCCTGAATCTGGTTCTCGAGGTCGGCGATCTCCTGTCGAGTCACCTTCCGTGTGTCTTCGTAGAACTTGCGTTGCTGATCGTTGAGAACCGACATGCCTTCCTCCTCACTCTCACAGTTGGAAGCGAATGCGCTGGGTGATGCGAACCTTGACCCGCACCCCGTCCTTGGTCGCCGGCTTGAACTTCCAGGTGCGAACGGCGGCAACCGCGGCCGCATCCAGGCCGAAGTCCGGCTTGACGCCGCTGAGCACCTTGATGTCCTGCGTGTTGCCGTTCTCGTCGACCAGCACATCCAGAGACACCGTCCCGCTGACGCGCTGGCGGGCGGCAAGCGCCGGGTAGGCCGGGTTCGGGGAGTAAACGGGTTGAGGCGGGACGACGTCGCCCTGCAGCTCAACCAGGTCGCCCTCCCTCACGGCGGGCGGCTCCGGAACCGGTGGCTCAGCTGCGGGCATCGCTGCGATGATCGGTGCGGCGGGGACCGCTGTAGGTGGCACCTCGGTCGGTGCCGGGCTCGGCTCCTGCGCCACGGTCGGTTGCGGCGCCGCGGTGGGTGTGTTCGCCAGCGTCGGGACGACCGCTGCGGCGGGCGCGGGGGGGGGCGCCGCGGCGCGGCGGCCCACGGGCGCCGGGGTCGGACCGAGGATCTCGTTGCTCAGGCGTTCGCGCAGCGCCTTCGTCTGCCTGTCCACCTCCTGCTGCGCCACCTCGCGGGCCATCTCGATCGTCTCCGGCGCCGGCGTTGCTTCGGCGGAGGGGCCAGGGCCGGCATGTCGGATCTTGGTGAAGTAGAAGAGCCCGGCCACTACTGCAAGGACGCCCACCCCGATGCCGGCGATCAACCTCACGTTGGTCGGGCGTGGAGCCGTCAACACCGGTGGCGTCTCATGTTGGACGTGCTCGACAGGCACTGGGTGGGGGACCGGCTTGGGCTTTGCAGGCTGCACGGTCGGTGGCGGCGTGACAGGCCGGGACGGGGGGGGCACCGCCGGACGCGGGGCCGGGAGCGCCGTTGCGGTGGCCTGGCGGTCGTGGCCCACGAGCTCGGCAAGGAAGGCGCCCAGGTCTGTCGCTCCGGGTGTCGGGCGGATCACCTGAAGCATGTTTCCGAGGTCGGCGGCGAGTTCGGCAGCGGTTTGGTAGCGTTCTTCCCGGTTCTCCTTCAGCGCTTTCATCACCGCCCGCTCGACCTCGGGGGGTATCGCCGGGTCGAGCTCGCGCGGCGGTATCAGCCGTGGGGAGCGAACCTGCTCCAGGATCGAAAGCTCGGAGTCGCCGGCAAACCCCTTGCGGCCGGTCAGCATCTCGTAGAGCACCAGGCCGAGCGAGAAGATGTCGGAGCGGCCGTCAATGTCCCGCCCCCACGCCTGCTCGGGTGACATGTACTGGAGCTTTCCCTTGAGGGCCCCCGCTCGGGTGTGGGTGGCCTTTGAGGCGGCCTTGGCGATGCCAAAGTCGCACAACTTGATGTCGCCGTCGTAGGAGATCAGCACGTTCTGCGGCGAGACGTCGCGGTGCACGAGCGCCATCGCCGTTCCCTGCAGGTCACGCTTGTGGTGCGCGTAGTCGAGAGCTGCCGCGAGGCGCGAGGCGATGAACAGCGCGAAGCCGAGGGGCAAGCGCACCTGGTGTTCTTCCAGCGTTCGCAGGATTGAGCGCAGGTCCCTGCCATCGATGTACTCCATCGCGATGTAGTAGGAACGCTCGATCTTGCCGAGGTCGTAAATGTGCACGATGTTGGGGTGCTGGAGTTGGGCCGCCAGCTTGGCTTCGTCGACGAACATCGTGACGAACTCGTGGTTGTCCGTGAGGTGCGGCAGGATTCGCTTGATCGCGACGATCTTCTCGAAACCCTCCACCCCGCTCATGCGTGCGCGGTAGACCTCGGCCATGCCGCCGGTCGCTATCGGCTCGATCAGCTCGTACTGGCCGAACGGTGTGCCGCTGGGGAGCGGGCCCGGCATGTGCTCGATCTCCGGAGCCGCCACCCCGGGTGCCGAGGGCAGCCCGAGTGGCGCCCCGGACTTGGCCGGCGGCTCTGAAGGCGCGGCGCCCGCAGCCGGACGGCTTGGCGGGACCGCCGGCTCGGGCGGCTTCGGCGCACTCTCCGCAGGCTGTGCGGACGCCTCGGGCGGAGGCGGCGCAGGCCGCCCCGCCTTGGGCTTGGGGACCTCGAGGCCGGAGAGGGTGTCCTCCAGAAGCTTGTCGACCGAAACCTCGCCGGAATCCTTGCGCACCTTGGGGGGCGCTTTGTGGACCTCGGCCAGAGTGCTGGCCAGGGCCTGCTCCACGACCGCCTCCGCTTCGGCGAGCGTGCCCTGGGAGTCGGGCGGCAATACCACGTGGATCTTGCGCGTCTGGGCCGCATTTGGCTCGTCGGCGAGCAGATCACCGAACAGGTCCTTTGAGGTGACGGTATCCCTTGCGCCGCCCGCGCGCTTGAGCGCCTCCAGCACCTCGGCACGGGTGTCCGCGCGCACGTGGGCCTCGGGACGGGTTGCCATCAGAGCCCTCACGTGCGTCAGCAACTCCTCGGCGGAAAACGGCTTGGCGACGATGTCCTGTGCGCCGATCCGGTGGGCGTCCGCTACCGGGTCCTGCCCCGTGTACCCGCTCATCAGCACGAGAAAGGGTGTGTTGCGCAGGCCACCGCGGGCCCGTAGCTGCATGATTGCATCCTCGATTTTGAGGCGAGGGAGCACGGACGTGGTCAGAACGACCACCGGTTCGGACTTTGCGCAGGCCGCAACGGCCGAATCAACGTCCCTGGCGGTGACGACCTGGCACCCGAGGGGGGCCAGTGCCTCGGTGACTCGCACCGCGGTGCGAGGTTCATAGTCGAGGAGAAGTATCGCTTGGCTCATGCCTTGGCCGCGGTGCTGGCAAGCCTCGGATTCATTGTCGGGGCGCATCTATTGCAAGTCAATAGTTTCGGCGGCGCGTGGCGTGAGGCTACGTCAGTCGTTGCGGTGTACAATCCCGGGTGCGGGCCGCCTGAGCCCAGCGGGGGTCGGTCATGTCGGGCCACAACAAGTGGAGCACGATTAAGCACAAGAAGGGCAAGCTCGACGCGAAGCGCGGCAAGCTCTTCACCAAGGTCATCCGTGAGCTCACCACCGCCGCGCGAGAAGGCGGCGGAGATCCCGATGGCAACCCGCGCCTGCGCGCGGCCATTCAATCCGCGAAGGCCGCGAATATGCCCAGCGACACGATGAACAAGGCGATTCAGCGCGGCACGGGCGAGCTCCCCGGCGTGTCGTACGAGGAGGTCACCTACGAGGGCTACGGCCCCGGTGGCGTCGCCGTCATGCTGCAGGTCCTGACGGACAACCGAAACCGCACGACCGCCGAGATCCGGCACATCTTCGGCAAGCACGGTGGCAACCTGGGTGAATCGGGGTGTGTCTCGTTCCTCTTCAAGAAGCAGGGCTACGTCATCGTGCCAAAGAGCGCCGGCGACGAGGACAAGGTCATGGAGGCCGCGCTCGAAGTGGGTGCCGAGGACTTCCTTGCGGACGACCCCGAGCTCTACGAGATCTACACCGCCCCGGAGGAGCTCCACAAGGTGAAGACGGGGCTCGAGACCCGCGGCCTCACCGTTGAGCAGGCCAAAGTGGAGATGGTGCCCTCCACGCAGGTCCGACTCGAGGACAAGCGCGCCGAGCAGATGGTGCGCCTCATGGAAGCGTTCGAGGACCACGACGACGTCCAGAACGTTTGGGCCAACTTCGACATCGACGCCAAGCTGCTCGAGGTCAGCTGAGCTGACGCGGATACTCGGTCTCGACCCGGGGACCCGAGTGACCGGGTGGGGTCTCCTCGAGGGTGATACCCGCCGCGTGGTCAGCGTCGAGTTCGGCCGTCTGATCCCGCGCCGCACGCTGGCGCGCCCAGCGGCCCTGGCCACTCTCACCGAGCAACTCGAGGAGCTGCTGGCGCGCCTGGCACCCGACGTTGTGGTCATCGAGACGCCATTCACCGGCCGCTTTCCGAAGGCCGCGCTCGCGCTCGCCGAGACGCGCGGCGCACTGCTGGTGGCGCTCGGCCGCTGGGGGGGGGAGGTCGTGGCGATCGAGCCAGCGAGGATGAAGGCGATGGTGGTCGGCCACGGACGCGCGGAGAAGCGACAGGTCTCGTACGTCGTGCGCCACGCCCTCTCGCTATCGGAGGAGCCGCCGGCCGATGCCGCCGACGCCATCGCGCTTGCCCTGTGCCACCTTCGCAGCGTTTTGCCTTGACGCTCCGAGCAGGCGTGTGTTAGGTTTTTCCCGCGTGGCGGCGGCGCAAGCACACCACCAAAGTTGACGCGGGGATGGGAGGGCGAAAAGGTGGCGAGCCTCGCTGCACCGTCACCACTCTGAGCACTCATGGCACTGCACGGTTCTCTGGCCGATATCTCATTGCCCGACGTGATCCAGCTTGTCAGCGTGTCGGGCAAGACGGGTGTGTTCATCCTTTCCAGTGAGGGCATGGAGGGCAAGATCTTCCTCAAGGATGGACAGATCGCCGACGCGACCGTGGGCAAGCTGTCGGGCGAACTCGCCGTCTATGAGATGGCCGCGTGGCGGAAGGGTCAGTTCATCTTCACAGCCAACATCGAGCCGGCACGCGTTACGGTGACCAAATCGAACACCAACCTCATGATGGAGGCGGCACGGCGACTCGATGAGTTTCGCGTCCTGCAGCGCAAAATCCCCTCGATGGACGCTGTCCCGTTCTTCCTGCCCCGCGACCCAGGTCAGGACCAGATCACCCTCGCGCCGCAGGAGTGGGCGGTAGTGACCAGGGTCGACGGGCAGCTCTCGATCAAGCAACTCGAGGACGCAACCGGCTTGCCGGCGTTTGAAATCTGCAAGGTCCTCTACGGCCTTGTCACGTCTGGCCTGATCTCCATCCGGGCGGCCGAGAGCGGGGCGGAAGGCCTCGCGCAGGGTCCGCCGCCGGAGCCCCCCGAGCAGGGTACGGAACCCAGGGCGGCCCAGGTCCCGACGCCTGGACTCTCGGTGCGGTCCCTGTTCGCGCTCGCCGACAACGTGCGGAAGGTGGCCGACGAATGTGTCGGTCTCTCGGGCTCCATCGCAGTGGAGAAGCAGTACCGCGTCGCCCGAGCGGACATCGAGGCGGGGAAGGGCCTCGTGTCCGTGCAGGCCCTCGTCGATCGTCTCGCCCGCGCGATCTCCCTGCTGGAGGGCGGTGACAAGGCGGGTGAGTTCCTGCGCAAAGTGCACCCCCTTCTGCAACCCTGAGGCCGCAGGCCTGAAGACGTGAAGGCATGGAGGCCTGAGGGTTTGAAACATTGAAGGCCCGCAGCTTCGCCGCAAGTAGAAAGCAATCATGATGGCGCGTCTCCGCCCAGGCCTTGGTTCTTTCCACGCTTCTCCCCTCCGAGCCTTCACCTCTGGGGCGGGGAGTGGGGTGGGCAAGTCTTCAAGGCTTGACGTGAGGTCAGGGTTCGCGAGGGAGCGACGCAAGGCCGAAAGCTGCGCCCGCCGCCGCGGTCAGGCCACCGGCCGGAGCCAGCGCAGCCAGGAGCCAGTGCTCGACCGCAAGCGCGGGCAGAGCCGTCCGCAACGCGAACTCAAGCCCGACAAGTAGCATTGCCCCGAGCAGCCCACCCGCGAATCCGAGAATCGAGGCACTGACCAGGTACGGTCTCCGGATGTCACCCTCATGGGCACCGATCAACCGCATGATGGCAATCTCGTCTGCATGGTTCAGCACCAGGAGGCGCACCACCAACAGCACAACGGCGCCGCATCCGACGAGCAGCGTGAGCGCAAGCACGAGGCCCGCCAAGAAGAAGCGGGAGACCGCTTGCTCGAGGCGGGCCTGCCAACTGCGTGAGCTCTCGACCAGCGTGACCTCGGGGCGGGAGCGCAGGAACGAGGCGATAGCCTCCTCTTGGCCTGGGGCCACATCGACCTGGAGGATCGGAGGGAAGCTCCGCTCGTCGAGGGTGAGGAGCACCGTGGACAACTCGGGGAACCATCCGGCGAGCTCCTCCTGGACCTTGCGGGGTGTAAGGGAAACCGCGGCGACAAAGGGGAACCTGCTCCGCAAGGCCTCGCGAAGGGTCGCGGCCTCGCCCTCGCTGCGGGTCACGGCCACCACGGTGGTCTGGCGGTCGCCCGCCAGGAGTTCCGTGTGCACCCACCCGTGCACCGTCCACAGGAGCCCACCCCACGCGCTCCCCACCATGACCAGCACCACGGCGACCAAGCCGGCCGGGCCGGACTCGCGCAGCTGCCGCTTCACCTCGCGCCAGGAATGGCGGTTCACGATGCCGAGCCCCAGCCATCCTTGACCAGGCTGCCGCGGTCCAGAAAGAGGGTGCGCGCAGGGTGGGCCTCGATCAGGCCGCGGTCGTGGGTGGCGACCACCACGGTGGTCCCCTGGTAGTTGATGGTCTTGAACAGCTCCAGCAGTTCGTGCGAGCGCTCCGGGTCGAGGTTGCCGGTGGGCTCATCGGCGAGGATGAGATCGGGTTGGAGAACGAGGGCACGCGCGGTCGCAACGCGCTGCTGCTCCCCGCCTGAGAGCTCGTCGGGAAAAGCGTTCATGCGGTGCTGCAGCCCCATCTGCTTCAGGACGAGGTACGCACGCCGCTGCTGGTCCTTGTCCGGGAGGTTCAGCAGCGAGAGCACGAACGTCACGTTTTCCGCCACCGTGCGGCGGCGCAGCAGCTTGAAGTCCTGAAAGATGACGCCGAGACGGCGCCGGAATTCGGCGACGTCGCGCCGGCGCATCCTCAGCAGGTCGGCACCGTTGACCACGATTCCCCCGGAGTCGGGCAAGTCCGCTCGGTAGAGCAGGCGCAGGAAGGTGCTCTTCCCGGCACCCGAGGGACCGGTGAGGTAGAGGAACTCGCCCCTGTCCGCGTTGGCACTGATCCCGCGCAGGGCGGGACGGCCGTTGTAACTCTTGGTGATGTTCTCCAGGTGGATCATGCGGGTGGGGATGGACGGACGGCGGTGCCGACGCCGTAGGGTTGCGGCACGGCGCACCCGCCGCCGGCGCGGCCCCCGGTTCCGGCGCGTGCATGGCCCTCGATTCGTCCTATCCGTCCGAGTTTCACCGGGGCCTCCGGGAAGCGAGTGTAGCATGAGCGCATGGCTCAAACCGCCGATGAGCACGGCGTGATCGCGGTCGCGCTCGGCGATGCGCTCGTGCTCTTCGGCGACGCGACGGGCACGCCTGCATCGCTCGATTCGCGTGCGCTCGCGGCGGCGGCGGGCGAGGCGGTCCAGCGCTCGACCGGTCGTGCCGTACCGATCCTGTACGCGCGCCAGGAGCACACGCATCTGACTTTCACCTTCAGCGCGGCCGAACCGCTGGCCGCCGGCCCGCACCTGGTGGGGACGTGTGACGCGCTTCTCACCACCGAACCGTGGACGGCACTCACGGTGCGCACCGCCGACTGTCTCCCGATCGCGCTTGCCGGCGGTGGTGCGATCGCCATAGTACACGCGGGCTGGCGCGGCCTCGCCGCCGACGTGCTGGGTGCGGTGCTGGGGCGGTTGCGCGCCGAGTTCGGCGTGCGGTCCTCGGACTTGCGCGCCGTGATCGGGGTAGGCGTGGGCCCGTGCCACTACCGGGTGGGCGCGGAGGTCATCGCTGCGCTCTCCCGACACCCGGTCGAGTCGGACGAATGGCGCGGCGACGGTACCGTGGATCTCGCACGCTGGGCGGCGGGGCGCCTGCTCGCACTGGGTGTTTCTCCGGGAGCAATCGAGGTGCTTCCCAGATGCACGGCCTGCTCGCCTTCGTATCACTCCTACCGTCGCGACGGAGAGCGTGCCGGCCGGCAGTGGTCGGCAGTTCTGCTCACCCTGGGGGGGCGCCCCTCCACCCCTGAACCCCGTGTATTGCCCAACGGGTAAGCGGCCTCTCGGTGCTTGCTCCCCCCGCCGAAGGCAGGACTTCCGGCGCGCATCGGGGGAAACCGCGGCAGCTCCGGCTGCGTACACTGCTTCGAAGACCACGATCGGAGAACGTCATGCGCACCATGCCCCTCGTCGCTTTCATGCTTGTCTCCCTCGTCGCTTCGGCACAGGAATCGAAACGCGTGCCAGCCGAGAGTGTGGCCGCATCCGTGGGCGCGCCATGGGCCTTCCTCGCGAGCAACTTCGTATCGCTGGCCGACGCGATGCCTGCCGACAGGTATGCCTTCGTCCCGACCCAGGGTGAGTTCACGCGCGTGCGCAGCTTCGGCGAGCAGGTGAAGCACGTGGCGTGCGCGAACTACGGTTTCTTCAGCGAGATCGAGGGGACCACTCCACCCGAGCACTGCTACGACGGCGGTCCCAGCCCGGCGAAGACCAGAGCCGAGCTCGTGGTGTACCTCCGCGACTCGTTTGACTACGGCAGCCGGGTGGCCGCGACCCTCGACCAGAAGAACATGCTCGACGTTGTGGAGGGGCCGTACGGCGGCCCGCGCACGAAGCTCGGCATCGCAGTCCTGGCGATCTGGCACGCATCCGATCACTACGGGCAGCTCGTCGAGTACCTGCGGATGAACGGGATCGTCCCACCCGCGAGCCGCCCCGCCCCGGCAAAGAACTAGATGGGAACCACCGCGCTCGCAGGTGGCGCGGCGGCCCCGCCTCACTCGCCGCTGAACGCCATGTGTGAGGCAACCACGAGGTGCTACCTTGCGGAACGGAGGTCGCGATGACTGGTGATCGGGCGCGGTTGCCGTTTGTCGTGCTGCATCTCACGCTCGGGTTCGTCGTGCTCGTCGGCAGCGTTCGGACCGTTGTCGACGGACTGCACACGGGCGCGGCGGGCGGAGCCCATTGGCATCTCGTGCTCCTGGGGACGCTGGAGGCCGTGGGCGCGGTGCTGTTCCTCCTCCCAAGGAGCACACGCCTCGGCGGCGGCCTCATGCTCGCGACGTTCGCCATCGCCATCGTGGCGCACGCGGTGCAGCGGGAATTCCCGGGGAACCTGCTGGTGTACGCGGCGGCCACCTGGCTTGTGATGTCCCGCGGCAGTCTCTTCCACCGCACACCAGCGTCGCCGTCCGGCGTCTCCTGACGACATCCCACGAGGTGCCGGTCGCAAGTTGTGGCCCGGCGGGCGAGGACGTACCGGCCGTTACTGGGAGCCGCTCCGACGGAAGACAAGCTAGTCCGGGGGGGCCTTCCATCCGCCGCTGCCGCGGGTGGCGGATCACTCCGGAGCCCGCGGGCACCGGAC
>Ga0335070_10003988_pt1 | contig 17186 bp, 13 predicted proteins | sample Lox_Sample_13_FD_206722 | JGI IMG/M metagenome (GOLD analysis project Ga0335070, IMG submission 206722) | Soil microbial communities from Loxahatchee National Wildlife Refuge, Florida, United States - Lox_Sample_1.3 | ecosystem: Environmental > Terrestrial > Soil > Wetlands | place: USA...
GGACGGCAAGTTCTACGCATTTGCATCCAATTGGGGAAATACTCTAGGTTCAACCTCGCACGGTGGCAGCGGTCCTGGCAGTTGCAGGGGTGGGTTTAATTTTCAAAGAAATCATGAATATCAGCTCGGCGACGTCTTCGAGCCGGCCAACACCAGCGACCACCCCAACAGTCGCTTCAATGTGTTCAAAGTTACCGTTGCGGGAAGTTCCCCCTCCTATCCGCCCGGTGCGTGGCCGATGGCTTGGACACTGAAACAGGGTCGTTACCGAAATGGAGCAAGGATTCTACCCCTCAACTTTCCCAACAACCCATGCAATCACGAATTTGAAGTCACGGACGGCGGTGGTTTGCCAAGCGGATCCCAGCCACCCGTTTGGAAAGATGTCTATAGTTACCAGGGGTCATGTGGCTCGGTCACCACTGGAGCAACGGTCAAGGACGGAGGGATTACCTGGACCGACAGAGGCGAGTACGTGTTAGGAACAATGCACCTGGCCAACATGGGCAGCGATGATTGCCGATCCGATGTATTCATCGGAGTTCTCAACTAGAACTGTGACCACATACACATAGATTCTCCACTGGTACTTTGTCAGCACGCCGCTGAAGCGGACAGCCAAAGGAAGAAAAGCGAGTGGTTCTTGATGAGCGGTGACCGGGAGAGTTAGCGCCGAGTTTCGGCCAGATCGCGGCCACGACATTGTGAGTGCAACTTTGGGGACCCAATCGTGCTTCTGACGATTTCGATGCCGCCAAACGCCAACTTTTAGCGCAGCCAGTTTTCTCGTCGAAGATCCTGGACGTAGCCGAATTCCCGCTCGTTGTCGGTGATGATCGTGTAACCAAGTGAAAGCGCCTGAGCCGCAATGAGCAGGTCATTGGCACCGATCGGCTCGCCTGCCTGCTCGAGCCGTGCTCGCACTAATCCGTAGATCGCATCGGCCGGTGTCTCGAACGGCAGGATCTCCAGGGCTCCAAGCACCGCTTCAAGCTGAGCCGTAAGCCGAGGTGAGCCTTTCTTAGCAGCCCCGTAGCGCAATTCAGCGGCGACGATGATGCTGGTGCAAACTTGTGCTTCGCCAACCTTGCGGATGTGTTCCGCCACTTTTCCCTGCGGGTTGCGTACAAGATCGGAGACCATGTTGGTGTCCAGAAGATAGCGCATCAGAGATCGACCGGCTCAGGGGGCAAGTTCCCGATGGGTGGGAAATCCTCCTGCAACGGTGTTAACGACGCCAACACTGCCAGCAGGGACTTGGGTGGAGCCGGCTCGATGATTAGCCTGTCGCCTTCCTTTCGCATGATCGCCTCCTCGCCCGAAAATTCGAATTCACGAGGAATCCGGATGGCTTGATTACGGCCATTCTTGAAGACTTTGACATGGCGTTCCGGGCTCCTTTGTGTCTCCTCTGGCATATGTTAAGCATATGCCAAGCGAGTTCGAGTGTCCACTCGCTGGTGCCGACTGTTTGTAAGCTATTTATATAAATGGACTTAATTGGATAGGGATGGCCGGCAGATGTGGCGCTAGCCACTCACATAGCCGATCTGTGGTGCTGCAACGATTCTGGCGAGCATGGTTGTCGCGGTTGTGACTTGCCCGGTGGCTCATTTGGCAAAAGCTCGGCAGAAGTAGTCTGGAAGTCCGCGAGGGACCGAGTAGGTATTCGAAGAGTACTTTACCGTCTATCGACTATTCGACCAGAGCCAGTATCGATGGGCAAATACGTGCCTGCGGAGAAAAACTTCATTAGAGTGACCGGCAAAGACCAGGTTTCATTCGTGAACTCCAGTCTGTCCGGCAACGAGGGCCGTGGCAACGAATACAACTGCAAACCAGGCCAGAACTGGAAGCCGGACATTTAGTTCGATGTGATTCACTGTTTACCTTATCCGATGACGGCTCGGTCGCCTGTCCCTTTCGCGCGACCAGGGTGATTCGGGGAAATCGTGATTCTGGATCATTTCTGGAAGAGTCGCCGTGCGAAATCATTTAAATCTCTCCGCCATGTGAGCCACTCGTGAGATGTGCCGGGCGATGAGAAATAGACGTATTTGATCCCCGCTTTGTCCAGCATCGCCCGGAAGGCGCCAATCGCGCTGGGGAATGGGTTGGGCTCCTGCGTACCCATACCAATCCACAACAGCTTTACCTTCTCGTTGAATGCCGCACCATCTTTGAAGAGGCCGTTGAATGCGGTCGCAGGATCAAGCGGCTCGGTACTCAGGCCGTTCATGGTGCCGCTGAACGCGCCGATGTATGAGAATTTGTCAAGGTTCGAGGTCGTGATCCGCATGGTCTGATTTCCGCCCATGGAAAGACCCGCCATGGCGCGGTTGTCGCGGTCGGACAGGGTGCGGAAAGTGCTGTCAATCATCGCGACTACATCCTGGATCAACACATCCGCAAACGCGTTCTCACCCGCGCCCGCAGGAGCACGAATCTGGCCGTTCACAACGGTGGGAGGTTGCGCCGAGGGAGCCGCATGCCCGAAGCGGGTCGCGTAGCCTTTGTCCATGACGAGAATCATGGGCACAGCCTTCTTCTCGGCGATCAGGTTGTCCAGAATGAAATTTGCATGGCCCTGCTCAATCCATCCCGTTTCGTCTTCGCCGGCGCCGTGCTGAAGGTACAGCACCGGATAGCGCCTAGCAGGGTTTGCATCATAATCGGGCGGCGCGTATACCAAGCAGCGTCGCCAGGTCTGTGTGACACTTGAGTGATACCAGACCGTACGAACCTGGCCGTGCGGAACATCTTTGGGCAAGTAATAGTCAATGCCCGGCTCAGAAATTTCGATCCCGCTCATATCCTTGCCGACGCCAAAGAATGTATGGCTGCCGGGATCATTCACCGGCGTGCCGTCCACAACAATCGCATAGTAGTGAAAACCGGGTACCAGCAGGGCCGTTGTGACACGCCATACACCTTGCTCATCCTTTGTCATGTCGTACTTCTTGCCGCCAATGTCCGCCTGAACCTTCTGTGCTCCCGGGGCCTTGAACTGAAAGATGGCACGCGAATCACTCGTTACCTGCGGGTACTCCGCTCCGAGCACATTGGTGCTTGCCGGACGAGACTCATTCGGCATCCCCGACAGTGGCTCAGTTCGCGCGCCTTCGGGAGAGCGCCGCCATGCGAAATATTCGTCAAGGGTTTTCAGCCCCTCTTCGCTGGGGACCGGGCCAGTGTGCTGCGTCTGCGAGAAATACATCAACACCGGATGCTCATCGCTGAACGCCGGCCAGTTGGGAACGCCCTTGCCGTTGGGGTTTCCGTACTTGGCGAAGTTCGTCCAATACGTTGCCATCGCCTCTGAGATCGTGATGTCTGCCGCGGTGGGCTTTTGCCCGTTGTCACCCTTGAAGTGCTCGAAGACATACGCAACGTCGCGGCCATGCGGCGCACCCTGCCCGGCCTTGGGAGAATCCGCAGGATAATCGGGGTGCTGATCGAAGTAGTAGTAATATGCCTTCGATTTGCCGAGACGCGATTGCATGCGCGCCCAAGTCCAGGTGTGCCAGCCAAAAGCCGAATCGCGCATCAGATCTCGGGCAGTCTTGGGAACGATCTTGTCACCTGCTGGGTAGGCCTTGATCAGGCTGTCGGCAAACTTTCCGTACCGTTGGTGAACATTGTCAATGTACTGCTGCGGTGTGCGGGGAGGAGCGAAGCTAGCGCCCTCGTCTGAGTTGTATCCCACCAGAATGGGTGTGTCATTGAAGCGCTTCGCCTCATAGAGCTTGTACTGATCGTCGGGGATCACCCAGCCGTCCACGATGGGCCAGGCGAGTCCCCTTGTGGCGTCCAGAATCTTCTCCGGAGGCAACTTGCGAAGCTCGCCGATTGAACTTGCGCCGGCAGCCTTGGCGAGTTCCTCGCCGTTGTGCTCGGCGTTGGCGAGAGTCATCATGTTTTCGCCCGGGCCGCCCCCAACGCCGGCCGGACCAAACGATCCGCCGCTTTGCGAAATCGCGCCTTGAAACAAACCTTGCGCCAACGGCGATGCGCAGAGCATGCTGACGGCGATGCCTCCAGCCGATTCTCCGAAGATCGTGACCTTCTTAGGATCTCCGCCGAATGCGGAAATGTTCTTCTGGATCCACTGCAACCCCGCAATCATATCGAGCAAACCGTAATTCCCGGAGACATGCTGCGGTGATTCGGCGCTCAGCTCAGGATGCGCTAAGAAACCAAGCGCCCCTACCCGATAGGCGATGCTGACCAGCACTACGCCTTTCTGCGCCAGCTTTTCTCCGCTGCTGTCCGGAACTGAGGTTGCTCCTGCGTTAAAGCCTCCTCCGTAGATCCACACGAGCACTGGAATCCGATCCGACGCTTTCTTGGCGGGCGTCCACACATTCAGATACAGGCAGTCCTCGCTCATCGGAGGAGGCTGCTGACCCGCTGGCGGAGGACCGAATCCCCGCTGTACGCACTGCGGCGCGAAGGTGTCTGCCTTGTGAACGCCATGCCATTTGACGGCGGCCTGTGCCGGACGCCAGCGTAGATCGCCCACGGGCGGCGCTGCGAATGGGATGCCCCGATAAACAGCGAGCCCGTCTTCAACCGTGCCTTGCAGTATTCCCTGTTCCACCTTTGCTGAAGGTGTTGCCGCCAGACTCAGCGAGGGACACGCCAGGAGGATGATCGCTAGCAAGGCTCTCTTTATCATTGCTTACCTTTCGTGATTGTGTATTCGTTTCATCTGCAAGCGCAGCCCTTCGCTCTTTTGCAGGGGACTGTCTTGAGGCAGCGCGATTATAGAGAACGTGCAATTGGACAACAAGGCTGCCGCGATGAAGGTTGCCCTGGAAAAACACGGTGCGCCCCCGGCCTTATGCAATTGCCAGCCGGGCTCTCCGCCCAAACGACACACTTACCACAAAACGAACTCTCTATTTCATGTAGCCCATCCCTTTGTAGTAGCGAGCCGCACCCGGATGCAGTGGAACTTCATTCGCTTTCCAAACGTTGTGAACGTTGTAGGAAAACTGCAAATGGCTCCATTGCAACTGGTCTTGCTGCTCATCAATTGCTTTTGCGACCGCATAGGCGAAGTCATCGGGAATGTCGGCCCGTGTGTAAATCACGGTCCCGGAGCGGACCAGAGTTCGAATGGGGTGATTGACGCCGCGGTACAGGCCAAGAGGCATCATCCCAATCTCCTCTCCTGTTTCTTGCGAGAGTTTGACGAGCAGGTCTTGCGGAAGATCGAGAAATAACAGGTCTTTCTTAATGCTCACTTCCGACCAGATCGCCCATTCCGGAGCGGTCGTCATGCAGCCTCCGCCTCCGATCACAACATCGAATTGTTCCTTGTCCTGTGCGGAGTTGCCGACATGGCCGCCCGCCGCTTCGATGGCAGCACGCGAGAGCCCGTAGTACTCCAAAATCGAGTTTGCGATACCACTCTCGATGCCCGCGATCAGAACTCGAACCGGCCAGCGCTTCTGCTTGACTTGGGCCAGATCGGTGATGCCTGTGTCTTTCTTGACTGCGGCCAGGACGTAGCTGGGATCTTGAAGGTTGGCAATCAGGCGGAGATTGGTTCTCGGCTTCTCCTTGGCATAAACGCCCGTACCGCGGTAGGCTCCGACAAAAAACGTCTCCGCCGTTGCGCCAAAGTCAACGGGGCCAAGCCCGGGAGCATTGGGCGGCTGGAGAAGCAACCCCACATTAGGATTTGGTTCATTGGGAGGCGGAACCCTCGCTTCCGCCACGATGCGCGGGGCGTCAGTGCGGTTGCAGTTGTAGCACATCTGCACGTCGTATCCGTATGGCCGCATCATGCGCTGCACGATTTCACCGATGGCGCCCCAGGGACAAATGCGGCACGCCCCGCCAAAGACCGGCCTCTTCGCAGCAATCCCACTTGTTGGAGCATCACCGGGTTTGGTCTCTTCGGTTCGGCGCCGCGAATCGAGATAGGAATCGAGAACCTTTAGCCCGTTCTCGTTTATCAACGGACCCGCCTTCGTGTTTCCGGATTCAATGTGCAGCATCTGCGGTTTGGCATCACTGTAGGCAGGCCACTTGGGCAGGCCGGCGCCATTGGGATCACCGGTTTTGGCGAAGTTCGTCCAGTAAGTCAGCAGCATTTCTGACAGCGCTTCGTCCTTCGGAGTCGGGGCGGGACGATCGTGTTCCCCTAGCTGGTGGAACACGTAGGGCAGTTCGGAAGCGTGGCGCGCTCCGTAGGCGCCGGGCTCCGCGCCGGCGGGGATTTCCGCTTGTTCGTCAAAGTAGTAAAGGAACACCTTCGACTTGCCGGTTTCGGTTTGCAGACGGGCCCACGTCCAGGCATTCCAGCCAAACGATGAGTCTCGCATCAGATTGCGCGCTGTCCACCTTCCGGCCAGAGTTTCGCCTCCCGGATAGGCGGCCAGGATTTTGTCCGCAAACTGCCCGTATCTTTCCCGGACACTTTGAACGTAGGCTTCCTGCGACTTGGGACTTCCGAACGTCGCACCTTCGTCGGAGTTGTAACCAGTCAGAACCGGTACATCGTTGTACTGTCCGGCTTCGTAGAGTTTGTATTGATCTCCCGCGATGACCCAGCCGTCCATGTTGGGCCGCGTCCAGCCGAACCCGCGCGGGACCATCGTCTGTAGCTTGTCCGCCGGAATCTTGCGCAGTTCCGCGATATTCGGAATGCCAGCTGACGAGAGCCACTCCATAGTCCTTTTTTCAGTGCTGGCCAGCGGTTCTGATTCACCAAATGAAGCATCGGCGCGCACCGGCCCGAACGCGGCGCCGCTCTCGGCGATCGCTCCTCGAAACAGGCCTTTCGTAAGCGGCGATGCGCAAAGGATGCTTACTGCTGCGGAACCCGCTGATTCACCCTGTATCGTGACCTTCTTGGGGTCGCCGCCGAATGCGGCGATGTTCTTCTGGACCCATTGCAGCGCGGCAATCATGTCGAGAATCCCGTAGTTGCCGGATACGTGCTGAGGACTCTCGGCGCTGAGTTCGGGGTGCGCGAGAAAACCGAACACGCCCAGGCGGTAGGCGACCGAAACTACCACGACGCCTTTCTTAGCCAACCATTCGCCGTGGTAAAGCTGCTCGGCCGGTGCACCAGCTACAAAGCCGCCGCCATGAATCCAAACCAGAACCGGCAACTTGTCTCCGGCACTCTTGGGGGGAGTCCAGACATTGAGATACAGACAGTCCTCGCTCGGCGCCGGCAGATTTGCGATGGCCGCATTTGTCTGTACGCAAGCGCGGCCGAACTGGTCTGCCGCGCGAACTCCCTCCCATTTCGGTGCGGGCTGGGGAGGCCGCCAGCGGAGATCACCGACTGGTGGAGCGGCATAAGGAATTCCGCGATAGACTCCGAGCCCATACTCGACAGTCCCCTGGAGCAGGCCACCTTCGACTTTGACTGTCTCAGCGAAAGCAGCGCTTCCGAGCAGCGCCAGTAATGCCAGGCACAGTAATCCGGCTGCAACTTTACATTGCGAAGAAACTACCATCTCGCTCTCCTTTTCATGCTCGCGAGAAACGCCGGAGCGAATCTGACCAGAATGTGTCGGGCTGCTAGAACGCTGGAATCTTTCAGTGGAGAGCAGCCCCGGTAAGAATATTCTGCAATTGCTCGGGAGCGATAGGCGGAGTCGCGCCCCGCTGGGTCGCCACCCATGCCGCAAAACGGTTCGCGGCCTCGCTAGTCTCCTTCAGGGAACATCCTCTCGAGTAATGGTGTGCCAGACATGCAGTGAAGGCGTCCCCCGCCCCGACAGCGTCTTCTACCTTCACGCGGAACCCCGCATGCTCGACGGTCTCTGACGGCGAGACCAGCACACTTCCGCGGTCCGCCCGCGTAATGCACACCAACCGCAAGTCGAATTCAGCCAACAGCCGTTTGGCCAGGGCTTGCTCCCCTCCATTGCCCAACCCCAGCAAAGACGCGACCCTTATCAATTCTTCTCCGTTGAGCTTCACTATGTCGGCATGCTGGAACGAACGGCGGAGAACTTCGCAACTGTAGAAAGACTGGCGGAGATTCACATCGCAAATGCGCAGTCCGCTCTTCCGGACGTTTTTCAGAAAGCGCTCGATGGTGAAGGCCGACACGGGAGAACGCTGAGCAAGCGAACCAAAACAGACCACGTCGGCCCGGGCCGATAGCTCTTCCCAGTCGGGGGACCATTGCAGGAAATCCCAGGCGACAAGCTCCTTGATCAGGAACGTGGGCTGGCCAGCGGGGCCGATACTGACGACTGCGGTACCAGTGGCGCGACTGTCATCCTGCTGAAGGTAGTCTATGGTCAGGCCAAGTTGTTGCATGACCTTGCAGGCTTCACGGCCCAGTTCATCCCGGCCAACCCTGCTGGCCACGATTCCCTGGTCTCCGAGAACGTTGGTCATGTAGGCGAAGTTTGCGGGAGCACCGCCCAACACTCTTCCGGTCGGCAGAAGGTCCCACAAAACTTCGCCGACTCCGATCATCACTGCCGGTCTATTCATGGCCTTGTTCCAACGTCGCGGGTGCTCAACTCCTGGAAGAGCCTGGGCGCAAAATCGGCCAGATACTTGCGCCACACCGTCCAGACGTGAGCACCGGTGCTCTCCACCCAAACATGTTTGATCCCGGCCTTCTCCAGGGCCTCATGAGATTCCTTGACTGGCGCGTGGAGAAAGTCCTCGTTGCCGATTCCGAGCAACAAGAGACGCAACTGCGGGTTCAGCTTTTCCGGATCAGCCAGAATTCCGTCGTAGTCTTTGGCCGTGTCCGCGATGGCGATGGCGGGACTGAACGCACCGATGAATGCAAACTGATCCCGATGGTTGAACCCGATGCGCAATGCCTGCGCACCCCCCATGGAGAGTCCCGCAAGCGCTCGATGATCGCGGTCAGCAATGGTTCGGAAGTGTGTATCGATGAACGGAATCAGGTCCCGGGAGATGATCTGGTCGAGCATCGTATATCGCTCGTTCATGAAGAAACGCACCACGCCGCGCGCCGGAGAGAGCGGAGCTGTTCCCGGCCGGGGCGGAGGAGGCGGTTGAAAATTCACGCCTGTCAGTCCATCCTCATTGACAATGCTCATCGGCTTCGCTTTGCCAGCCGCAATCAGGTTGTCAAGAATGAAATTCTCATGGCCCTGATCACTCCAGCCGGCTTCGTCTTCACCGTAGCCGTGTTGGAGGTACAAGACCGGATACCGCGCGCTGCTCTGGTCATATCCCGGGGGCGTGTAGACGAAGATTCTTCTGGTTTTGCCGGTGGTTTTCGAGAAATACCATTCGATTCGCACGTTGCCGTGCGGCACATCCTGGACCGCGAAAAACTCTGATTCAGCGCCGGGGACTTCGAGCCCACTTACTTCCCTCCGGGCAGCAAAGAATGTCCGGCTGCCCGGATCGTTCGCGATGAACCCGTCAACGGAAATCCCGTAGTAATAGAAGCCTGGCGCCAGGGGCTTCGTGGTCACCTCCCAAACTCCGTCCTGCCCCTTCACCATGTCGTAGGTAGACTGGCCGAATCCCAGTGACACCTGGAGTTTTTGCGCGTGTTCGGCTTGAACCCGAAAGGTGACACTGAGGTCGCTATTGATCCGGGGATACTCGGCACCCGGGATGTTGGTCGAGGCCGGATGTGATACGCCATCCTGCCCCCAGCACGCCGTCAGCGTTAAAACCAGTACGAAGATGATGTTGCCGAGTTTCTTCATAGCCAGGTCTCCCCTGCTGACAATCATTTCTTCGCCTTCGACTCTTCTGCCCTCCTTAAGAGGTCCAGATCCACCGCGCCCGCCATCGCCTTGTAACCGGTTGCGCTCGGGTGAAGATGGTCGCCCGAGTGGTAGCCCTCGCGTAACTGCGATGGATGATTGGGGTCACGGACAGCTGCGTCGAAATCAAACACACCATCAAATGCTCCACTTGTGCGAATCCATCGATTGACCGCTTGCCGCGTGGCCTCTCCATCCTCGCTGTAATAGTCCGCGCCCTCGAAAGGCGTGAGAGTTGCGCCAAACACCTTAATTCCGTGCTGATGAGCGCGTTCAATGATCTGCTGCAGGCCCATGATCAGGTCTTCTGCGGTGACCACTTCGTGGGTGAACGGCAACTCTTTCAGCACGGTACCATCCGGCAGCCGCGGCTTCAGGTGGGGGAACCCTATGTCATTGATTCCTTCGAGAACAATCAATCCGGATACTCCCGGCTGCGCGAGGACGTCGCGATCGAAACGTGCCAGAGCGCTTACACCCGCACCATCATGCAGAATCCGATTTCCTCCTATTCCTTCATTGACCACAGCTAACATCTGCAAGCTTTTCTCGGCTGCGAGTCGCACTGCCAGAAGGTCCGGCCAGTCGCTGTACTCGCCCTGCTTTGCGCCCACTCCGTCCGTAATTGAGTCGCCCAAGGTCACAAGGGCACCGACTCCATCAGGGGCCCAGACTTCAACATCGGAGAGCCAAAACCATGACAATTTCGTTGTGGAGTTCGATAGCTCCGCCTTGGCGGTCGAATCTCCTGGACCCACTATGTAGGTTTCATGCTGTGCCCAGAAATGCGTACTCGATGCAGGCGCTTTGGCTGGCAAATACACACTCACAGCAATCTCAGAGAGTGCCGCGACCTTCAAGTCGACGGGATCACTCAAGATGGGGGCCCCGGCAGGGATTGTGACTGACGCTGCTCCACCAAATGTGAGCGTGCGATCAGATTCCGGAACGATGTTCCCACCCTGTTGCACAAGAGCAACGTGTGCCGCGCCGACGGTGATTGCCGAGTTTCCGAATACATTCGAGAATCGAATTCGCAGGCGTTCCCCGCCGATGGTGGGCTTCACGATTTGGCGGATCGTTTGGTTCTCAAACACTGGCGGTGGCGGTAGATTTGGAAAGGGAAGAGGAGCATGCACGGCCGTGCTCCATGCACTTACCCAGTGTCCACCAGCGTTGGAGTTCTCGGCTCCTGTCGCCGAGTTCAGAAAAACCACGAAGACAAGTGCGATGAGTACAAGTCGGGTTTTCGGCATTGCGTCCTCGCTTCCCTCTCTCGATCCGTCCTATGCCGGTATCCAGAACGGATCACCGGATGGAATGAACTTGATCGGCACCTCACTCACAAACGTTTGCAGCCAGCGGGCGCATTCGTCCATACCCGCTTCTTCTCCACCCTCATGGGGGAGCTGGATGAGCCCCTTCTTCTCCCAGGCCGCGATCGCGTCGCGGATGTATTCCGGCGCCTCCCATTCCCTCCCTTCGAACACAATAAGGACATCCGCCTTTGGCAACTGGGGCATGCACTGGAGAATGTAGTGACCACTATTTCCGACACGACTGACACGCAACTTCGGATCACCCACTAGACGCAGGCTGCGGAGCTTCAACTTCGTTTGCATGTCTCGCGCTAACTCTTCAAAACTGGTTTCCGGAATCACGTACTGTATGGAGAATGGGTTGTCGCTTTTGACGCGGTAGTTCTCCCATCCCATCGCTCGATCCCATCCGGCAAAGATTCCATCGCTCGGACGCCGGGCGTGCCAGTGGTCGTGAAACCGCCATACCACCATCTTGTTCTTCTCAATGAAGTTCACCTTGTGCCGGTAGAGAGGATCGTCCCTCAAGTCGGAGACCACGTCCGCGGCACTCCAAAATGTGGGTTCATGGGTGATTACGAAATTGTTCCCGGCCGCCGCAGACCGCTCCAGCAAGTCAAGCGTGGACATGAAGGTCGTGGTGATTCCCGTGATTGGCGCATCGGGATCGCCGATCTTGAATTCATCCGCCGTGGGCGTCCGCCAAGGCACCCCAACGTTCTTCTGAATCCGCATCACGACTTCCCGAGCCGTCAGATGCGCAGCAGCTTGACTGCGCAGCAAAGTCGGCGCCAGCAGGCCGCTGCTTGCCAGTTGGCAGAAACGCCTTCGCGATAGTGTTCCCTTTGTCATCGCCGGCTCGCCTTCGCTTGCGCCAGGGTCCAGAATGGCTCGCCTGCGGGAATCCACTCAATCGGGACTTCGCTGACGAAACTCTTCAGCCATGCCGCCATATCACCGCTGCCCGGCTCCTCCGAAGCTTCCTGCCCAAGCAGAATCAGTCCTTTTGCCTTTCTGGCCGTCACGAGATCCTGGAAATATGGGACGGCTTCCCATTCCACTGCGTCTCCAGCGATCACTACATCCACCATCGGCTGTCCCAGAATCCGCTCAACATCCGCCACCAATAGGAGCCCGTGCGTCAGCGCCACCTTGCTCACGCTCGAGGCCGGATCGCCAATCACTCGAACCGCTTGAATCCTGAGTCTCTGCTTCAGGTTCTGGGCCAGTTGGTTGAGCGAGGAGTTTGGCAATTGAAAGCAGACGTTTTGGGGATGGTATTCGTCGACGCTCCTAGTCGTAACCGCGTGAAACCGCTCCCATCCCAGGGCCCGCGTCAAGCCCCGGAGTTGTGAGTCCGTATTCCGAGCATCCCAATTTTCAACCAGGCGGATGATGACCAAATTGTTCCGCGTAATGAACTCCTGCTTGGCGCGGCAGACTGGGTCGTTATCCGTTACTTCCTTGGGAAGAGCTGGACTGTTCCGCCAGAAAAGCGGAGCGCGCTCACCCCGGCTATAGAAGGGGGCTTCCCGGCAGATGATGGTGTTCCTGCCGGACGCGACCGCGCGTCGAAGAACCTCCAGCGTGGGAGCAAACGTCGTCACGATTCCTGTGACAACCGTATCGGCGCTTCCCAGGAGAATACCATCGGAAAAACCATCTGCGCGCTGGCTCTGCCATGGGACCCCTGCGTTCCTTTGAATTCGCTCGAGTAAGACTTGACTAGTAAGCATGAGTAAAGCCACAAACTTCCATCAGCTATGAATGCGTACTGCATACAGCTCATGAAATACAGCGTTACTTCGCGCCTAAGTGGCGATCGAAAAACTTAACAATCACATTCAGCGCATCTTTGGACTCCGGAACATCTACGTTGTAGAAAAACCCGTGGAACAGGCCTTCCCAAACGTGAAGCTCCGTTTCCACCCCTGCCTTCACCAGTTGCTGGTGGGAATAAAGCGCACCGCTCAACTCAAAACCTCTCGTGCCCGTGATGATCAGTGTGGGCGGGAACTTGGCGAGGACTTCCGGTGAGTTGACCGGCGAAACCAACGGATCTGTGGGACCGGTTCCGCTGAAATATCCAAGCGGCGGCCTATTGGAGGAACCCGGTGGCATCGGCGGAGCGAGCCGCGCTTCACCCAGGGGCCAGGCAGTGTACAGCGCATCGCCGCCGAAAGCACCGCCCGCTCCGGCACAGAAGACTCCAATCGCGCCGGGTGCCGGAAGACTGTGGGCCTGAAACCAAGCCACTGACATCGCTGTCTGCATGCCGCCAGCCGAGCATCCATAAATGCCGATGTTCCCAGGTTTGTAAGTCTTAAGAAGTTCCTGGTAGACGGTAGCGACGTCTTCGCTGGCAGCAGGAAACTTGTAGTCGGGTCCCTCGCGATAGTCGACACTAACGATCTTTATCCCACCCATCGCAGAAACCGGAATCGATTCCAATTCCGCGCAGCCCGGCCAGCAGCCGGAGAAACCCCCTCCGTGCAGGTTGATTAGGACGCGGTTCTTGTTCTTGGCAGCGACGCCTGCTTTTGGCGTGTACACGTACACGTGTACACCGGCGATTTTCTCGTCTTTCATCTCGACGGCAAACAACTCACGGTCCCGTGCGAGATAACCCTTCATGAAGCGCGGCACACCGTCGTCCTGCTTCAGGATCTCCGGGTCTTGCATGTCTTTCAAATGCTGGGTGACGTAAGCTTTCGCCTCAGGACTGAGGAAACTGGACATCGGGACAACTTGCGATGGAACCTCGACGGTCCCGTCCGCGCGCACGACCACTTTGGGCGGTTCCGCAGGACGATCCTGGCCAGTTGCAATGGGGGAGGGTAAAGCCAGCAGCGCGGAAGACAACACGAGTAGGAGACGGCAGTTCGGCATGATCGGGTGCCTCAAACATTTTCGTGCAGCACGTGCTGATCGAAGCTGGCACCGCCCATTTCTGAGCGGTGCTAATGAGCGGTTGTTAGAACCCTACCCGTAATCCAAACTGAATCGCCCGGGGAGGATTCACCTGCGAGGTCACCTTACCGAACCGGGGACCATCAAAGATGTGCGTGTCGGGGGCGCCGAAACGTACGTGGTTGAACGCATTAAAAAACTCCGCCGTGAATTGCAAATACACGCGTTCTGTGATCTCGTTACGCTTTGACAGCGAGAAATCCCAGTTGTGCAAGTGATCCATGCGGACACCGTCAACGTTGCGAGGCTCGTTGCCGAACCTCACCTCGCTGCTGGTATCGACAGGCGTGAAGCAGGCCGTGTTAAACCAACCGTTGAGCGCTCGTTGCTGACGCGAGCCCGACACGCTCAGATGGCACGACGGATCGAAATCGGTGCGCATCCATAGTCCCTGGGCTCCAAAGTACCCCTGACCACCGCCAAGCCGACTTAGAGCGGACCCCGGGAAGAATTGGTACACACTGATGGGAACGCCGCTGCGGACAGTGGTGATGCCGTTCACCCTCCACCCGCCGACAATCCCGTTTAGCACTCCGCTGGCGTCGTGCATAAAACGCTGGTCACGGCCGAAGGGTAGACCCACGCCGTAGCCGATGGAAAGGTTGTGCGGGATGTCATAGGAACTGACAGAGTACTCTCGGTTCAGGTGATTGTTGTCCTGGGTCGATCCGCCGAAGATAAAGCCCTCGTCCAGGAATGCGCTGGAACTGTCGGTGTCCGACTTCAATTTGGAATACGTATAGGCCACACTGAGGATGCCCTTCCCCCCAAAGCGCTTCATGAATGAAGTCTGAAGCGAATTGTAGTTGGATGAGCCCTTGTGCGGATCCAAGAATAGAACTCGCCCATACTGCGGGAACGGCAGCAAGAGCTGCCCAGCAGCAACCGTGGGTCCGGAAAGCGCACCTGGGGCTGTGATAATGCCAACGAACGGATTTGGCACCTGCGCCGTCAAAGCGGCGGGCCCCATGGAAAAGTACTTCTCGGGCAGCTGATTCAGATTGATGTTCGAAACCGTCGCCCACCCCTGTAGAAGAAGGTGGGTGCCCTTCGATCCGGCATAGGCCACCGTAAGGGAGGCATCCTTGCCGATCTGCCGTTCTATTGCTCCATTCCATTGCTGAACATATGGCATGGGATCGCCAGGCACGCGCATGGCAAAGATGGGCAGCCCATAGAAGTCGCTCGGAGTCGCGTTCCGCCGCTTTGGTTGCGGAAGACCAAGAGGAAATGGGTTGGCCACTGTGGCAGTGGGACCGCCGCCACCCTGGGCTGCATTCACAGGAGAGAGATTCGGCCCGTCCTGGCTGAGCGTACTGGGCGGATAGGAGATTCCATACGCCGCACGTACCACGGTCTTATCCGTGACCCGATAGGCCAATCCAATACGTGGCGAAAACAGCTTCCAGTGCAGATTGTCTTCCCGTTGGGATTTCCATTCCGGGCTGCTAACCAATGCGACATTTCCCACCAGTTGTTGTGTCTGGCCGGTGACCGGATTGAAGAATGATCCGAGGGGACTGGGTTGGTTGGGCAGAAACACTGTGTCATTGTTGCTGGCTTCCGAGAAAACACTCGGCTGGTCCCAGCGGAGGCCGGCGGTGATCGTGAGTTTTCTCGTGGCCTGGAAGGTGTCGTCGATAAAGAAACCGTAGGACGTGAAGTAGGCTCTCGAGCCGCCCACCATTCCGGAAGCAACCTGCGTGCCTTGTGCGCCGACGATGCCTAGCAGGGCAGAAGCAACCGCACTGCCGCCCGCGCCAGCGTTTGCTGTTGCCGCCTGGTCGAAGTTCAGTGTGAGTACTCCGTTTTGCGGGGCGGAAATCCACTGCACGCGGCGCGCAACACCGCCGAACTTGATCTGGTGGCGGCCCACCAGCTTGGTAACGGTGCCGGACAAGGTCAGGACATTCTGACGCCAGAAGAGTTGCGAACCAATTCCATTGCTGCCCGTGATTCCCTGCGTGTCGCTGAAACTCATGGCAGGATAGTTCGCCGGAGCCAGGAGCTGGTTGGTAAGGCCTGCCCACCCGGAGCCGAATTGAGACAGATCCACCCCTTCGCTATCGGGAAATTCGTGCTGGAACATCCGCAGGTAAGAAAGCCTCAAATCGAGAATTGTCGTGGGACTCAAAGCATGAGTGTCCCCCAGGATCGCCGAGTGAGTGTATATTCCAGTGTGTCCCTGCCCGGATGTGTGGGTTCCCCAGGCATCATAGGCGTTGCTGTCCGCCTTCCAATACGTATAGCGCGCGAACAGGCTGTTCTTGTCCGAGATACGATGATCCACTCGCGCGTTGAACTGCTGGTTGATACCTCCCGTGGACATCTGAGTAATAAAGTTGTTCTGTAGGCCAGGCCGGTTCGGGAGAGGATAAGACTTGGCAAAAAGCGCCAGGGCGGAGGAGTCAAGCCTGTCCCGGCAGATTACGTTGAGCACTCCGTTGCACTGGAATTGGGTGCCGGGCGACTCCGGATCGTAGATCGCGGGCAGACCGGTGGCGGAAAAATCGCCAGCCCGCTCGTCCGCGGTCGGAACCGTGTTTGTCACCAGAGTTGCAGTCTTCAGGACTTGTCGCTCGAAACTAAAGAAGAAGAACGTCTTGTCCTTCACCACCGGCCCGCCGATTGTCCCTCCAAACTGGTTCTGGACGAGGTGCGGCCGATCCAGGCCATTCAATATCGAGAAGTAGTCATTTGCGTTCAACACCTTGTTGCGCAGGTACTCATACCCAGTTCCGTGGAAAGTGTTGCCACCGGACTTGGTTGTGAGATTCACGATGCCGCCCGCATAATTGCCGTACTCCGCGGCAACGTTATTGGTCACGACGCGAAACTCCTGCACTGCATCCTGTGTGGGTATCAGCGCGTTGACGTTCCCTGCGGGAGCATTGGAGGGAACACCGTCAATGTAAAAGGAACTCTGGTTGCCGAAACCGCCACCAATGGCGTAATTTCCGAAGCCGATCGCGTTGGTCCTCGCTCCACTGGCCTGGTTAGAGACGGCATTTCCGTACGTGCCGCCCTGCGCGACCACGCCGGGAACCAGGGTCAGCATGTTATTCACGTTTCTGCCACTCAGAGGAATACTCTCCACCGCCGTCTGAGTGATGACGGTTCCGAGCGAAGCGCTATCGGCTTGCAACGGTGGCGC
>Ga0335070_10003989_pt1 | contig 17185 bp, 17 predicted proteins | sample Lox_Sample_13_FD_206722 | JGI IMG/M metagenome (GOLD analysis project Ga0335070, IMG submission 206722) | Soil microbial communities from Loxahatchee National Wildlife Refuge, Florida, United States - Lox_Sample_1.3 | ecosystem: Environmental > Terrestrial > Soil > Wetlands | place: USA...
ATGCTGCACGGCGTGCGCGGCGGCGGCGCGCCCCAGCACAGCCAGAGCCCGCAGGCGATGCTGTGGAACGCGCCGGGCCTCGAGATCGTGGCACCCTCGACGCCCGCCGACGTCAAGGGCCTGCTGCTCACCGCGATCCGCAGCAACAACCCGACCGTCGTGGTCAACCATGCCAAGCTCATGGGCGTCGAAGGCGAGGTGCCCGAGGGCGACCAGGGCATTCCCTTCGGTAAGGCCGACATCAAGCGCGCCGGCCGCGACGTCACGGTGGTCGCGACCTCCTTCATGGTGCAGGAGACGCTCAAGGCCGCCGAAGCCTTGGCGAAAGACGGCATCGAGATCGAGGTCGTCGATCCACGCACCCAGGTGCCGTTCGACGAGGCGGCCATTCTCGCCTCGGTCGAACGGACGGGCCGCCTCGTCGTGGTCGACGAATGTCCGCTCCGCGGCGGCGTCGCCTCGGAGATCGCGGCCTCGGTCGCCGAGCACGGTTTCCGTGCGCTCAAGGCGCCGATCCTGCGCGTCGCCCGCGCCGACACGCCGGTGCCGTTCAGCGCGCCGCTCGAGGCGGCGGTGACGCCAGATCCGGCGAAGATCGCCGCGGCCGTGCGGCGGGTGTTGGCCGCCTAGGCCCGCCGCATCGTCGCCAACACCTCGTCGCCGGTCATGACGTCGCCGAATTGCTGGATGACGTTCTCCAGCGTCGCGCGGTGCTCGTCGTCGGACAGGGCGGCGCAGCAATCGCGCACCATGACCACGTCGAAATCGAGCATCATGGCGTCGCGCGCCGTCGATTCGCAGCACACGTTGGTCTTGGTGCCGCCGATCAGCACCCATTGGATGTCGAAGCTGCGCAGCATGCGCTCGAGCTGCGAGGAGCCGCCGATCAGGGCGCTGTAGCGGTTCTTCGGCACGTGGATATCCTCCGGCGCGACCTTGAGCGCGGGCCACAGCGCCTGGCCGTGGCTGCCCGGCGCGCTCGCCTCGATGGTGCGCTGGCGCACCGCCTCGGCGACGAAGGTGTTGTAGAACTTGTCCCACTCCGACTTGCCGCCCGAGTTGACGATCGGGCTGTTGACCCAGACCACGCGGCAGCCGATCGGCCGCAGGGCGGCGGCCAGGCGGTTGATGCTGTCGACGATGCCGCGCGAGGCCGGCACCTCGGCGGGCGCGCCCGGCTCCATGAACATGTTGATCATGTCGATGACGACGAAGGCGCTGCGCCGCGGGTCGATGCGGTCGTAGAGGTGATAGCGGCCGCGCCGGGCGAGAACGCGGTCCTTGATGTGCGGGCGGACGTCGACGTCGTGCATGGTCTGGTTCCCCGGACTGGTCGGCGACGAAGCGGGACGCGTCCCACCGCGTCATACTAGGCCGCCGCCGCGCCGATACCAACGGCGGGCGACGCTTCTGTTGATTCGCGCGTGCCGCCCGACCACAATCAAGCGAATTCGTCGACATCGATGTCGCAGGTCTTTTCGGGAGGAGACGACGATGGCTGGCACCCGTGATCGCGTCCTGGCAACCCATGTCGGCAGCCTGATCCGGCCGCCGGAGCTGATCGAGTATCTCAAGAAGATCGAGGCCGGCCAGGCCTATGACGAGCGCGGCTACGAGGCCTGCCTCAAGACGTCGATCGACACGGTGGTGCGCCAGCAGGCCGAGGCCGGCATCGACATCGTCAGCGACGGCGAGTTCAGCAAGGGCAAGAACTGGGCGTTCTACATCCACGACCGGTTGGGCGGCATCACGCGCCGGCCGCTCACCGCCGAGGAGGCCAAGGACCCGATGGCCTCGCCCGGCGGCGGCCAGGACCGCAAGGCCTTCGCCGAATTCTACGCCGAATACGACCAGGCGACCGGCCTCGCCGGCCGCCTCGGCCACCGCGTCGTCGTCAGCAACAAGCTCAAATACACCGGCCACGCCCAGGTCGCGCGCGACATCGCCAATCTCAAGGCCGCGGTCGGCAAGACCAAGGCGGTCGGCGCCTTCCTGCCCGTGGTCGCGCCGGCAAGCGCGCTGCCCGGCGCGAAGTTCGACGACGTCTACAGGGACGAGCGTGATTTCCTGTTCGGCCTCGCCGAGGCGCTGCGCGACGAGTACCGCGCCATCGTCGACGCCGGCCTCTACGTCCAGATCGACGACGCCTTCCTGCCCTATATGTACGAGAAGATGGTGCCGCCGATGACGCTCGCGGACTATCGCAAATGGGCCGAGATGCGCATCGACGCGCTCAATCACGCGCTCGAGGGCATTCCGGCGGAGAAGGCGCGCTACCACATCTGCTGGGGCAGCTGGAACGGGCCGCACATGTTCGACGTGCCGATGAAAGACATCGTCGACCTGGTGCTCAAGGTGAAGGTCGGCGCCTATCTGTTCGAGGCGGCCAATCCGCGCCACGAGCATGAATGGCGCGTCTGGGAAAAGGTCAAGCTCGCGCCGGGCAAGACGCTGATCCCGGGCGTCATCAGCCACGCCACCAACGTCGTCGAGCATCCCGAGCTGGTCGCCGAGCGCATCGTGCGGCTGGCCAAGATCGTCGGCCGCGAGAACGTCATGGGCGGCACCGACTGCGGCTTCGCGCAGAGCCCGTTCGCCCGGCGCGTCCACCCGACCATCATGTGGGCCAAGCTCAAGGCGCTGGCTGAGGGCTGCAAGATCGCGACCGCGGAGCTATGGGGGCGCCGGTCGGCGGCCTGAGCGCGGCCGCGGCGGCGCCGCGCCGGCTCAGGCGGCGCGAGTTGCCGCGCGACACCGAGGCGCTGGCGCGCTGGCTGATCGGCAAGACGCTGGTCCACGATGTCCGCGGCGGCCGGATGAGCGGCCGTATCGTCGAGGCCGAGGCCTATGTCGTGGGCGACGCCGCCGGCCACGCCTTCGGCGGCCGCACCCGGCGCAACGCCTCGCTGTTCCTCGAGCGCGGCCACGCCTACGTCTATTTCGGCTACGGCATGTGGTTTCTGCTCAACGTGTCGAGCGAGCCGGCGGGCGTCGGCGCCGGCGTGCTGTTGCGCGCGCTCGAGCCGGTCGAGGGGCTGGCGCTGATGCGCCGGCGCCGCGGTCGCGTGGCGGACCGCGATCTCGCGCGCGGGCCCGGACGCTTGGCGCGGGCGCTCGGCGTCGATTTGCGCCTGGACGGCCTGGATCTGTGCGGCGCGGAAAGCCCGCTCTGGCTCGGCGCCGCGCTCCGGCCGGTCGGCGAGATCGGCGTCTCGGTGCGCATCGGCATCACGCGCGAAGCGCACCGGCCGCTGCGCTTCTTCGAGCGCGGCAATCCCTGCGTCAGCGGTCCGCGCAAGCTGTCGGCGTAGCTGGCGAGCTGGGAGCCGCGCGGCCATCCTTCGCGACGCAGGCTCCGCCTGCTCCTCAGGATGAGGACCAGTATTGCAGATAAAGAAGTTCCTCTTGCTGAGGAGGCCGCGGAGCGGCCGTCTCGAAGCACGCACGACGTTGCTGCGGGCCCCCGCAATGTTTCTGCTCACGCCGCCGGGGCCATCCTCAGGCGGACGGCGAGCGCGGCCGCGACCACCAGCGACGCGCCGATGCCGGCGACGCAGGCGCTCCAGCCGAGCGCGTCATAGAGCTGGCCGAGCACAATGCTGCCGACCAGGCCGCCCGCGAAATAGCAGGCGAGATAGATGCCGCTCGCGGCGCCGCGGTCGGTCGTCGCGGCGCGGCCGACGAAGCCGGTCGCCGTCGCCTGGGCGAAGAACGTGCCGACGCCGACCAGCATCAGCCCGAGCAGCACCGCGGGCAGGTTCGGCAGCAGCAGCAGCGGCAGGCCGGCGCCCGCGATGGCGAGCGACAGCCAGAAGGTCGGTCGCGTGCCGAATCGCTGCACCGCGCGGCCGGCGAGGGGCGTCGTCAGGATCGACGGCAGGAAGACGAAATAGACGAAGCCGAGCGCCATCGGTCCGACCGCGAAGGGCTCGCGCACCAGCACGAAGTTGACATAGGTGAAGGTGCCGATGAACGCGAACAGGATGCAGAAGCCGATGACGAAAGCCGCGCGCAGCGGCGCGTTCCTCAGATGCTCGATCCAGCTCGCGAAGGGCGAGGGCGCGGCCGGGCCCGCGGCCGCCATCGGCGGCGTGCGCTTGAGCGTGAAGTAGACCAGCACGGCGCCCGAGAGATTGAGCAGCGCAAAGACGTAGAAATTGGCGGCGAGGCCCAGATGATCGGCGAGCGCCGCCGAGATCAGGCGCCCTATCAGGTTGCTCGCGACATTGCCGGTGATGTAGGCGGCGAAGGCCGAGGCCGAATCGCTGGCGCTGCACTGCTCGGCCAGATAGGCGAGGGTGAGCGTGAAGGCCGAGGCCATGAACAGGCCCTGGGTGATGCGCAGCACGGTGAAGCTCAGGAGATCGGGCGCGCTCGCCAGAAGCGCCGTCGGGATCGACAGCAAGGCCAAGCTCAGGAGGATGCCGGTGCGGCGATCGATGCGACGGCTGAAGAGGGCGATCGCGAGGCCCGCCGCCGCCATGCCCATGGTGCTGGCGTTGACCGCGAAGCCCATGGCCGCCGGGCTGACATTGTAGGCGCGCGTCAGCGTCGGCAGGATCGCCTGGGTCGCGAACAGATCGACCACGGTCAGGAACGCGGTGAGCGCGATGACGACGCTGCGCAGCAGCGCCGCGCCGCCCTGATCGTGGGCCGCCGCGTGCATCGTCTTCGGCATCGTCGTCGCTCTCATCATGGCCTCGCGCTCCTTGTCGTCGAGGGGGTGTGACGCCCACCTGTCGTCCCGAGGCGTCACACGCTCAGTCCGAAACTCCGCCCGCGCCATCCGTTTGGCGCGGCCGCCGTCACATGTTGTGGTCGTTGGCGTCGTGCAGCAGGTCGGCCGACAGCAGCACGACGGTCTCCTTGCCGGTGTTCTTCCACCAGTGCGAGGTGATGCTGGTCTCGCGCGCGACGTCGCCGGCGTGATGCAGGATCGGCACCGCGCAATTACTGGCGTATTCGGTGATCGTGCCCTTGACGATGTAGATGATCGCGGGCCGGTCGCCGTGGCTATGCCAGGGTACGATGCCGCCCGGCTTGATCTCGAGCTGGCGCAGGCGCAGCAGGCGGCCGTCGACATGCGCCGGCTCCTTCGCGACGTCGATCGACGCCAGCACCTTGTCGGTCACGTCCTTGGGCGCCATGGCGCCGGGCTTCGTGACGTCGACGCCCATCTTGTCCTTCGGGCATTCGCCCGCGCTCGCCGCCGCCGCCAGCAGCGACAGCGCGCCCGCGACGGCCGCCGCCATCGCGAGTCCCGGCCGCCTCGTGCGGCTCGTGCCGTGATTGGTGAACATGGTCCTTCCTCCGTTCGGTTGCCCCGCGCGCGGCCGGAACGGCCGCGGCGTCGGGTTGCACGATGGCGGAAGGCGCGCACGCGTTGAAATGCCGAATGGGTGTCGATTCCATAGCCGACCGCTATTGCGACGCGGACGGCCCGGTGCTCGCCTCTCCAAGCCTCGTCACCCTCAGACGTGCCCCAACGCGTCCCCCCTCTCCCGCGGCGGGAGAGAGGACCGCGACGAACAGCGCCCAGCCGCAGCATCCTTCATTAACCAAATCCAGAATTAAAATAATTCTAATTCGCTTGACAGGGCCCATCCAGGCCACGATATAGGGCCTATCACGATTGCGATTGGTTCTCAACTTCCCGCCCGACCGGCCGGGGAGGCCGGGGCCGCGCGGTCGCCCTGACTTCGGTTCGTTCATTCAGCTTCAGGAGAGTTCTCATGCTGAGCGTTGGCAAGAAACTGCCGTCCTTCAACCTCAAGGCCGTGCCGGGCGGGCAACCGCGCAGCCCGAGCCACGCCTTCATCGACGTCACCGACCAGAGCCACGCCGGCAAATGGCTGGTGCTGTTCGCCTGGCCGAAGGATTTCACCTTCATCTGCCCGACCGAGATCGCGGCGTTCGGCAAGCTCAACGGCGAGTTCGCCGATCGCGACGCGCAGGTCCTCGGCCTCTCGACCGACTCCGAGTTCGTCCACCTGGCGTGGAAGCGCGACCACGAGGATCTGACCGATCTGCCGTTCCCGATGCTCGCCGACGTCAAGCGCGAGCTGACTTCGGCGCTCGGCATCCTCGACGAGAAGGAGGGCGTGGCGCTGCGCGCCACCTTCATCGTCGATCCCGAGGGCATCATCCGCCATGTCTCGGTCAACGATCTTAACGTCGGCCGCAATCCGCAAGAGACGCTGCGCATTCTCGACGCGCTGCAGACCGACGAGCTCTGCCCGTGCAACTGGCAGAAGGGCGAGGACGTCCTGAAGGTCGCCTGAGGCGGACCGGGGCGCGGCCGCGACGCCCCGCCCTCTCCCCGCGCCATCCGCAACAACGAGGTACTCATGTCGATCGAAAGCCTGAAAGAGCGCCTGCCGTCCTACGCCAAGGACATCAAGCTCAATCTCTCCAACGTCGCCAACTCGACCGCGCTGAACGCGCAGCAGGTGTGGGGCGTGCTCCTCGCCTCGGCGCTTGCGGCGCGCAATACCGACGTCATCGCCGCGATCAGCGCCGAGGCCGCGCAGCATCTCCCGCCCCAGGCGCGGCAGGCGGCCAAGGCCGCCGCCGCGATCATGGCGATGAACAACGTCTATTATCGCTCGGTGCATCTGCTCGGCGATGCCGAGCTGTCGAAGATGCCGGCGCGCCTGCGCATGACCGTCATCGCCAATCCCGGCGTCGACCAGCTCGATTTCGAGCTGTGGTCGCTCGCGGTCTCGGCGGTAAACGGCTGCGGCATGTGCCTCGAGGCCCATGCCCGCGAGGTCAAGGCCAAGGGCGCGACGCGCGAAGCGATCCAGGACGTGCTGCGCATCGCCGCGGTGATCCACGCCGTCGCCGCCGTGCTCGACGGCGAGACGGCGCTGCCGGCGGTACAGGCGGCGGCGTAACGCGTCCGTAGTCGCCATTCCAAATTCGTCATGCCCGGGCTTGACCCGGGCATCTTGCGCCGATGGCCTGAGACCCTAGGGTCAAGCCCGAGGGTGACGAGCGGAAGGGAAGAGGCGTTGCTACGCCGCGGCGCTGGCGGAGGAGCGGAAGGCCCAGCGGGTCGACCGCCGCTCGATGGAGGCGAAGACGGCGTACATCGCGATGCCCTCGACCGCGAGCGCGAGCAGGCCGGCGAACACCAGCGGCATCTGGAAGTTCGAGCCGGCCTGGACCATGAGATGGCCGATGCCGGCATTGGCCGCGACCGTCTCCGACACGACCGCGCCGACGAAGGCGAGCGTGATCGCGACCTTGAGCGAGCCGAAGAGATAGGGCATCGAGCGCGGTATGCCGACCTTCTTCATGATGTCGAGCTTGGACGCGCCCAACGCGCGCAGCACGTCCTCGAGCTCCGGCTCCATGGTGGCGAGGCCGGTCGCGACATTGACCACGATCGGGAAGAACGAGATCAGGAACGCGGTCAGGACCGCCGGCACCTCGCCGATGCCGAACCAGATCACCAGGATCGGCACGACCGCCACCTTCGGCACCGAGTTGAAGCCGACCATCACCGGATAGAGCCCGCGATAGATCGCGCGCGACCAGCCGACGATCATGCCGAGCACGACGCCGAAGGCGACGGCGAGGCCAAAGCCGGCGACCGTGGTCCACAGCGTCACCAGCGAGTTGCGCAGGAGCGGCTTCCAGAACTGGACCACGGCGAGGGCGATCTGCGACGGCGCCGGCAGGATGAACTGGTCGACGGCGAAGGCGCGGCAGACCGCCTCCCACACCACGAACAGCGCGACGGTGAACAGCCAGGGCGACAGCTTTTCCAGGGCGGCGTTCATGCGGCCTGGCGCACTTCGGCGATCTTGGCGCGCAGCTCGTGGACGATGTCGACGAAATGCGGCTCGTAGCAGACATCGAGCTCGCGCGGCCGGGGCAGGTCGATCGGCCGGCTCAGGACGATGCGGCCGGGCCGCGCGCTCATCACGTGCACGACGTCGGCCAGGAACGCCGCCTCGCGCAGGTCGTGGGTGACCAGGATGACGGTGAAGCCGATGCGTGCCCAGAGATCGCGCAGCACGCACCACAGCTCCTCGCGCGTGAAGGCGTCGAGCGCCGCGAACGGCTCGTCGAGCATGAGGAGCGCCGGCTGGTGGATCAGCGCGCGGCACAGCGAGGCGCGCTGCTGCATGCCGCCCGACAGCTCCCACGGAAAGCGCGCGCCGAAGCCCTCGAGCCCGACCATGGCGAGCAGCTCTTCGGCATGGGCGCGGTTCTGCGCGCGCTCGGCGCGGAAGCGGCTCCGATGGGGCTCGACGATCTCGAGCGGCAGCAGCACGTTGTCGAGCACTGTGCGCCAAGGCAGGAGGTTCGGGTTCTGGAACGCCATGCCGGCGAGCTTGACCGGTCCCGCGACCGGCTTGCCGTCGACCGCGATGCGGCCGGCGCTCGGCCGCACCAGGCCGGTAACCAGCTTCATCAAGGTCGATTTGCCGCAGCCCGACGGGCCGACCACGGCGGCGAACTCGCCGCGGCCGACCGTGAGCGTCGCGTCGCGCAGCGCGAGCACGCCGCCCGCGCCGCCCTGATAGGTCAGCGTCGCCGCCTCGATGTCGACGAACGCGGTCACCCCGAGCGGCCGGGGCGGCGGCTCAGAGCTTGCGGTCCGCGGCCGGCGGCAGGTACTCGCCGGTGAAGATATCGGCCGCCTTGGGCTTGGCCTTGAACTCATAGGTCACGGCGATCTGGTCGATCGATTTCTCGAGCCGCGCCATGTCGACGCCGCCCCAGCCATTCGCCTTGACCCAGGGCGTGACCATGTTGTCGCGCAGCGCCATCTCCAGCCGCTCGAGCTCGACCTTTTCGTTGGCGATCTCGTTGCGCTTCATCACCGACTTGACCGCCGTCGCCGGGTCCTTGGCCGTGTCCTGCATGCCCTTGATGGTGGCGCGCACGAAGCCGGCGACGATCTTGGGGTTGGCCTTGGCGAAGTCCGGGTTGACGATGACCGCGTTGCCGTAGAGCACGAGGCCGTAATCGGACATCAGCATGACCTTGATGTCCTTGGGCGCCACGCCCTTCTGGATCAAATTGAAATAGGACGAGAACGAGAAGCCGGTGATGGCGTCGACCTCGCCGCTCGCCAGCATCGGCTCGCGCACCGGGAAGCCGATGTTCTTGATCGTCACCTTGGCGGCGTCGATGTTGTTCTCCTTCACGAACGCTTTCCACTGGGCGTAGGCGCCGTCGGGCGCCGGCGCGCCGAGCACGCGCCCTTCCAGGTCCTTGGGTTTCGTGATGCCGGTCTTGGCGACGGTGACGATGGCGAAGGGCGGCCGGTCGTAGACCATCAGCACCGCCTTGACCGCCTTGTCGGGATTCTGGTCGCGGAACTTGATGAGCGAGTTGATGTCGACGAAGCCCATCGGATAGGTGCCGCTGGCCACCCGCGTGATGCCCTGCACCGAGCCCTGGCCGGTGTCGACCGTGACGTTGAGCCCCTCGGCCTTGTAGTAGCCCCTGTCGACCGCGACAAGATAGGGCGCCGCCGGTCCCTCGAACTGCCAGTCGAGCGCGAATTTGAGGTCGGTCTCGGCCGCGGCACTGCCTGCCGCGAGAAGCACCGCCGCCAGCGCCGCGCCGCCCAGCGCGGTCCTCGTGCGAATGAGATTCATCGATCATCCTCCCTGTTCGGGCCCGCCGCCCGCCGTCCAAGCCGCCGATCTCGCAAGCCTCGTGCCATGGTCGATCGGCAAGATTTTTGTGCCGCCGCGACAGAGTCCGGTTGTTCTGCCTAGAGATTAGCCAAACTAGGCAGAATTGCCTATTGGCGGGTCAGCTGCCCCGGTAGGTGCTGAAGCTCCACGGCGTCACGAGAAGGGGCACGTGGTAGTTGGCTTCGGGCTCGGCGACGCCGAAGCGCACCGGCACCATGTCGAGGAACGGGGGATCGCTTGTCGGCACGCCATGGCTGGCGAAATAGGCCCCGACGTGGAAGCGCAGCTCATAGCGGCCGATCGGCACCGGCCGACCGGCGATCAGCGGCTGATCGGTGCGGCCGTCGGCATTCGTCGTCACGCGCGCAACGGTGCGCGGCGCGCCCGCCGCCGCCAGCTCGATCAGCTCGATCGCCAGCCCGCGGGCCGGCCGGCCGGCATGGGTGTCGAGCACATGGGTCGAGAGCCGGCCATGGACATTGAGCTTGTCGGGCGCGGCGACATGCTGGTCGAGGCGCAGGGCCGCGATGCGCATGATCTCGCCGACCGCCGCCTCGAGCTCGGCCGTCGTGTCGTGCGTCAGGCGCCGCTCGAACTGCGCCAGGATCGAGTCCTTGCTGTGGCGGCGCACGCAGACGATGAACGGAAAGCCGAACTTGGCGCGGTAGGCGTCGTTCAGGCGATGGAACGTCGCGAATTCTTCGTCGGACAGCCGGTCGAGCCCGGCGCCGGCCTGCTCGGCCGTCGAGTCGGGCGTCAGCGTGCCCGCCCGCGCGGCCTTGCCCGCGAGATCGGGATGGCCCTGGATCAGCGCCAGGATGCGCGCCGGCTCGGCCTTGCGCACCGCGTCGCCGAGCGCGGCGTAGAGCGCGCCGACGCTGGCGAAAGGCCGCGCGGCGAAGGCGCTTTCGGCGACCCAGGGCGCGTGCTCGAAGATGCCGCCCAGCGCCTCGACGAACTGGTCGCGGGGCGCGCTGTTGAGCGTGGCGAGATCGATCGCGGTCATGGCCGTCACCCGAAGCGCGGCGCGTCGGCGGCGAGCGCCTTGTGCTCGGCGTGCCAGTGGCGCGCGATGTCGAGCCGCGTCGTCATCCACACCTTCTCATGGCCGAGGGCGTAGTCCAGGAAGCGCGCGACCGCCGCCGCGCGGCCCGGCCGGCCGGCGAGCCGACAATGCAGGCCGACCGACATCATCTTCGGCGCCGTGGCACCCTCGGCATAGAGCACATCGAAGCTGTCGCGCAGATAGCTGAAGAACGCGTCGCCGTTGGCGAAACCCTGCGGGTTGATGAAGCGCATGTCGTTGGCGTCGAGGGTGTAGGGGATGATGAGATGCGGCCCCTTCGGCCCGTTGACCCAATAGGGCAGGTCGTCGGCGTAGGAATCCGACGAATAGAGGAAGCCGCCGTCCTCGAGCACGAGCTTCACCGTGTTCACCGAGCTGCGCCCGGTGTACCAGCCGAGCGGCCGTTCGCCGGTGGCCCGCGTGTGGAGGCGGATCGCCTCCTGCAGCTGGGCGCGCTCCTCGGCCTCGGGCATGTCCTTGTACTCGATCCATTTGAGGCCGTGGCTGGCGATCTCCCAGCCGGCCTCGCGCATCGCCGCCACGATCAGCGGGTTGCGCTGCAGCGCTGTGGCGACGCCGTAGACGGTGACCGGCACGCGCCGCACGGTGAACATCCGCCACAGGCGCCAGAAGCCGGCGCGCGATCCGTACTCGAACATCGACTCGACGTTCATGTGGCGCTGGCCCGGCCAGGGCTGCGCGCCGAGCACGTCGGTCAGGAACGCTTCCGACGCCGGGTCGCCGTGCAGGATGTTGTTCTCGCCGCCCTCCTCGTAGTTGATGACGAATTGCAGCGCCAGGCGCGCGCCGCCCGGCCAGCGCGGATCGGGCGGCGTGCGGCCATAGCCGACGAGATCGCGGGGATAGGTCGCGGGCTCTTTCTTGGTCATGACGGGCCTACTCCGCAGGCGCGCCGGCGGCGAGCCAGGCGCTGAGGGTGGCGCGCTCGTCGGGCGTCATGTCGGTGACGTTGCCGGGCGGCATGGCGTGCGAGCGCACGGCGTTGAGCGCGATCAGCCGCGTGCGCGCCCGGATGTGCTCGGGCGTGTCGAGCAGCACGCCGCTCGGCGGCGCGACCACATTCGGCCAGGCCGGCTCGGCGGCATGGCAGACGCTGCAGCGCGCGATGACGATCTCCTGCACGGCGGCGAAATCGGCGGGCGAGGCGGCCTTGGCCTCCTGCGCCTCGCGCGGCCCCGCGGCCGACAGCCAGGCGATCACCGCCATGCCGCCGGCCGCCACCGCCCAGGTCCACCACGGGCTGCCCTTGCCGGCGTGCCGGCTGTTGAAGAAGTGGCGGATCAGCGGGCCGAGCAACAGCACGATCGCGACGATGATCCAGTTGTGCTTGGTCGCGAAGAACAGCGGGTAATGATTGCTGATCATCAAGAGCACGACCGGCAGGGTCAGGTAGTTGTTGTGCACCGAGCGCGTCTTGGCCTCGGCGCCCCAGGCCGGGTTCGGCTCCTTGCCGGCGAGCAGCGCCGCCACCGTCTTCTTCTGGTTCGGGATGATGACGACGAAGACGTTGGCGACCATCATCGTGCCGATCAGCGCGCCGATCTGCACGAACGCGCCCCGGCCGCTGAACACATGGGTGAAGCTCCAGGTCAGCGCGACCAGGAAGACATAGCCGACCAGCGACAGCGCCGCCTCGTGCCGGCCGAGCGGCGAGCGGCACAGCGCCTCGTAGATCAGCCAGGCGATCAAGAGGCTCGCGGCACTGACCGCGCTCGCCGCCACCGGCGACAGCTCGAGCACCGCCTTGTCGATCAGGAACAGGTCGGCGCCGAGATAATAGACGATGACCAGGAGGGCGAAGCCGCTCAGCCAGGTGGTGTAGGCCTCCCACTTGAACCAGGTCAGCTCGTCGGGCATGCGCGCCGGCGCCACCAGGTACTTGACCATGTTGTAGAAGCCGCCGCCGTGGACCTGCCAGGCCTCGCCCTGCACGCCCTGGGGCAGGCCGTCGCGCCGCCTCAGGCTCAGGTCCAGGTGGATGAAATAGAACGAGCTGCCGATCCAGGCGATGCCGGCGACGACGTGCAGCCAGCGGACCGCGGCGCTCAGCCACTCGGTAAGCACGAGGTCCATGGCTTCCCTCCCGCCCCACTCCCGCCCATTTTTACCGCCATCTTCCGTCCTCCTCCATAGCCGATCCGCCCGGCCCTGTGGCATGGTGGCGGCTAATAACCCAAATCCGCGAGGCTTTTTGCTCGTGACGACCACGCAGCTCTCCTTCGGCGCGGAGATCATGGCCATGGCCGACCGGCTGGCCGGCTGGTCGGACGCGCCGCCCGGCCTGACCTGCGCCTATCTGACGCCGGCCCATCGCGCGACCGCCGCCCAGCTGCGCGAATGGATGACGGCGGCCGGCATGACCGTGCACATCGATGCCGTCGGCAATGTCGTCGGCCGCTATCCGGCCGCCGACCCGATGGCCAAGACGCTGATCACCGGCTCGCATTATGACACGGTGCGCAATGGCGGCCGCTATGACGGCCGGCTCGGCATCCTGCTGCCGATCGTCGCGGTGGGCGCGCTGCGCCGCAGCGGCCGGCGCCTGCCGTTCCATCTCGAGGTCATCGGCTTCGCCGAGGAGGAGGGCGTGCGCTTCGGCTCGACCTTCCTCGGCTCGAGCGCCATCGCCGGCCGCTTCGATCCGGCGGCGCTCGCCCGGCGCGACGCCGAGGGCGTCTCGATGGCCCAGGCCATGCGCGAGGCCGGGCTCGATCCGCGGGCCATCCCGGCGCTGGCGCGCCGGCCCGAGACCCTGCTCGGCTATCTCGAGGTGCACATCGAGCAGGGGCCGGTGCTGCTCGACGCCGGCCTGCCTTTGGGCGTCGTCACGGCGATCGCCGGCTCGTCGCGCCACCTGGTGACGATCGCGGGCGAGGCCGGCCATGCCGGCACGGTGCCGATGGGCCTGCGCCGCGACGCCGCGGCGGCGGCGGCCGAGCTCGTCCTTCATGTCGAGCGGCGCTGCGCCGCGGCGCCGACGCTGGTCGGCACGGTCGGCCGGCTCGGCGTGCCGGAGGGCGCGATCAACGTCATTCCGGGCCGCGCCGAGCTTTCCCTCGACATCCGCGCCGGCGACGACGCGACGCGCGACGCCGCCGTGGCCGACGTGCTCGCCGAGATCGAGCGCATCGCCGAGCGCCGCCGGGTCGAGATCGAGACCGTCGAGGTGCTGCGCTCGCCCGCGGTGCCGTGCGCGCCGGCGCTGCAGGATTTGTTCGCGGGCGCGATCGAGCGCGCCGGCCTCGCGGTGCGCCGCCTGCCGAGCGGCGCCGGCCACGACGCCGTCATGTTCAACGGCGTCACGCCGGTCGGCATGCTGTTCGTGCGCTGCGGCAATGGCGGGATCAGCCACAATCCGTGCGAGACCATGACGACGGAGGACGCCGATCTCGCCGCGCGCGTCTTCCTCGACGCGCTGACCCATCTGGAGCCGAAGCGATGACGCTCGCCGAGCATGTCGCCGGCTTCGTCGCGCGCGAGTTCCTGCGCGAGACCGGCTTCCTCGCCGCGCTCGTCAGGGTGCCGAGCGACAACCCGCCCGGCGACTGCGCGGCCCATGCGGCGCGCGTGCGCGCCATGCTCCACGACCTCGGCTTCGCCGTCGAGGCGCACGAGGTGCCGAAGGCGGAGGTCGAGGCGGTCGGCATGATCTCGGCCACCAACCTCGTCGTGCGCCATCGTTTCGGCGACGGGCCGGTCGTGGCGCTCAACGCCCATGGCGACGTGGTGCCGCCCGGTCTCGGCTGGCGCCACAAGCCTTATGGCGCCGAAATCGAGGACGGGCCGCACGGCCCGACCATGTACGGCCGCGGCGTCGCCGTCTCGAAATCCGACTTCGCCACCTATACTTGGGCGCTGCTGGCGCTGATGGACGCGGCTGCGGCCGGCGCCAAATTCGCCGGCACGGTCGAGCTGCACTTTACTTATGACGAGGAGGCGGGTGGCGAGATCGGCCCGAAATGGCTGCTCGACCGCGGCTTCACCCGGCCCGATTTCGCGATCGGCGCCGGCTTCTCCTATTCCGTGGTGACCGCGCACAACGGCTGTCTGCATCTCGAGGTGACGGCGACCGGCAAGCAGGCCCATGCCGCCATGCCCGAGACCGGCGCCGACGCGCTCGAGGCGGCGACCGCGATCCTCGCCGCGCTCTATGCGAGCCGGCCGGCGCTCGCCGCGACGACCTCGCGCATCGCCGGGATCAAGTCGCCGACGCTCAACGTCGGCCTCATCTCGGGCGGCATCAACACCAATGTGGTGCCCGACCGCGTCGCCTTCCGGCTCGACCGGCGCATCGTGCCCGAGGAGAATCCGGCCGAGGTCGAGGCCGAACTGCGCCGCCAGATCGCCGCCGTGGCCGAACGCTTCCCGCGCATCCAGGTCGAGGTGCGCCGCGTGCTGCTGGCCAAGCCGCTCGCCCCGCGGCCGGGCTGGGAAAAGATCGCCGAGGCGATCCAGCGCCATGGCCGCGCGGTGCTTGGCGTCGACATCCCAGTCGCCGGCGTGCCGCTCTACACCGACGCGCGCCACTACGCCGACCACGGCGTGCCGATCGTGCTCTACGGCGCCGGGCCGCGCACGCTGCTCGAGGCCAACGGCCACAACGCGGATGAGAATCTGCGCCTAAACGATCTCAAGGCCGCGACGCAGGTGGTGGCGCTGGCCGTCGCCGATCTCCTGGCGCCGGGCCGTCGATAGGCGGAGGTGCGTCCGGGCGCCGGGCCGACCCGCGCCCTCAGCCGCCGGCCGCGGCCGCGACCGGCGGCGCGCCGACCTCGTCCTCGATCATGCCGTCGAGCACGTCCGCCGTGGTGCGGCCGAGATGCTCGGCGAGCAGGGAGGTGGCGAGGCTGGTGTCGCGCGCCAGCGCCGCCTCCATGATCGACCTGTGCTCGGCCAGCACGTCGCGTGGATAGGTGCCGTAGACCTTGGACAGCCGCCGATACCGCTCGCTCTGGTCGAACAGCATCTTGCGGAACTGCAGGAGGCGCGGCGAGCCGCAGGCCGACACCAGGGCGAAGTGGAACTCCTCGTGCCGGCGCGCCCACTGCTCGTTCATGACGCGGCCGTCGCCGGGCTCGTGCTCGGGCAGCTTGGACAGGCGATGGAAGGCCGCCATCACCTTGACCTCCCATTCCTCGTCGCCCTCGGCGATGGACTGGGCCAGCGCCGTGGTCTCGAGCTGCTGGCGGAGGCGCGTCAAGTCCTCGAGGTCGGCGCGGCTGACCGGCGCGACGCTGAAGCCGCGCTGGTCCTCGAGCACCACGATGCCGTCGGCGGCGAGCCGCGTCAGCGCCTCGCGCAGCGGGCTGACGCCCACGCCATAGCGGGCGCGCAGCTCGCGGAAGCGCAGCTTCTCGCCGGGCCGGAAGTGCACGCCGAGGATGTCGGCGCGCAGCCGCTCGAACACCAGCGTCGTCACGGTCTGACCCGGCTGGCGCGGACGCAGCGCCATCGGCCGGTCTATGATCGCTTCCGCCATGTCGGTCCCCGTCGCGCGCCGCCGCCCCGATTTCGGCACGCTTGTCGCCGGAATCGATATGCCACATCACCCGGGTCACGCCAATGAAAAATTCGTACGAAGCGAACATTTTCGAAATTTTGGTTGACTCGCACGGGCCGACTCTTTTTCTATTCGGCCAACCGGGCATGGGCGCGCACGGGCGCGGCGGCGACTCTCACGGCCGCCGCTCTCAGATCAAAATGGCCAGTTCGGTCAAAGACTTGGACGGCACGCGCCGGATGCCAGCCGCGTTGCGAAGGGAGGGCTAGATGCGTCTTGTGACATTCGAACGGTCGGGCAAGGCCACGGTCGGCGTGCGTGTCGGCGAGGACATCGTCGATCTGTCGCGCGCGGCGCCGGAGCTGCCGCATGACATCGTCGGCATGCTCGTCGCCGGCGCCGGCACGTTCGACAAGGCCAAGGCCGCCGCGGCCAAGGCGCCGGCCTCGATGCGCATCGCGGCCAAGGACGCCAAGCTCCTGCCGCCGCTGCCCAATCCCGGCAAGATCATCTGCCTCGGCCTCAACTACGCCGACCACGCGGCCGAGAGCCCCTACGCGAAGCCCGACTATCCGGTGCTGTTCGCGCGCTTTACTACCTCGCTGGTCGGCCACGGCCAGCCGCTCATCCGGCCGAAGTGCTCCGAGCGCTTCGACTACGAGGCCGAGATGGTCGCGGTGATCGGCAAGCGCGGCCGCCACGTGCCGAAAGACAGGGCGCTCGACTATGTCGCCGGCTATTCGGTGTTCAACGACGCCTCGGTGCGCGACTATCAGCTGCGCACGCCGCAATGGACCATCGGCAAGAACTTCGACGGCAGCGGCGGCTTCGGCCCCGACTTCGTCACCGCCGACGAGCTGCCGCCGGGCGGCAAGGGCCTGACCATCGAGTGCCGCTTGAACGGCAAGGTGATGCAGCACGCCAACACCAGCGACA
>Ga0335070_10003990_pt1 | contig 17183 bp, 14 predicted proteins | sample Lox_Sample_13_FD_206722 | JGI IMG/M metagenome (GOLD analysis project Ga0335070, IMG submission 206722) | Soil microbial communities from Loxahatchee National Wildlife Refuge, Florida, United States - Lox_Sample_1.3 | ecosystem: Environmental > Terrestrial > Soil > Wetlands | place: USA...
GACCGTGGACCTTGAAACTGCCGAAAGGAGCCGAGCCCAGCGCCTTTGGTTACATCCGTTAAGAGAGGCTCAGGAGCCCCTGCTGGCAGCGAGGTTCCGGTCTTGACCAACGGATCTCTCTCGATGCGAACAACTACTTCAAGAAGCCAAGCCGTCATCGTGAAATAATATTGCTCATCTGAATCACGTCTCAGGATCTGCAAGCAACTGAGACGTGTCGGGTGCCTTCCGAGCAGGACATTGGAACTGGATAGCTGTAAGGACAAGGAGGTCAAAAGCGGAAATCATGCGGCATTCTACTTTGGACCTCACGGCTAAAACTATATTGAATTCTTTGCTGCGATCGTTGTTCTATGGGTCTGTTTCTTCTTCTGTTTCGCTGCGAACTCCAGGGCCACAGACTTGTGTAGCTTCTCCGCGTCAATGCGGTGGCGCTTCGCCGTGCCAAGCAGTACGTCGCTGTCGGGGTCCCCGCCACTCCGATAAGCTGATTCGAGCAAGCTGATTTCCAGCAGTAAGCGGGATAGATCGCTCTCGTCGTAACGCGAGACGTGCTTCGCCAGCAGCTCCACGGGAGATGTACTGGATTTCTCGATCTCCAGCTTATGGCGCTTCGCCAGAAGTGGAAGGTGATTGTACGGCACGCTAGGAAGGACATGCTGTGCAATCGTGAGCAGGTCGGCTTTTTTCAACGGAACTGAAACGCGCCCCAAAATGGCAGCGAGTATCCGGTGCCTTGGGGTAATGGCGATCTTCTCTTTCTCGATGCGCTTCCGCTCCTGCGCTCGGTCGCGCTGCAACTGCTGCGGTGACGGTCGGTCGCCGTGGTGGACTCGACAGTCTGGGTCAGCGCAGACTTTCACGACCTGACCACGATTCCCGCCATCCATGACGATCGCATCGGCCATCTTTTCACAAGGCTTTTGGAACGGTGGCTGCTTTGCCAGATTCCCGTATGCTTTGGCCTTCTTGATTTGAAGTTGCACGTAGCGATTGCGCCCAATCGGTGCGCCTTCGCGCGTGTTCCATGCAGACGAAATTTGCACAAGCTCCGGTTTCGTCGCCATCGTTTTTGCGATGTGAGCGTCCACCTTTGCCCGGAAGCACTGCGGGTCGGTGCAGGAATCCTTACGAACGTCGGCAAAAAGTAGCTTGTTGAAGCCCGTTCGCTTCGGACAGTTGACGCACGAGCCTGCCGCTGGCACGAGTCCTTCACCTTGCTTGTCGAACGGGACGGACGCGAGTTGCAGCAAAATGTTCGCCTCAATCCAAGCCGCTAATTCCTTTACTGGAATCAGCACTTGGGTATTGCCTTCGCTCGCCCACATGCCCCGAAATGCGGCTGCGAACGCTTCCTGCTGTTGTGCGGCGGTGAGCTTGGCAATCAGCAATGCGTGGCCGATGGTGATTTTGTCTTTCAGAAATGCCTCGGCTACAGGTGGAACTAGGTCGGCCAATCTTAACGACCATAGATGTATGCCTCGCTCTTGCCAGCACGCGCCGCGATATGGGCGATGTTGTAGGGTTCTCCGAGTTCCAAAAGCGATTTGAAACCGAGTGCCTCTTCTAGTGGGTGGATGTCCTCGCGTTGCAGGTTTTCGACGCACTGCGCTTCGATTGCCTGAGCATCGCTAAGTGTGACGATGCGGACGGGGATAGTTTCGAGTGCCGCAAGTTTGGCCGCTCTGAGGCGGCGCGCTCCTGCAATCACTTCATATTTGCTCTCGTCCAGTTCGCGAACCAAGAGCGGCGCGAGAACGCCCTGGGTTTTGAAGCTGGCTGCATTTTGTGTCGCTCGCCGTTTTGTGCCCGAAGACTGCAAACTCCGTATCGAACTTGGTGATGCCTTCATTGAAGGGCACATAACGTGTAACGGCGGAACCTGTCCTTCGAATGCCGTTATCAAAGCTCGTTGAAGCTGTCAGACACGGCTGAACCTCAGCTTCCGGATTGCCCATGATCTACTCGGAGTCGGTATGCGGGAGCTGGCCTTGTCGCCCACCTCAGAACCTTGCGATCTGAAATAATCCATGGCATGAGCGAAACCGACCCAAAAGAGGTACTTCGTCAGGCCCGCCAGCTCGTGAAATCCGAGCAGTACGCGGAAGCCCTCGAGAAATACATTTGGTTTCACCATCACGCATTGGAGGCCGACCGGGCCCTAGCCGGAGTGCGGCTGTCCTATGCGATCTTTGAGTGGGTCGATTTAGGGGGGCTCTATCCACCCGCTCAGAGGGCACTCGAAAGCGTAAGGGACGCAAAAACTGAATCGCTGATACAAGGCACTTACGATCCGAGCTTGTTTCACGATGTAGCGTCAATAAGCCTTCGCATCTTCGGCGAGTTTTCGCTCGGTGGTCCTCGCCTTGACAAGATGCCAACTGATGGCTGCTGCAGCGATCAGGACCACGCAAATAAGGAGTACTGCAATGCCCCATAATGACTTCATGCGACGCCACTTCCTCGGCGTAGAATTCGCGAACCCGTGATTCTAACGCCAAACTGAAGTTCCCACGACCCCTTGCCAGGCGATGTCGAGAGCGATTCAATCGATCCCGACAGATCGAGCTTCGACTGTCGCACATGACGGGTAGATCATGGACCTCCATCGGAGATTTCCGAATGGAGGATTTTTATGCTCGAAGATTATTACGTTTGGCCTTCAACCATCGACAGAGTCCGTGGTAGCTGGCTGGCTCCGCAAATAGAGAGCTACCTGGGATGGCTGGAAGCACACCGGTACTCTCGCCTCGTTGTGTATCGTAGGTTGCCGCTGCTTTTTCATTTTGCTGAGTTTGCACAGAAGAAAGGCTGCAAAGACGTTGCTTCCTGCAAGGCCTGTATAAAGGAGTTCGTATCGCAGTGGTTGGAGCAACATGGGGCCAAGGCAAAGACGGCCGTTGCTGTGCGCAAGCATACGATTGATGCTGAGTGTGGCGTGCGGCAGATGCTGCAGCTGGCCTGCAAGGAACCAGTAGCTCGCAATCGCCAGCGGCGTCCGTTCCCACTCGAATCAATGGTTCCGGGCTTTGCTGAGTATTTGCACGGCGAACGTGGATTCGCAGGAAGCACCATTCGCAACTACCGTCGCCACCTGGGCGAGTTTGCGGAATACCTCAATCGAACTGGCATCACTTCTTTCAGACAGTTGTCCCCGACAGTTCTGGCAGCTTTCATTGTGCAGTACAGGCCAAGGGTGGCTCCCCGTACACGCCTCGGTTTCAGCTGTCATTTGCGAGTCTTGTTGCGATTCTGTTACCGCGAGGGGGTCACGACTCGGGATCTCAGCGGGGCCGTGGGTACACCACAGATATATCGACTCAGTGATTTACCTCGTTCCATTACATGGGACGAAGTCCGCCGCATGCTGGAAGCCGTGGAGCGACGGACGATCCGGGGACGGCGGGATTACGCCATTTTGCTTCTTTTGGTGACCTATGGCTTGCGGGCGCATGAGGTCGCAAGGCTGACACTGGATGATGTTGACTGGAAGCGCGAGCGACTTCAGGTTCTGGCGCGCAAGGCAGGGCACGCCACTGTCTACCCTCTGGCGGGTGTTGTGGCAGAAGCAATCATCGACTATCTCAAGAATGGTCGTCCTGAGACCGAGGATCGTCATCTGTTTTTCCGCGCCCGTGCGCCGCAAGCTCCGATCACTCCCGCGGCTGTGTCATCCAGTGTTGCCCTCTACCTTTACAAGGCGGGCATTCAAATACCCAAGGCCGGATCGCACACGCTTCGCCACACCTGCGTCCAACGCCTGATCGACGCTGAGTTTCCGCTGAAGACAATCGGCGATTACGTAGGACATCGCTCGCCGGAGTCCACCCGTGTCTACAGCAAGGTGGCAATCGCGTCCCTGAGGGAAGTCGCCATGGGGGACGGGGAGGACCTATGAACTCTCCGATCTTCCTGAGTTCTCTCGCCCCGTCCCTTTATCAGTTCGTGCAATACAAAAGAGCCTTGAATCGCAAGTATTGCGCCGACGCGGAAGTGTTGCGCTTGTTCGACCGTTACATCCAGAGTCGCCAGATCACCGGCTGGTCAGCGATCAATAGCTTAGTGATCGACGATTTTCTGAAATCCCACCCACGCCGCGTGAGTGCGCGCAGCTACAACCATCTTCTTGGAACCGTTCATCGTTTCTTCAAATTCGCCGTCATGCAGCAATGGATAGAACGGAACCCTGTTACTGCCTCTCCTCGTCCTGAAACGGCAGCCCGTATTCCATATCTGTTCGATCTCGATACTGCAAAACAACTGCTCGCCGTAGCACGCAGTTTCCCAGAACGGTCCAGGGCACGATATCGAGGCTTGGTTTACGAGACGATCTTTGCGTTGCTTTACGGCTTGGGATTACGAGTAGGCGAAGTAGTCCGGCTGACTCTGGCCGATGTCGATTTTACTCGTGACTTGCTCCTGATCCGGGAAAGCAAATTTCAAAAGACTCGTATCGTGCCGCTCGGCCCCAACCTGGCACGACGACTAAAACACTACGTGGAAGAACGGCACGGCTGCAACCCTGCACCTGAGCGACCTCTTTTTTCCTTCACAAAGCGAGGTTGCATCTGCGTAGGCACGATTAGCCAGACTTTTCATACTCTCTTACCCAGGCTTCAACTGCACATTCCACCCGGTGTATCACCACCCAGACTTCATGATCTGAGGCATTCCTTTGCGGTCGCCACGCTGCTGCGCTGGTACCGCCAGGGCATTGATCCTAACTGCCGCCTCATGCACCTCGCTACTTTCTTGGGACACGTCGATCCCAACTCAACGGCCGTGTACTTGACCGTTACGGAAGAACTCCTTAATCAGGCTGCCCGGCGCTTCCAGGTGTTGGCTCCCAAAGGAGGCGTCCAGTGAAAAGCGTGGGGCAAATGATATTTGCATTTTTCGAAGACTACTTGAAAACGCAAAAAGGACTCCGGCCCGGTTCCATCCGAAGTTATCGAGACACGCTGAAACTCTTTCTCGTCTATGTCGCAAGCAACTGCCGCCGTCCGATCACCCGGTTGATCTTGTCAGATCTGGCTGCACAACGAGTACTCGACTTTCTGCACATGATCGAAGTCACGCGCGGAAATCACGTGAGCACACGCAACCAGAGACTAGCCGCCCTTCATACGTTCTACCGGTATCTTGGCCTCCAATATCCAGAGATGCTGGCCGAAGCGCAACGCGTGGAGGCGATACCAATGAAACGCACTGCGCCCCCGCAAACTGATTACTTGGAGCACGACGAAATCGACACTCTGTTCAAAACTTTACCGCGCCAGGGAAGCCTTTCACTTCGCGATCGCGGTATCTTCATGGTCCTCTATAACACCGGGGCACGGGTGCAGGAGATCGCTGACCTGCGCGTTGCCGACGTCGATCTCGACGGCCCATTGCGCATCCGACTCCATGGAAAGGGCGACAAGTGGCGAAGTTGCCCACTTTGGGCGGAAACTGCCGAAGTGTTGAAGAGGTTAACCGCTGACCTTCAGGAGGGCCCCACTCCTTTATTCATGTCTCGCCAGCGAAAACCGCTGACGAGATTCGGGATTTACAAAATCGTCAAACGACACACATCTGGCTTGCGTCGCTCCACTCCAGAGAAGAAATATCGCGGTGTTTCCCCTCATGTGTTCCGCCATTCCACAGCGGTGGGACTCCTAGAGCAGGGCGTCGATATCAACGTCATTCGCGCATGGTTGGGACACGTCAGCTTGGATACTACCAGTCGCTATGCGGAAATCACTCTGAGAGGCAAAATGGCCGCTGTCGCGGCCTGCCTTCCTCCGGTCTCAGCTTCGATAACATCGCGCCGAAGTGATGGATGGCGGAGAGATGAGGAGCTGCTGAAATGGCTCAACTCCCTGTGATCGTTATGTGCCGCTCGGAGCGGCCACCGCCAGATCCTATATGCAGTCTGGCGTTCTCGGCCACAAAATCACCAACGACACAAAAGGCAGCTTATGTGTCTGGGCACATAAGCTGCGAGTTCACTGAGACTGTTTTCATCAAATCGCTTACGTGGATTGCTTGGCGACTCGATGAGAGCCGCCACTGGTACATCGCGGTATTCGGTGTTTTGCACAAGAGTCTGCATATCAAATTCTCCTTTTGATCTGTGTTGTGAATTGCGTTGGTGATGGCTGATGTAATCAGAACGGAACGGTCTCGGCAGCGGACTCGACCGATGGCGGAGGGCTATATGTGATGGAATCCGACAGCGAGTTGCCAGTGTCGAATTGCTGTGCCTGTTCGGGCTTTGGCGCAACCGCTCCTAGGATTACGGCTGCGGTTTGCTGCACGGCTTCCAGACTTTCGCGCAAGAGATTGGCGTCTCCGTGCCATAGCTGGATGTAATCGGCACTCGCGGTTCCCGTTTCAAGACCAATCGCTTTGGCTACGACAAAGGCAACTGCTTCGGCCTCGGTTTCCCGAACCTTTTTCGTTGTGAGGGTGCGGCGGTCGCCGCGATGCAGCATTTCGTGGGCAATTTCGTGTACAAGCGTCGAGAATTCCTCGGCTGGCTTCATCCCTGAAAGCAGGGTGATTTTGCCGCCGTGAGACAACCCCTTCGCGGGTGCAATGCGCTCGGAGTAGCTCAATTCAACTCGCTGCGATTGCACGAAATCGAACAGCCGCTCGCGGTATACGCGGCGGAGGTAAGAAGAGTCTTATTCATCTGATCAATGCCGGGATCGTTGAAGTAAGTTTTGGTGATCTGCGCAAGGATCTTGGCTCCGGCGCGGATGTTGTTCTTCGCGTCGTGAACGTTGGGAATGTTGATGGGATTCGCGGCAGCATCTTGCCGGAGAACCTGCATGACGCCGACCGCTCCGCGGGGACTGACAAGATTTTGATTCAGCATGGATTCCTGATAGCCCTGGGCGGCAAGCATCACACCGGATATAGCCAAAAATGGATAGTTGAAACGGGCTAGGGCCCGTGTGTTAGCCAAATGCGGATGCACCTGAAAAGGTCACGCAACCCCCAATCACTTAGCCTTATTCTTGTTATCGCTTCGCGTGGCCGCATTCAGGCCACCCTTAACATTCAGCCCGTGATCTGGGTGGTGTGAGCAACGACTGGAATCCCGTCAGCCAGATCATTACTCCGATTATTTACTAACCGACGGCGATCCAGCCCGCAAGTCAAGCACCTGTCAATATTGCCAGTTCACAACTTGCCTGATGGCCTGTTGACTTCGACAAGGGACAGATCGATCGGGGGTTCTTTTGCAGGCCACACGCACCCTTAGTCGATGTCCGATCTCTCACGAGGTGCGGGAGGAAGGGCATTGCTGTAATACTTATAAAGTGCGGCTGCCGTGCGTCTTCTTGTCACAGAAGCGCGGGCCGCGTTTACGCACTGGCATCTACTTAGTCTCCCTGCTCTGGCTGTTTTGCGTTCCTGCTCAGACGCAAGTCAGCGTTCCTGGCACCACACCAGCCGCAGCTCAACCCGAGGCCCCTAAGGACGCCCTGGGCCGCACCACGCCAAGGGGCACAGTATTAGGATTCGTGACAGCCGCACGTAAGGGAGATGACGAACTTGCCGCCCGTTATCTGAACACTCGACTTCGCGGCAAAGCCGCCGCCGATCTCGCCCACCAGCTCTTTGTCGTGCTGGATCGTCGCCTGCCCGCTCGGCTCAACCAGCTCAGTGACAAGCCCGAGGGCGCGGTCTCCGATCCGCTGAGACCCGACCGGGAGCTAGTGGGAACGATCAATGGTGAAAACAGCAACGTGGACGTATTCGTCGAACGCGTGAATCGCGGGAAGTCCGGCTCCCTGTGGCTTTTTTCCAACAATACTCTCGATTCCATTCCGGATATGTATGAGGAGATCAACACCGTCTCGGTGGACAATGTTCTCCCTGAATTCCTGGTGAACACTCGACTGGCCGGTATAGTCCTGTTTCAATGGCTAGCCGTATTTGCAGGCTTACCGCTGTTCTATTTGTTAGCAGCTCTGCTAAACCGTCTTCTCAGCCGCCTTGTAGGTCTGCTGCGCCGTCGTCTTTACAGGAAACCGGATCTGCCCAACCCAGAAGTATTGTCCTATCCTATTCGCTTTTTGCTCGCGGCCCTCGTCATTCACTGGATGCTTACCAACCTTAGTCTTCCCCTGTTGGCACGGCAGTTCTGGTCCAGCACCGCCAGCGTCTTTACCATCGCGGGCTGCGTCTGGCTGTTGATTCTCTTGAATGGCCGGGGCGAAGAATACATCTATCGACGTCTCCGAGGGCGCAATGCTGCGGGAGGCGCGTCGCTTCTGCGTCTTATGCGCCGGCTCATCGACATCCTGATCATCTTCGCAGGCGTGCTGGCGACACTGCATTATTTTGGCGTGAGCCCAACTGCCGCCCTGGCTGGACTTGGTGTTGGCGGCATTGCCGTTGCGCTCGCCGCGCAGAAAACGCTAGAAAACGTAATCGGGGGTGTATCCCTCATTTTCGATGAAGTCGTGCACGTGGGAGACTCTTTAAAGGTTGGCGACATCTCGGGCACGGTCGATGATATAGGTCTGCGTTCGACCCGCATTCGAACTCTAGAAAGAACCATGGTTAGCGTTCCCAACGGACATATAGCAAACATGACCCTTGAGAACATCTCTTCCCGCGACAAATTCTGGCTTCACCCAATCCTCGCTCTGAGCTACGGGACTGCTTCGGGGCAAATGTACACGGTTCTCGACGGCATCCGCAGCCTACTGGAGGGAAGTCGGGATGTCGAACCCGACTCGGTTCGCGTGCGTTTCCTTCGTTTCGGCCTTTCCTCCCTTGACGTGGAGGTTTTCGCTTACGTCCTGGCCCGTGATTGGAGCCAGTTCCTTGAGATCCAGGAAAAACTTCTCCTCTGCATCATGGAGTGTATTGAGTCCGCCGGACTTCAGCTTGCACTTCCGTCCCAAACTATTTTCATGGGCGGCGCTCCGCAGGCGACTAAAGCTGCAGTGGAAAGGCTGCCCAAAGCATCACCGCCGGGCGCCATCGAAGAAGCCACGGCTAAATCTGCATGAAGTAAAGGAGTTCGCCATGACACAAGAAGAGATCCGCTTGGAAGAAACCCGCAAAGGTACGTCTAACTGGCGAAAGTGGGGTCCCTACCTCAGCGAACGGCAGTGGGGAACGGTTCGCGAGGACTACAGTCCAGACGGAAATGCCTGGGACTACTTCACCCATGACCAGGCCCGCTCTCGCTCTTATCACTGGGGTGAGGATGGTCTTGCCGGAATCAGTGATGAAAAGCAATTCCTGTGCTTCAGTATGGCTGTATGGAATGGTAAGGATCCGATACTCAAGGAGCGTCTCTTCGGGTTAACCAATAGCGAAAGCAACCACGGTGAGGATGTCAAAGAATATTACTTCTACCTTGATAGCACGCCAACCCATTCGTACATGAAGTACCTATATAAATATCCGCACGGCGCGTTTCCCTATGAGGATCTGGTTGCTACCAGCAAAGCGCGCAACCGTGGCGAAATGGAATACGAGCTGCTGGATACCGGCGTCTTCAATAGCGATCGCTACTTCGATGTCTTCGTCGAGTATGCCAAACAGACGCCCGAGGACATGCTTGTCCAGATCAGTGTGTCCAATCGTGGGCCGGAGCCAGCCACGTTACACGTCCTGCCGACTCTCTTGTTTCGCAACACATGGACGTGGTGGCCTGATACACCAAAGCCGTCCTTGAAGCTGGTGACTAGTAAGAATGCCTCCCGTGTTGTCGTCGCATCACACGCCCAACTGGGTGAGCGTTATCTGTACTGCGAGGGAGATGCTGCACTGCTATTCACGGAGAATGAGACGAACAATGAGCGGGTTTTCGGCACGTCCAATGCGAGCCCCTACGTCAAGGACGGGGTCAACAACTACGTGGTGAACCGAAGACAAGATGCTGTCAACCCGCAGGACACAGGGACAAAGGCTGCCGCCCACTATCAGATCAACGTGGGTGGAGGCGAGACGGCAACGATCCGGCTGCGGCTAAGTGACTCGGCCCCGGCTGCTATAGGCGATCCCTTTAAGAGCTTTGCTCAAATGATGCAGGCTCGTCAGCGTGAGGCAGACGAGTTTTATCGCGGCATCACTCCGAAACGTGTCACCGAAGATGAAGCCCGGGTGATGCGACAGGCGCTGGCCGGAATGCTGTGGAGCAAGCAGTACTTCGGTTTCGACGTGGACAAATGGCTCAAGGAACACGGCGTAAATCCCACGCGCTCGGATAGCAGACAAATGCGGAACAGCGAATGGTTCCACATGATCAATGAGCACATCATCTCTATGCCGGACAAGTGGGAATATCCGTGGTATGCCGCGTGGGATTTAGCCTTCCATACCATCGCGCTCTCTACGGTCGATGTGGATTTCGCAAAACAACAGCTCGACTTGATGCTGAAAGAGTTCTTCCTGCATCCGACCGGGCAGATCCCGGCCTATGAGTGGAACTTCAGTGATGTAAACCCGCCCGTCCATGCCTGGGCCACCATCTTCCTGTACAGGACCGAGCAGGCGCTCAAAGGCGAAGGTGATCTTGAGTTTCTCGAGCGATCTTTTGCAAAGCTGATGCTGAACTTCAGCTGGTGGGTGAACCGCAAGGACCGCTTTGGGAAGAACCTTTTCGAAGGCGGCTTCCTCGGACTGGACAACATCGGCGTCTTTGACCGCAGCGCTCCGCTGCCCACCGGTGGCCACCTGGAGCAGGCTGACGGCACTGCGTGGGTCTCACTTTTCTGCCAAACTATGCTGGAGATCAGCGTCGAACTCGCAGCCCACGACCCCTTTTACGAAGACATGGCAGCCAAGTTCGCTGACCATTTCCTTTTGATCGCCAATGCCATGAATCGGATGGGGCCAGGGGGGATGTGGGACGAAGAGGATGGGTTCTACTACGATGTGCTGCGCCTTCCCGACGGAACTGCGACGCGGCTCAAGGTCCGCTCCATGGTGGGCTTGTTACCCCTCTGTGCCACCACAGTCATCGAGCCGTGGCAGCGTGAACGGGTACCTCGAATTATGGACGTCCTGCGGGAACGCTTGCGCCGGATGCCTGAACTGCGCGACAGCATTCATCCAACCGGGCCAGGACATCTTGGCTATGGCGAGCGCGGTATCGCCGCGCTGGTCAATCCGCAACGGCTGCGCCGAATTTTGACCCGCATGCTCGATGAGAAAGAATTCCTGAGTCCTTACGGTATTCGCGCACTCTCCCGGTATCATGACGAACATCCGTACATCTTTAATGTCGGCAGCCAGGAATACCGGGTGAATTATCTCCCTGCCGAATCCGATACAGGCATGTTCGGAGGAAACTCCAATTGGCGTGGTCCCATCTGGATGCCAGTGAACGCACTGCTGATCCGCGCCCTGCTCTCCTTTTATCTGTATTACGGCGACACGTTCAAGATTGAGTGTCCGACGGGCTCGGGCAACTTGATGAACTTGTTTGACGTGGCCCGCGAAATCGCGAATCGGTTGACCCGAATCTTCCTACAGGATAAATCTGGCCGGCGGCCGGTGTACGGAGGTACCGAGAAGTTCCAGACCGATCCTCACTGGAAGGATTACATCCTGTTCTACGAGTACTTCCACGCAGACAACGGAGCTGGCTTGGGGGCTAGCCACCAGACTGGCTGGACGGGTCTCGTGGCGAAACTGATCGAAATCTTTGGCAAGCTCGATGCAGCTCAGCTCCTCGACGCCGGTAAAGCCGGCGGATTTGCGAAACAAGAACCGACATGGGAGAAGCGAATCGCTTGAGGGGATTCGAGGACTGCCTTGAAGCAACCCGAAGCTCAGGACACGCCCACCAAGAATTGTGCATGGGCAGGGTCATCGTGGTCTTGTAGGGAGGATAAGCTCGAAATTACCGATGATCGTGCGCGAGATTCACAGTGCGCCACGTAGCTCTGGCTATTTTCATAGCGGTTGGCTCAACTGCCGATTCGCAAGTCTGGCCCTGCGTCCTCACGCATACGGATGAAAGCACTTTGCTTTGCTAAACCTTCATTGAATTTAAACGGGATCACATGCCACTTTCGACGAAGTGCAATCGGGTTTAGCCAACCGAATCTCCCGAAGCCTGCGGCGCCGAATGGTTCGGAGCTGAAGTAGACCTGCTTCCTTCAGCGCCTTTCACAGCCACCACTGAACGGAGCTTGGCAATTGCCTTGAGCTTGCGTAGGAAATACCGTCAGGTTTGCCCTCGACCTTCGGAACACCAGGTCATGAGCTGAGCATTGCTCGCGCTCAGGCTATCCTTGATCTCCTAAAACTAGTTTTCCGGAAATCAGAACGAATCTCTCCTTGGCGAATCTCTTTCTAGTCTTCCTTGAAGCGGAATCAGCGCCACGACTCGGCTCCCAGAAGGTATCTTGGGCTGAAGCAGAGAATTTTGCACGGCCTGCTTCAGCCCATCACGGTACGAATGCTAAATTTCTGTCGCGCCGAAGCTTTTCGCCTTTAACACAGGGGTAGTCTACTGCGCCGGCGGCGGATCGTTTGGAAGCTTGGTCTTCTCCGACGCCAGTGTTAGGATCTGTTTCCGTCCTGGCCAATTGCTATCGGCCAGGAATTTGGCTTCTGGCGCATCACCCGGGAAATATTGGGTTGAGTGCACGTCCTTGGGCTGCAGCACGATGTCAACACGGCGGTTGTAGGCCCAAACCAGATCTTGAACTGTCCCATGCCTGGCAAGCTTGTTCGGATTCTCACTGTGCAAAGATGTGACCCTACTTGCGCTTAACTGCTGCGTCTTTCCATTCCCGACCGTCTCAATCTTGCTCTCTGGGATTCCAAGTGACACTAGATACTCCTTAACAACGTTGGCACGCCGCTCGCTCAGCGGTTTGTTCCTGGCCTTCGAGTCTCGCTCGTCAGCGTTCCCAGCGACCATCAGCCGTGCATCCGGATCGTATTCGAGGTACTTCTTAAAGCCTGCCGCAGTTCGTTCTAAAGCCTTTCGTTGACTTGGTACAAGACCCGCTTTCGGATGGCGTGCATCTGGGTACCCGGTGGGAAAAAACACGCTCACCAGCGGAACGTCTGGTATCGGTTCGATCGAGCCTGTGACATGGACTGACGCGGTATGTGTGTCGGAGCCTCCACAATCATTCTTCGCGGTTAGTGTATATGTCCGAACCTCGTCAATCGGCCCGTCACTGTCATGAGTAGGTGTAATTTGGACAGCCTTTGTGCCATTCGGGTCTACCGCTCCCAAGGGATCGATCGAGATAGAGCTGGCATTAGTGGATGACCAGGCCACATTCGAGGCGCCTTGTTCGAGCACCTTGGCGCCAATTCGGCGATAGCGCACTTGGGCTGGCGAGACATCGAGCGAACTCTGGACGGCCGTATTAACATTGACGGTCGCGGACCTCGCGACACTTCCGCCCGGTCCAGAAGCCTGGAACTGATACGTGGTGGTTTTCTTGGGTTGAACCGTCAAGCTCCCCGACGGATCAGTTTTTTGCAAGCTTTCCGAGTCTGCCGTGATCGTCCTCTGCACCGTTTCGGAAGTCTGCCAGGAAACATTAGATGAGTCGCCACAATTGATCTGTGCAGGCGCTGCACTGATAGTTGCACTCACAGGAGCGACAGCAATCGATGCGCTGGCTATACCTGCGTTGAATCGCGGAAGCGAATTGAGGAATGCGCCCTCCGGCCAAGGTTTCGCTGTCTGCTTACCACTCGGCACGTAGAGAACCACCCGCTCGTTGGCAGGAACGGTGACTGAACCGGTCCATATTTCTTTAGAGCCCACGCCCATCAGAGTCAGTTCGTGAGTCCCGGCTGGAACCACCAATTGTTGCAGACAACAGTTAAACCATTCTCCTGAGTTGTTGAACTCATCGGCATGTCCGACGAAATATTCTGGCGTCTTACCATTCATATAGACAGCAGCACGGGCCGCCCCTTCAATCTGGATGCGTCCCCAAGGTCCGGAAACCGATCCGGGAACAGCATCTAGGGTGACGCTGAGATCTGCATTTCTTCCTTCGCTGAGCGTAACGTCCCGGACCTCCGGCCTAAAACCGTAGCTATAAACTCCGATGGTGTGATTGCCTGGCGCAACCGTAATAGTGCGACTGCTGTCACCGAAGGGCGCTCCATCGATAAATATGTATGCTTGCTCGGGCTTCACGTGAATTCGCACCTTGGCATCCTTGGCAAAAGACCCGGCCACTGCAGATAAAAGAAGCCCGGTCACGATTAGATAGTTGCCGTATCTCTTGTAATCCATATGGTTTGTTCCTCCGAACCCAGATTTGAAGGTAACCGCGGCTGCTTAAGCTTGGATACTGGTAGTTTTACTAGTCACTCCACCAGGAAGTGCCTGCCGTAATGAGACCTGTAGGTAAGGAGGTCATGTTCGGCTAATAAGTCATTGCAATAAATGTATCTTCACGCGTGTGCACCGGGTCCGCATGACAGCTGGCATAATTGCCAGTTTGCGTTGAAGTACTACAGCCTTAAGATCACATCATTACTCTCAAGGAGTGTTCATGAAGACGACCGCGATATCAGTATCTGTTGCTGTTGTCGTGCTGACATCAATTTGCAGTCTCCACGCTGCCAGTCTGGCCGGGGTGACCCTACCGGACACGGTACAGGTCGGGGACTCAATGCTGGTGCTCAATGGCCTGGGGTTACGAACGAAGTTCTCGGTGAAAGTCTACGTCGCGGGGCTCTACCTTGAGCAGAAGTCGTCGGACTCCAGTGCCATCATCAAGTCCGATGCCTCGAAGAAGATTGTCATGCATTTCCTGCACAGCGCGAGTAAGCAGCAGATGACGGATGCATTCAATGATGGATTCAAGGACAACACGCCGGATGCCGAGAAGACGATGAAGACCGATATCGACCGTTTGCTCGACGCACTCGAACCCCTCAAGAAGGGCGACCAAATGGTCTTCACATACACGGAAAAGCTGACGATCGCCGGTCCGGCCTTCGGCCAGGTGCTTTTCTCTGTTTGGCTTGGGCAGAAACCGCCCAATACGGATCTGAAAAAAGGAATACTCGGGCAGTAGTGCAAGAGGAGTCAGCGGGCCTTACACCAGCCATTCGATGGTCTCTTTCTCTTTCCCTCTCGGCTTCTGGGCTAGTGATCGGTCCGTCGCTGCTAGCGTGCTTCTCGGCCGACCCGGCGGGACTTCCCCAGCGCGATCCGCACTGATGTTGCTTCGGAGAGCGTCAAAAAAACTGGCAATACTACCAGTAGTGAAACGAAGGCAGGCAGGGATGTCGGCTGATTACCGTTTTGCTTTCACGGCGCCGTCACGAGCGGCGGTGTCAATCGCCTCACGTGTTTTCTACACAGCAGGTATGTGAAGTGGGCGTTCGCGCCGTGCCTGGCACTAGCAGCTCCCCAATTGTCTTCTGGCAGTTTTGCCAGTTGTCGAATAACCAATCCCAGCAAATCCTATAAAGGAATGATGCCACTTAAGATCCGAAGGAAGTGTTTGTGACTTAGAGCACTCCTTGCAGGAGGAGAAAATTGTTATGGCGTGTAGATGGTGCGGCAACGAACAACAGAGAAAGCACGGCTCACGGAGGGCAGATGCGGAGTGTCTGGATACGCCGCGAAGAATTGCGATGTTTGTTGAAAAAGCACCGGCGTACGCAACGAGTTCTGACGCCTGTGGAGTCTTCACAAAGGATTCGCAGGGTATGCGTTTGCTGTCGTTCTTGCTGACGGCCGATCACACAAAGGCTGACGAGTGTCTCGTTTGCGGCTTAGTAACTTTTGTCAAAGAGAACAGCCTGTTTCGCGGCTGGGCGCTCTCCTGGGCTCGGAGGTCCATAATCCGGACCACCATTCGGATGTTGCGGCCGGGTCGAAACCACTCTAGCGCCCTGGTGGCACCCGGTGGTCCAGTTGATTGCACCGAATTCGGAACAGGCGATAGACAAGTTTTGAGCGGGCCTAAAGCAATCATGATAGGGACAAAGTTGTCGAGGCCGACCACGCTTTGGAGTCTTGCTCTTGTCCTGCTCACTTGCTGTGCGATCGCGAGTGCGCAGATGGTCATGCCTACAAAACGCAGCACGTTAGCCGGCGAGACAATTGCTGTGAGTCATCCTCCGTCCACGGCGGGGGGGTCGGAGCCGAACAGTCAAGATCAGAGCATCCAGGCGGCCACGCCGGGAAGCGTCATCGGTACAGTCCTTGACCAATCGGGAGCGGTGAGTGTGGGCACGAAGATCCGGCTCACTTCCGAGCATGAATCCACTTATCGAGAGGTGATTTCCGGCGACAACGGACAGTTCTCCTTCTCGAACGTTCCTCCCGGCCAGTTCCAACTCTCGGTGAGTTCGACGGGGTTCGGAAACGAAGTGTACTCCGGGGATCTGGCGCCCGCACAAACCTTTCTTGCACCGGCAATTGTTCTCTCAGTAGCCACTGTGGTGACACGAGTAACAGCTCGTGTCGATCCGGTGGAAGTCGCGACCGAAGAGATTAAAGAGCAAGAACACCAGCGCGTTCTCGGCTTCATCCCCAATTTCTATGTGAGCTACCGGCCGGATGCGGCCCCTCTGACCACAAAATTGAAGTATCACCTGGCTTGGAAATCAACGACCGACCCGATTTCGATTGGCGGAGTTGCTTTTCTTGCCGGACTTCAACAGGCGGGCGATCAATACTCCGAGTTCGGGCAGGGCGCGGAAGGGTATGCGAAGCGTTTCGGGGCGGCGTACGGGGGTGTATTTGCGTCCACATTTCTCTCCGGTGCAGTGTTTCCATCCCTCTTAAGGCAGGATCCTCGTTATTTTTATCGAGGAACAGGGAGTACGAAGAAGCGCGTTCTGTATGCCATCAGCAACTCGGTGTGGTGTAAGGGTGATAATGGGCGCTGGCAGGTCAACTACTCCAACATGGCGGGAGGTGTTTCCGGCGCGGCCCTGGTGTCCACCTATTACCCTTCGCAAAACCAGGGGATGAACATCCTTCAGAACAGCCTCATCCGAATGGGAGAGAGTTCCCTGGCGGGCATTGTGCAGGAATTCGTTCTGCGGAAACTCACGAAAGTTGCCCATCGACAAGACTCGGCGGTCGCGTCGGCGGCGGAGCAGACCGTCTCGGTTGACCGGCCGGGCCAGCGTTAGGATTGCTGATGCGTGCCATGGCGGGCCATCCCTGTTCAGAAGCAGCAGTAGTGGCCGAAATATAGCTCGGGTGCTTGGGT
>Ga0335070_10003992_pt1 | contig 17181 bp, 9 predicted proteins | sample Lox_Sample_13_FD_206722 | JGI IMG/M metagenome (GOLD analysis project Ga0335070, IMG submission 206722) | Soil microbial communities from Loxahatchee National Wildlife Refuge, Florida, United States - Lox_Sample_1.3 | ecosystem: Environmental > Terrestrial > Soil > Wetlands | place: USA: Florida...
GTCCTCTCCTGCTCCGACGGCGCCTGGTCGAACAGCCCCACCTCATTCGGCTATGCCTGGCGCCGCGACGGCTCGCCGATCACCGGTGAGGCGGCCAGCGGCTACACGGTCCAGGGCGCCGACGCCGGGCACGGGATCTCCTGCGAAGTCACCGCCCACAACGGCGGCGGCTCGGCTAGCGCCACCAGCAACGTGCTGCAGGTGCCGGCCGAAGGCGGAGGAGATGGTGGCACCGGGGGAGGCGGCACGAGCATCCCCGGCGGCGGTGGCGGCTCCGCAACCCCCAAGCCAAAGCCGTTGTCGCCGAAGCCGCTTCGGTGCAAGAGGGGCTTCAAGAAGAAGACCGTCAAAGGCAAGGCCAAGTGCGTCAAGGTCAAGCGCCACCGGAAGCACAAATGACCCTCTCCTTGCCCGCCCGGCAGCGCCGGCGGCGCCGAGACCCCGATCAGGCCGGGCGGATCGGGCGACGGATATCCGCACCACGAGGGCTCGATTGCCCGGTCGCCTGAGCACGTGCCCCACCTATCTCGCCACGGTGGCGCTGCGGCGCCCAGTCTCCACCGGGGTCGACGACTCGGCTTCCTTTGCTCGGCGGTCGCCATGACGGCGATCCTCGCCGGCTGTGGCGGCTCGGCCGACTCTCCATCGGGCACGGCTGCACAGTCATACCGGCCCGCGGGCCCACCCTCCGCTCCGGGCGCCTCGCGCCGAGCGCCGAGCGCCCCGGTTGCCGGCGCCGGCAATCATGGCCGCGCGCACGGTTCGCTTCACGGTGCCGCGAGCAGGCGCTTGTTTGCGGCGCAGGCGAGCGCCGCCTGCGAGGCCATGCGTACGACGCCGCCCGGCCCCTCTGAGTTGGCCGGCCGCTCCCTCGCGCGGGCGGCGGCGCTGCGGCAGACGATCAACGCCCTGCTCGGTGTGCGGCCACCCGCCTCGTTGCGGCCCCAGGTGGCGCGCCTGCTCACCGCTCTCGAGCGGCTGCGCCGCCTCGACACCTCGGCCCCCCGCCGGGGCCGAACCGAAGATGGGGGCGGCGGGGCCTCTCGCGCGGTCCTCGGCGCCGAACTGGCGGTCGCCGAGGGGGCCGCGGCGGCCGGCCTGGCGGCGTGCGCCCCCCTCAAGCCGGGCTCTTCGAACTCCCGCGGCGGGCGCGCCTCGCCCCTGCAGAGAGCGCGCTAGGCGATCCGACGACATGCCCGCACCGAGCCACCACCAGCCCTCCCGTGTCCCGGGCCGTGCCTGGGCCGCCCGGCCCCTCGCGGCCCTGCTCTGCATCGCCGTCCTCGGGACCCTCCATGCGAAGCCGGTCGAGGCCGCGAGCCGGCATGGGTCGGGGGCGAGGCTCGTCGTGATGGTAAGCGGGCTGCCGAGGGGCGCGGACGCCAAAGTCGTTGTGCGGGGCCCTGATGGTTTCCATCGCCGACTCACCCAGTCACAGACCTTCACGGGCCTCGCCGCTGGCCGCTACACGGTCCGCATGACACCAGCGCTCCTGCGCCGCGCCTACAAGGAAATCCCGGCCCGAAGCGAGGCCTTCCCCGCTCGTCGGCGGTTCGCGGTCAAGCTGCGCCCGGGCGGGAAGGCCGTCGCGCCGGCCGCCTACGGGACGATCCGCAGCGCCAGCGTGAAGACGCTTCGCAGCCGGGTGATCTCGGTGGTCGGCGATGCGCAGAACCCGCGGGCGATCATCCTCCCCCGTGGGGCGGCCGCTCGGATCGCCGTCGGCTCGATCCTCGCGCAGGCGCCGAGCAGGCTCCTGCCGCACGGCCTCTTTCACCGGGTGAAGAAGAAGAGCGCCCACGGCGGGCACGGCGTCCTTTCGCTGGCCCCGGCCTCCCTCTGGGACGCCTTCCCTGCCCTCGACCTCGAAACGACCGTGCCCTTGGGCGAATCGGTCACGCCGCAGGGCGCGGCGCGGGCCAGCGGCCTCTCCTCGATCGACCTCGGGCTCGGGCGGGACGTCATCCAACGAAAGCTCGCCGCCTCCTGCGGCGCCCCGCCGAGCGGCTGGTCGTTCGCGCCCTCCGGTTCCATCCAGCCTTCCCTCAGGGTCGAGATCCACCGTCACTACCTGGTCGTCCCCTACGGCGAACTGAGCCTCAGCGTCAAGGGGAGCCTCGGCCTCGACGCCACGATCCCCAAGGGCGCGCACTGTGGGTTCACCCTCACGGGGCCGGGCCTCGAGGGCTTCGTCCCGGTCGCCGGCGTCCCCGTGCCGGTCGAGGGCGGCGTCAACCTCTCGGTGTCGATCGAGAGCGGCGGTCCGATCCAGGCCAAGGCCGACCTGGGCCTCGATGCGACCGGCGGCATGTCTTTCGACGGGCCCTCCACCAAGCCGATCGCCGACTTCCAACCGAAGGCGTCCGGCTCGGTCACGGGCGCGGATGGCGAGTTCGACCTCGGGCCGGAATTCCAGGTCGGCATCGGGGTCCTCGACGGCAACGCCCACGTGGGGGTCTCGCCCGGCCTCGCCGCCAAGGGCAGCTCCTCCGGGTGCGAGCTCGACTTCAAGGGGTCGGTGGGCGCCGGGATCGACGCCGGCGGCTGGCACCCCTCAGTCAACTCGCCCCCGCTCACGAAGACGCTCTATCACTGTCCGGCCAAGCCCTCCGATGGCGGCGGCGGAGCGCCGCCGGGCGGCGGCACCCCCGGAGGTGGGTCGAGCGCCGGGAGCTGGACGATCGAATCGGTGCCGGCGCCATCGGCCCAATACGCGGCGCTCGCGGGGGTCTCGTGCCCGACCACTGGGCTCTGCATGGCGGTCGGGCGCAGCGAATCCGAAGCCTTGATCGAGCGGCGCGGCGCCGGCGGCTGGTCGATCGAAGCGGGGGCGAGCTCACCAGGGGCAGAAGGCGAGTCCCTCTACGGCGCCTCCTGCGTCTCCGCCACCTCCTGCTTCGCGGTCGGCGGCCAACGACATGGCGGCTCGGAAACGCCGCTGATCGAGCACTGGAACGGCTCGCAATGGAGCTACATGCCCGGGCCGGCGGCCCCTGGCGAATACACCGATCTCGCCGGGATCTCCTGCGTCGATGAAGCCTGGTGCATGGCGGTCGGCCAGGCCAATTTCAGCGACGGCGACTCGGTCGAGGTTGTCGAGCACTGGAACGGGAGCTCGTGGACGCTCGAATCGCCCCCCAGCCCCCCCTCCTCGGATGCCCGCTCGCTCTCCGGCGTGGATTGCACCAGTCGCAGCTTCTGCGAGGTGGTGGGCGGATATGACAACGACCAGGGAATCTTCACTGGCCACGCCTACGCCATTGCCTGGAGCGGCACCTCGTGGGCCCTTCAGACCGTCATCGGACCTGCGTCCAGCCAGTTCAGCGGCCTGGCCGGCGTCGACTGCGCCTCGAGCAGCTATTGCGCCGCGGTCGGCTACTACGACGAAGGGCTCGGCACCAAGGCCCTGCCGATGGCCGTGGGGTGGAGCGGCGGCTCGAATTGGAGCAACCAGGGCCTGCCGGGCCTCGGCTCGCCCGACCTCGGCGGCGAGACGCCGCAGGTTTCCTGCTCCTCGCTCTCATCGTGTATCGCCGTGGGGCGCTACGGGGGCGACTCCGGCGGCGGCGCGCTCGCCGAGCACTGGGACGGCTCGGCCTGGGCCAGCCAGTCGCCCCCGGCGGTCCCTGGGGCCTACCTCACGGACCTCGAAGACGTCTCCTGTCTCGCGGCAACCTCATGCGTCGCGGTCGGCGACTCCTGGAGCTCGGGCAGCGGGCCGCAGCTGCCGTTGGTCGAGGTCTACTCGGGCTAGGCGGGGTCACGGTGTGTGGGTCAAGAGGCGCGGTAGGCGCCACGACTAGGAAAGGAATGATGTCGTGAAGCTCGTCCCAAGATTTGAGCATTTGGACTTTGCTCCTCGCAGGCGGACTCCCTTCGAGGCCGGCGTCCGCTTCGTCCCCACCGCCTTTCTCGCCCTTATCGCTCTCTCATCGTCGGCCTTCGCCGCCTCGCCGCTGCAGTGGTCAGCGCCGGCGCTGGTCGACCACCAGGCCCCCTTCGGCAATACCTTTTGGATGGTCGGGGTCTCGTGCCCGTCGGCCTCCTTCTGCGCGATCGTCGGCGAAGGCGACGCCTGGACGAGCAGCGAACCAGCCGGCGGGATCGGCACCTGGACGCTGAGCGAGCCGGCGGAGCCCGCAAGTGCCGTCTCGTGTGTCTCGAGCCAGCTGTGCGTCGGCGTCAACGGCAACGGCTTCGCCTTCACCGGCGTGCCCGGCGAAACGGGCGGCGGCGGGGGAGGCTCCGAAACCCCCGGTGGCGGCGGAGGCTCGACCTCGTCGGGCGGCGGCTCCGGTCCGACTCAAGCTCCCCACAAGAAGCCGAACCCCCACAAGAAGGTCAAAAAGCATGGCAAGCGCCACAGGTAGGGGAGGGGAGAACGTACAAACTCATCGCAAGGGTCGAGGGCTCGGCCGTCTACGCCGCCGCATGTCAACCTCGCGTCGTCCGCTCCCACGGGCATCGCGCAGCATTTCGAGCATGACCGTCCTGTGTGCTCTGGTCTGCGCCACGGTGCTCGCCACACTGCCGCTCGAGGCCGCGGGCGCATCGAGTGGTCCGGCGCATCGCACGGCAAGGCACGGGCGGTGCCGCGCGCATCGCTGCGCGAGCATGAACGTCACGTTGCGGCTCCCAGGCTCCGTCGTCGCGGGCTCATCGGTCCAGGCCGCCGGCACGGTCTCGGCGGTCCCCCGCGGCGCGCTTCTGGCCCTTCAGCGCCGCCAGGGGCGGCGCTGGGAGACCGTGGCACACGGCGCTGCGAGAAGGCAATATCGCCTTTCCTTCACCGCCCCCGCCGTCGCTGTCGCCTGGCCGCTTCGGGCCGCCGTCATCAGGCGCGGCCATGTCCTCGGCAACTCGGTTACCCGCAAGCTCCACGTGACCGCCCCGGCCCAGTCTCTCGAGACGCCCGAATCTCCCCAGTCGCCGCCGTCGGCGCCGCTCGCGGTCAGTTCTCCGCCGGTGACGCTCTCCATAGGCTCCATCGCCGCCGTCAAGAGCGCCGCTCCCCTGACCTCGGTCGAAGTGTTCGACGGCCCCGCGAGCGGCGGGGAGCCCGGCGTCTCCATCGAGCTCAGCAAGGGATCACCCGTCGTCACCGCGGCCTCGTCTGCCGCGGCCGGGGCCATGACCCTGACGGTGTCGGGCACCGGCTGCACCACCGAATGCGGGCAGCCGTTCGTCATGCGGATCCCCGTCACGGTGACGCCGCTCGCGGCACCGCCGGGCACACTTGCAGAACTGACCGAACCCTCACCGGACCGCGTCGCCGCCGCCGCCGACCGCGCACTGGTCGATGAGCTGCTGATCACGGTCGGTACGCCGGAAGAGCCGGGGACGCGCGAGCAGGCCGAAAGCGCCGCGAGCGCCGTGGGAGCGGTCGTCGCCGGCGGGCTCGAAGACGCCGGCATCTATCAGCTTCGCTGGTCGACACCCCAGGACCTCGCGGTGAGGACGACCGAACTGGAATCCAATCCCATCGTCACCTCCGTCGGGCCCTCCACCGTCGGCCTCTACACCGAAACCTCCGCCTACCCGGTCGCCCACGAATTCGACCAACAGCGCTGGACCTGGCCCTACGAACAGACCCACGCCCTCGAAGCGTGGTCGCAGGCGACGGGATCGAATGTCACCGTCGGGATCATCGACGGCGGCAACGTCTTCATGGGCCACCCGGACCTGAACGTCGTGGAAAACATCGAGCAGATCAGCGTCCCGGCTCTCCACGCGACCCACGTTGCGGGCCTCGCCTGCGCCAAGGCCAACGCGATCGGCATGGTCGGCATGGCCCAGGGCTGCCCGATCGTCAGTGCCGCTATGGACGCTGATGGCAGCGACACCTCGATCCTGAACGCGATGGAAGAGATGGCCGCCCGTGCCGCGGTCAAGGTGGTGAACCTTTCGCTCGGCACCCTCGTCAAGCATTACCACGGGGGCTGCATCGATCAGTCCCAGGCCGACGAACTCGAAGACGTGACCCATGCGGGCAAGTCGACCTTCGGGCACTTCCTCGCCAGTCAGCCTGGGCGACGGATCGTCTGGACGGTTTCGGCGGGCAACTACTGCGCATCGGGGCCGGCCAGCCCTTGGGGCGCCAACTCCCAGCTTCCCAACGTCGTCACGGTCGCGGCCACCAACTCCGATGAAAGCCTCGCCAGCTTCTCGGACTACGGCCCGGGCGTCGAGGTCGCCGCGCCGGGGGGTGTCAGCGTCGGTCCCCTGTCCGAAGGCCTGATGAGCAGCGGGGTCGCCGGGGGCTGCGGCGGCTACTGCGGCATCTACGCACAGGAGGCCGGGACTTCGATGTCGGCTCCCATCGTCGCCGGCATCGCCGCCCTTGTCCGCTCCGCCCACCCGGACTACTCCGCCGACAAGACCGGGACTTGCATCACCTCCACGGCGGCTACCGGTGGGCCCGAATTCACCACGAAACAGAGCAGTTTCCCATCCGGCTTCCCCGATCCGCTGCCCGGCTGGGAATCGACGCCGATCGTCAACGCGGCAGCGGCGATCGGCTGCGTGCCACGCCACACCGCTGTCTCCTTCGCCGGCTCGGGCGGTGGCGACGGCTGGGCCGTGGCGCTGACGCAGGGCGCCGTCTACAACGTTTTCCACCACGACCCCCAGTTGCAGGTGGCGTGCCACTTCCAGGCCGACGCTGAACCCTGCTTCACCCCCGAGACGATCACCGACGGCGAAGGCCACGGGTTCGCGAGCTCGGGCCAGCCGGGGCTGTGGCTCGACCAGAGCACCGGGAAGCTCTACGTCTATGCGACGCGCTGGTCCGATGAACGGGCCGGGGTCGTCTGCATCGACACCACCGAAGCTCCGACGAACTCGGATCCCTTCTGTGGGTTCACGGCTCTGACCGGCGAAAACGAAGCACCGCTCAACGGCTCGATCAGCAACGTCAGCAACCCCGCCCTGGTGGGCTCTCGCTGGTATGCCTTCAACTACGTCAACGGCTCGACGATCAGCGGCGCGAAGAACACGCTGCTCTGTTACGACGTCAACACGCGCGCGCCGTGCCCGGGCCAGCCCTTCCCCGTCTCGTCGAACTCCTCGACCGCCGAAAATTATTACTTCCCCACGCCGGCGGTGACCGCGATCGGCTCGAAGGTGATCGTGCCATTGCACTTCAGCGGCGGCGAAGACCAGCTGTTCTGCCTGGACGGGACCACCGAGGCGCCCTGCGCCGGGAGCTGGCCCGCCGCCGCCGACTTCTACAACTCCTCCTACGGGGCGGCATTCCCGCTGATGGACGGCTCTGGCACGATCACCGGCCTCTGCCTTCCCACCGGCGCCGACCCCTGCTACAGCTTGGGCGGCGCCGCCGTCTCCACGCCCGCGGGCATGACCGCCGCGATCCCGGCAAGCTCGGCCTGGAACGGCCCCGCGCTGATCCGGGGGACCCGGGTCTACGTGCCCAACGGAAACTACGACCAGGTCGACTGCTTCGACTACGGCACGGGCGCAACCTGCCCGAACTATCCGCTGTCGCTGCCCGAACTGGCCTTGCTCTACACGGTCAACCCCGACCCCGAACGGCCGGGCTGCATCTGGGTGAACTCCGACAACGGCGCCGGGCAGATCCAGACCTTCGAAGCGTCGACCGGCGCGAGGGAGTGTGAATAGCCATGAGGTATGACGTCCTCACTACGCCTCGCTGGACGGTCCTGTCGGCTGTGTTCCTGATCCTGTTCCTCGCTGCCTCTCAGGGTCGCGCGAGCGCCGCTCCCGAATGGTCTGCTCCTGCTCGGATCGACCCCGCATTCGCCCCGACCTCCGTCGCATGCCCGTCGACCTCATCCTGCATCGCGGTGAGCCGTGAAGGGCAGATGAAGACCTACGACGGCACCCAGTGGAGCGCGAATCCCCAATCCACCGGCCTGCCGAGCCTGCGGTCGCTCTCCTGCCCGAGCAGCTCGTTCTGCGCCGCCATAAGCGGATGGGGTGAAGTGGCCCTCTACAACGGCTCCGCCTGGGGCGCCCCGGCGAACATCGACCCGGGCTCACACCTCGAATCCCTGTCGTGTGCCTCGAGCGCTTTCTGCATCGCGGTCGACGACGACGGCAACATCCTCAAGTTCAACGGCACGACCTGGTCATCGAGCGCATCCACCGGCCGGGAACTGGTCGCCGTCAGCTGCGCCTCGTCCGCCTTCTGCGTGGCCCTCGACTGGGCGCCGGTGGGGATGTTCAACGCCTGGACGAGCCAGGCCATCCTCTTCAACGGCACCTCGTGGAGCAGCCCGACGACGATCACTGGGACGGGGTTTCTCGAAGAAGTCTCCTGTCCGAGCTCGTTGTTTTGCGCCGCGGTCGGAGGCGAAGCAGTGACGTTCAACGGCTCGAGCTGGAGTGCGCCGGTGTGGATCGGGACAACCTCGTTGGGCTCGATCTCATGCACCAGTTCCTCCTTCTGCGCTGCTGCTGGAGGAGAAGGCACCTTCTATAACGGCAGCTCGTGGTCCTCGCCGGCCGGCCTCGAAAGCCACGTCGGGATCGAATCCATCTCGTGTGCATCGACGTCGTTCTGCGCCGCGGTGGACGGCGAGGGACGCGCGTTCGACTACCACGGCTCGACCTGGTCGGCGGCAAGCGTGATCGGCGGCGACGGGCTGTCGTCGGTGTCGTGCCCGTCCACCACGGATTGCACCGCCGTCGACGGCATCGGCCAGGCGTTGAGGTTCAACGGCACCTCCTGGGGAGCGCCCGTCGCGATCGACCCCTACGGATCCCTGCTGGCAGTCTCTTGCCCCTCGGCCTCCTTCTGCGTGGCTCTCGACGAAGAGAACCAGGTGCTCGTCAAGAGCGGCGGGACCTGGGGGTTGCCGCTGCGGGTCGGCGGCAGCGGTGAACTCGTCGCCCTCACCTGCAGCTCCGCGTCATTCTGCGTCGCCATCGAAGACGAAGCGCCGCAGACCTATCCCGGCACCTGGTACGGCAGGGCCGTGTTCTACAACGGCGTCTCGTGGGGCTCCCCGCAGGTGATCGACTCGCTTCCCACGAGCGGCGGGCCCGGGGGCGGGGGCGGATGGCTCGACGCGGTGTTCTGCACGTCGCCGAGCTTATGCGTCGCCGTCGGCTCTACCGATGCCGCCGAATACCACCTGATCTCCACCTTCAACGGGTCGAGCTGGAGCTCGGTGGACACCGACCACGGGCTCGGCCTCGAGTCGGTGTCGTGCGGCACGGCCACCTTCTGCGCCGCGGTCGGCTTCGAAGCGGAGCGCATCTTCAACGGGTCCTCGTGGGCCTATGACTTCACGGACGGCCCGAGCGGGGAGCTCAGCGCCGTCTCGTGTGCCTCGGCCACCTTCTGCGCGGCCGTCGGCCGTGACGAAGGGGTGACCTACAACGGCACCTCATGGAACACGGCCACGAGCATCGAAAGCCGCGATCCGATGGGGATCTCCTGCCCTTCCGCGGAACTGTGCCTCGCGGTCGATCTCTCCGGCAGTGTGCTGACCCACACCGGCGGCGCGCCGCCCGCGGAAGAACGGCACGAAGAAGCCACGGGCGCGGGCGGAGCGGCCGGGCGGTCGGCGCCGCCCGCGACGTCGAGCACGCAGCCGAGCCCTCACAAGAAGCGCCCGATCAAATGTCGTAAGGGCTTCAAGAAGAAAAAGGTCCGCGGCAAGACCAAGTGCGTGAAGCCCGCGAAGAAACACCACCGCTCGACGAAGAAGCACCAACGCCTCCGAGCTTCGGACTCATCGGCAAGAGAGGGGAACTGAGAAATGATCAGGGCGAGAGGATCGCGACGGCGATATTGGATAGCGGCGGCGGTGCATTTGCGGTGCTGGCCTTGGCGAGTTCGGCTCGTGCGGCCGGCTCGATCACCGAGTACACCGACGGGCTGCCTCGCTCGGCCTGCGCTTGTCGGGTCCCGACGCCGACCTGTTCAGCGGCCCGATCAAGGCTGAGTTGACGTCGGCCCGGGTCCGTCCGTCGTCCCTGCCTGCCCCGATAGTCAGAGTGCACATCGGATCCAAGGCAGCGGTCGGACTTGTCGTGCTCGGGGGAGCGTTGCTCCTCGCGCCCGGCGGTAACGCCGCGGTCAGCTGCGGTGGGAAGCCGGCGACGATCGTGCGGGGAGACGGTGACGACGTGATCCGCGGTTCCGGCGGCTCCGACGTCATCTACGGCGGGGGCGGGGACGACAGGATCTTCGGGAGGGGCGGCAACGACACGATCTGCGGCGGCCCGGGGAAGGATCGGATCGACGGCGGCAGGGGCAACGACAGGGTCAACGGTGGCCCCGGCGACCGCGACTACGTCGACGGCGGCCCTGGGGACGACATCGAAGTGGCCGGCGGCCCCGGCGACCAGGATGTCGTGGTTGGCAACGCCGGCCGCGACCGGATCTCCGGCGGCCCCGGCGAGCACGACGTCGCCTCCTACGCGACGGCGAGCACCCCGATCACCGCCGACCTCAGGACCGGCTGGGTCTACGGGGACGTGAGGGAGCGCCTGGTTGGGGTCGAGGATCTGCTCGGCGGCTCGGGGAACGACCGGATCATCGGCAACGGCCACGCCAACCGCCTCGACGGCGGGCCTGGGAACGATCGCCTCACGGGCGTCGGTCCCGGCGACCGGGCGTTCGGCGGGTCCGGGGACGACCTGTGTACGGGAACCTTTGCGTCAGAGAGCTCTTGCGGAGAGCGCGCGGGGAACCAGCACGCGGTGACGGTCGAGCTCATCCGGAGCATCGACGGGAGCTCGAGCCTGACGGTGAGCGGCAGCGGCGGCCGCGACGTAATCGCGGTCCGCGAATCCCACTTCTCCTTCCTCGCGACGGCGGGCGCCGGCACCGAGCTCGGCACCGGGGGCCGCGGGTCGGGCTGCGTCCTCGCCGGCACGGCCCGGGCTCGTTGCTGGGGGCACGCGAGGAGGGTGCTGGTGAGCATGAACGGTGGCAACGACCGCTTCGCGCTGCTTGCCGCGCGCTGGGTGACCTCGACCATCGGCGGCGGCGGCGGCGCGGACGTGCTGCGCGGCGGCTCCGGGAACGACATTCTCTACGGGGGCGACGATCACGACCCTGACGCGCTGTCCGGAGGCGCGGGGGACGACGTCCTGTTCGGCATCAACCCGAGCCATCCGCGCTACGACAGCGGCGCGGCGAGGATGTTCGGCGGCCCCGGAAGCGACCTGCTGATCGGCGGCCAGCCGTGCGACGGCGACCTCTTCGACGGCGGCCCCGGCCGCAACGACAGCGCCTCCTTCGCCCGGGTCAGGAACAGCGGGATAGCGGTCCGCGCGCGGATCGGCCGCACGGTCACCGACCCCGACCTCGGCGGCCGTTGCCGGGCCTGGAGGATCGCCGTTAGCGTCGAGGCGATCGAGGGTTCGAGCGGGCCCGACCGGCTCTTCGGGAGCGCTTCGGACGACATCCTCGAAGGCCGCGACGGAGACGACTTCATCGAGGGCGAGGGCGGCAGCGACCGCTGCGACGGTGGCGGCGGGCGCGACCGCGCGGTTCACTGCGAGCGACGGGAGTCGTTTCCCTAATTCGCCTCCGCGGCAGCGCCCAGCGCATCGCAGAGTGCTTGATCTCCATCGGGGAAAAGTAGCTCCCGCTCCGGCGGGCGCGGTGCGCATCCGCCGCGCAGGGCCCTATGAATCCGAGGGGGTCACCCGGGTAGATGCAACCGCCCCTTCCAGTTCGGGCACTTCTGCGCCGAAGTTCCCAAATCGCTGCATATCGGCGCATATCCGGGCGTATTGGCGATTGCGGCCGCCCGCAACGCCGCTACGAAACCCCTGCAAGCAGACATATTTGCAGTCGACGGGTCTCCGAGACTGGCCTAATTGCCATGCAGAAGGTCGAGGGTTCGAATCTCTTCAGCCGCTTAGTCGAAATCCCGCTCTATCTGCTGGCTGTTGCTTGGTCCCTCGCAGCGGGAAGAACCTCCGACACCGACGGGCAACCGCCGCCCTCGCAGCAGGACTCGACCTTCTGCTGGCAGTCCTGGCACCACCAAGCTGAGCGCATCCAGAAGAGGCGATGGGGTTGGCCGGTCATCGCGCAGAGCATCAGCGGATCGTCGCAGCGGTCTCGGCGGTAGGGCGACCTATAACCAAGCCCTTGGGTCAGCCATGTGGGAATGGCTCGCCGAGCGGCCACCCTTCGCTAAGGCTGCGAGGGGCGCCCGCGGCTCAGGGCGCGAGGACCTGGACGATCTTCAGCCTCAGCTTGCTGGTCTTCGTCGTCGGCGACGCGCAGGGGCTCGACTTGGTCGGCTTCGCCGCGATCCGCAGCGAGACTCCGATCATCGACCCCAGCGGCGCGACCGTACGTAGGGCGCTCGGCAGCGGCACTCGCAGGTTGCGCTTGGCGCCGACCTTCATCGAGTACGTGCCGGCGGCGATCGAGCGGGCCTTGCCGTGGTCCTTGTACTCGAAGGTTGCGGCGACCGAGACGGTGGAGGGCATCGGTACGGAAATCCGCGCGCGGACGCCGGGCACGGTCTTGCCCCGGCGGGAGACGAGGGGGACGTAGCCGGTCGCCGCGACCGCGCCGGGGGCGGCGGTGCAGACGAGCGACTTGCCGGCGTCGGCCGGGGGCGGGGCGGTCGTACCGTCGCTGCCTCCGCTTGAGGGCGGCGCCAGGGCGACGCTGCGGATCACCTGGTCGCTCGAGCCTTCGGACTGCCAGGCGACGGTGACGCCGCCGGCCGCGTCGGTCGTGAAGACCGGCCAATAGATTTCTTCGCCTTCGTCGCCGAGTTCGAGTTCCGGTCCCCAGGTGCCGTCGGCCGCGCGTTCGGCGGCGGCCACCGCGTAGTGGTGGGCCGATTCCCGCCACGGCCACCAGAGCACGGTGGCGGCGCCGGACGGCATCAGCTTGATCTGCGGTTCGTAGGATTCCCCCGGCACCGTGAACGCCGGCGCTGCCGTCCACGAGCCGCCCGAGGCCTGGGTCGCCGATTCGAAGGCCCAGCCGCCGGCGAATTCATAGTTCGCCCAGACCGCGGTCGCCTTGCCGGCGTCGTCGATCGCGATCGAGGGCTGATGCAGGTTGCCGGCGGCATGCAGTTCTTCCGTGTTCCCCCAGATCCCGGCCACGTCCATGCGGGCCGCTTCGATCGCGGCGTCGCCAAAGCTCCCGTTCGCCCAGACCGCCGTTGCTTCGCCGTTCGCGGAGATCGCCAACTGCGGCGACTGGATCCGAGTGCCACCGCCGGATTTCAGCGTTTCGACAGCTCCCCAGGAACCTCCGGCGGATCGGCTGACGGCTTCGATCGCTCCTTCGTAGTAATTGACGAGAACCGCGTCACCCGCCGGATCGACCGCCAGTCGCCGATCCTCGTAACTGGCGGAGTTGGGGCCGAAGGTTTCGAGGCTGCCCCAGGTGCCGCCTTCCAGGACCTTGACGCCGGTCCCGTATTCGGTGTTGGGCAGTTCTTCCCGCCAGGCAGCGACCGCATTGCCGGTGCTGCCAATACCCACCGTGGGATAGCCGAGGTCGAACCCCGTCGAGACCGTTTCCGGTACGCCCCAGTTGCCTGATGCATCGCCGCGAGCCGCTTTGATCCCCGCGCCGGAGGGCGTCCCCTGTTGCCAGACGACGATCGCGTCACCCGTCGAATTCACCGCCACCGCCGGATTGCGAGGTCCCGGCGCCACGGTCGAGATTTCGACCGGAGTGCTCCAGCCGCCCTGGGCGGGGCGGACGGCCGCTTCGACCACCCATTCGTTGGTTCCGGCCACCCGTTCCCAGACCGCCACCTGGTCGCCTGCGGCGTCGGAGTCGAGGCGCACGTGTGAGGAGTTCTGCCCGGCCGTCGAGACCGGCACCGATGGGCCCCAGGCGCCCGCCTCGGCGCGCCCGGCGAAGGCCAGGAACAGCAGCAGGAGAGCGAGGGGGGTGAGCAGCAGCCTGGTCGTCGGGAGGCGGTCGCGGCGGTGCACGGCTCGGGGCATCGGGCAAGATTCCTTTGGCGGGGAGCGGACCCCTCGTCATCGGCACCCCCGCCGGGGTGCTTTAGCTTGCGGACGCCGGGCCACGACGAGGAGGTGGGGCCGCCCGTGGCCAGCGCGATCAGCCGGGGTCCCGTGGCGATGCTGCGGCGTGAGGCGGTCCGTTCGAAATGATCCGTCGGAGGCCCTACCCCGGCATCTGCAGGGGTTTCGAGTCGATGGCGCAGGCCGGATTCAAACCCGGTCCCGCGATCCGGGCACCTCTCAGCAGAAGTGCCCGGATGCCGGCATATCGGCGCATATCCCCTCACGTTTTTGCGGTGTGCAGTTTGCGGCTGATCGGGAACACGCTGCAACTCGGCCACTTTCGCGCGCCGGGGTCTTCGCGGCCGGGCCTATTGCCATGCAGAAGGTCGAGGGTTCGAATCCCTTCAGCCGCTTCCATCAAATCCCGCTCTACGGCGGGATTTCGTCGTGATGGCGGTTCGGCCGCGTTCGGTTTGGGTTTTGGGCCCGTCGGGTCGAGGATTGGCCCAATGGCCCGGCTGGCTCATTTTGGCTCGCCACGGCCGCAAACCGCTACATGCAAGTTCACTACTAAGCAGGTTGAAATACGATTGTAAATGCTTGCTCAATGGGGTCGTTTTGTGAGACCTTGCCCGGCCAATGACTAGCGTCGGTAGCGACCACCGCGACCTATATTGCCGAGTGCGCTCCGGCCCCATCGTCTCCGGCGATTTCTGGGAAGGGCGGGAGATCATCGGTTTCGCCTTCACGGCGATCGACGGGGAAGTCGCCGACGTCGAGGACGTCCTCCTGCTGGCGGGGGACGAGAGGGCAGCTCGACTTCCTACGCGCGCGGTTCCGATCGATAGCGCAGTCCGAGGGGTCAACGCGAAAGGCGACCTGCCCCCTCGCCGCCTCGCGGCGAACGAGGTGATCGCTGCGAACGGCAGCTACGCGTATATCGCGCAGGAGTTTCGTGATTGGCCGGGGAGCAATCCCGAGATGGCCCGTGTTGCCACCGGGCTGTGTCAGTCATTCGATCGGCTCGGTCACGTCATCTGGCTCGCGGGAGGGGCGGCGCGCGACGTGGTCGCCGGATGGGGCGTCGGTTCGATCAACGACCTCGACCTCACCGGGACGGCGCCGGTCGGAGCCTTCCTCCGAGCGGCGATCGACTGGTTGGTTGGCGCTGGCCTTGGGGATTTGCGGGTGAAAATGAATACTGGCTCGATGGTCTGTTCCGCTACGAACCCGAGGGATGAAGCGCGGCTGTTCGAGTACAAGCCGCTGGTGCTGGTTGGCTGCAATTTCCTGGCCTCCGACGGAGATCTGAAGATGGATTCCGAAACGCGGGACTTGAGGTTCAACTGTCTCTTTTATGACCCCGTGCGAGAGCTGCTGCTGGACCCGACCGGGCAGGCCATCGACGACATTCGCGGGAGGCCGATCAAGTTCGTCGTTGCCAGCAAGGCCACCGACCCTGAGGCACAGGCCGGTTTGATCCTTCGGGCGCTGAAGTTCATGGTCCGGTATGAAAGCCTCGGCTATGACACGACCGCAGCGGAGGCCTGGGTGAGATCGCTGCCAGCGGGGCTCGTCAACCTGGTGGCTGCCAAGAAGCTCAAGGGCCTGCAGGCAAAACGCATCGATTGGCTCAAGGGTCTGGGACCGGAAGACCAGATGGAGCTCGCCGAAAGACTTGGCCCCGCGGCCGAGGAGCTCCTGCGTCGATTGGACACCGTCAAGTGAGCGCCCATCGGCCACTGAGCGACTGGGTCGCCTTCGCGGAGGCAGCCGACGGGGGATCGATCGCCGAGCGGTCTTTGTCGGAGGTGAACCGGGGTGCCGAACGACTCGACGCGCGGGCGCTACCGGAGTTCGAGGCCGGATGGTCGCGCGTGGCGGCGTCGATCCTTCCGCGCTCGGACGATGCCGAGCCGTCCCGCGAGCCCTACTTGGCGCTGGCGCTCGCCTCCCCCTCGGGTGAGATTGCAGTGGAGCTCGACGATCGAGCCCGCCCGCTGGCGATCGGCGAGGGAGCGATCGCGATCGTCGACGCGATCGAGGAGGAGTGGCCTCCGCCGTCGCTGGGCGATGAGGCGTTCGATGCCCTGGAGGCGGAGGGGGCCGATCTCCGTTTCCTGTTGGTTGACCGGTTGGCCCGCGAGGGGGAGCCCGAGGACGGCGTCTTTTGGCTCCTGCCTTGGGCCGTTTTCGTCAAGCTGGCCGCCTCGGTCGCATCGATGCTGGACGGGAAAGAGGTCTCGCGCCCGCCGCGGGTCGGCCACCTCCTCGCCCCGGTCGGCGAGGCTTCGCTCAGCGCCCCGATCGAACAGATGGCGGCGGGCTTGCAGACCGATCAACCGGACCTCGTCCGCAAGGGCGCGGGCTCACTGGCCGCCGCGGTGCTTCTGGTTCGCCTCGACCGCTTGCCCCCATCTGCCCGTGAGGCGCTCGTCGGGGTGCTCGAGCGAGCCGTGGCCTTCGATCCGGTGCTCGGCTGGCTGGTCGACCGGGCGCTGCGATCGCTGCGGGAGGAAGAGTGGATGACGCCTCGACTACAGGGGGAGCTCGCTCTCGCCGCGGCCGAGGCCGGGGAGAGAGTGGTCGTCGCTACCCATCCCGGTCCGGTGGAACTGGAGGTGGTCCGGACCGCCAACAGGATGCTGCTCTCGGTGGCGGTCCAGATGGGCGACGACGAGCCCGCGCGGGTTCTCGATCGGCTCTATGGCGGACGCAGCTTCCTCCCGGTCGAGATCGCGCCGCTGGGGGACGACCCGAGCGTCACCTATTGGGTTCCGCTCTTCGCCGGCGACGAGATCCTCGAGGGGAGCATCGAGGTGGCGCCACCGCGCGACACGGTCGAGCTGATCGTCGGCCCCGCGGCCGGCGTGGTGGAGGCTGCCGAGCTCGGCGACGCTGCTCGTCGGCGCTCGCTCGAAGCGGCCGACCGGCGCGGCGAGGCGGCGTGGAATGCACTCGACCTCGGTGTGGGCCGGGCCGAACCAGCCGACAGTGAGTAAGGAGTCACGGCAGCAGGAAGGGCGACTCCAAATCGAGGCGCCCGCCGGGTACCTGCGTGCGCCGATGCCCCGCGCCGGCCGAGCGCAACGCGTGCTGCTCGGCTGGCTGGGTCCCGAGCAGCCCCTGATCTCGATGCTCCAGGGGTTCGTCGCCGCGAAGGACGAAGACAGCCTCAGGTTGGTCTGCGAAGGCCAGACCTCCATGCACCAGCTCCTCGAC
>Ga0335070_10003993_pt1 | contig 17180 bp, 15 predicted proteins | sample Lox_Sample_13_FD_206722 | JGI IMG/M metagenome (GOLD analysis project Ga0335070, IMG submission 206722) | Soil microbial communities from Loxahatchee National Wildlife Refuge, Florida, United States - Lox_Sample_1.3 | ecosystem: Environmental > Terrestrial > Soil > Wetlands | place: USA...
CCCGCCCCGCGCGCGGAGGGCGAGGTCCCGATCCGAGAGCTCGAGGGCTCCCTGGCGTTCGAGGCGTTCGCTATAGACGAGTTCCATTGGCTCCGACAGGTCTCCTCCTGCGGGTTATACGGACCAGACTCCCCTGCCGTTGAGGCCCGTTTTCACCCCCTAAGCCATTGAATCTTAAATCTTTGGGCTGCTCCGGGCAAGCAAAGCGGGGATAATCGGCCTGCTTTGCTCCTCTACAGGGCTCTGACCTCCACGGCCCTCGCCGCCTACGGTCCCTACGCCCTCCTGCGCTCGCTCGCGGGCGGCCGCCGCCTGGGGGACGTGCGCGGCCGCCTGGGCTGGAAGCCCTGGCCCGATCTCGACGGCGGCGTCTGGATCCACGCCGTCTCGGTCGGCGAGGTGGGCGTCGCGCGCAACCTGCTCGGCGCGCTCGAGCGGGCGCGGCCCGGCTGCCGCGCGGGCGTATCCACGACGACCGCCGCGGGGCGCGAGCTCGCCGAGCGCGTCTTCGCGGGGCGAGCCGCGGTCTTCGCGTTCCCGTTCGATCTCGCCGGCGCCGTTGAGCGCGCGATGGACCAGGCGCGCCCCGGCCTCGTCCTGCTGACGGAAACCGAAATCTGGCCGCTCTTCCTCGAGCGCGCCGAGCGGCGGCGCGTGCCGGTCGCGCTCGTCAACGGACGGCTCTCGGAGAAATCGTACCGCCGTTACCGCAGGGTTCCGCGGTTCATGCGCGCGACGCTGGCGCGCCTGTCGCTCCTCGCCATGCAGACGGCCGAGGACGCGCGCCGCGCGCTCGACCTCGGGGCGCCGCCCGAGCGCGTCGTGATCACGGGCAACCTCAAGTACGACATGCCCGAGCCGCCGCTCTTTCCCGACGCGGCGAGGCTGCGCGCCGCGGCCGCCGGCCGGCCGATCGTCGCGGCGGGCTCGACGGCGGAAGGCGAGGACGCCCTCGTGCTCGACGCGGTCGCTCCGCTGTCGCCCCGGCCGCTGCTGCTGCTCGCGCCGCGCCGGCCCGAGCGCTTCGACGCGGCCGCGCGGCTGTGCGAAGCCCGAGGCCTGACGGTCCTGCGCCGTTCGCATCCCGCGTCCCGCATCGCGGTCCCCGGATCCCGCCCTCCCGACGTCTACCTGCTCGACTCGATCGGCGAGCTCGCCTCGGCCTACCGCGAGGCGGCGGTCGCCTTCGTCGGGGGCAGCCTCGTCGAGAAGGGCGGTCAGAACCCCATCGAGGCGTGGGCGGCGGGCGCCGCGGTCGTCGCCGGGCCGCACCTGGAGAACTTCCGCGACGTCGCCGCGGCCGGCGAAGCCCGCGGCCTCCTCGAGCGCGCGGCCGACGCCGCCGGTCTCACCCGCGCCCTCGCCGTACGCCTGGCCGCGCCGGAAAGGACGCGCGCCGCGGGAGCGGAGGCCGCGCGCTTCGTCGCCGAAAACCGCGGCGCCGCGGACCGAACCGCCGCGGCCGCGCTCGCGCTCCTCGCCGCCGCACCCCCGGCGCGGGGAAGGGCCTCGTGATCCTCGCGCCGCTGTCCGCCTTTTACGGCCGGCTCACGGGCCTGCGCGCCGGCTGGTACGCCTCGGGCCGTCTCGCGGCCGAGCCGCTGCCGCATCCGACGATCTCCGTCGGAAACCTCACGCTCGGCGGCACCGGGAAGACGCCGTTTGCGGCCTTTCTCGCCCGCCGGCTTCGCCTGGAAGGCTGGCGGCCCGCGATCCTCTCGCGCGGCTACGGGCGCCGCTCGCGCGGCGTCGTCGTCGTCAGCGCCGGAGCCGGACCGCTCGCCACGGCCGACGACGCCGGCGACGAGCCGGCCGCCCTGGCGCGGGCCGAGCCCGGCGTGATCGTCGTCGTCGGCGAGCGCCGCGCCGACGCCGCCCGACGCGCGGCCGAGCTCGGCGCCGACCTCTTCGTGCTCGACGACGGCTTCCAGCACCTGGCCGTGCGGCGCGACGTGAACCTCCTCCTGCTCGACGCCGCCGATCCTTTCGGGGGCGGGCGTCTGCCTCCCGCGGGCCGGCTGCGCGAGCCGGTCGGCGCCGTGGCCCGCGCCGACGCCATCGTCTTCACGCGCGTCCAGCGCGCCGCGCCCGAGCGCGCCGCGGTCGAGACGCTCGGGCGCCTCGCGCCCCGCGTGCCCGTCTTCCATGCCCGCATCCGCGCGGCGGGGCTCGCCGACGACTCGGGCGCGCCGCTTCTGCCGGAGGCGATCGCGCCACGACGACTCCTCTCGGTTTGCGGCATCGCCCGTCCCGAGAGCTTCGCTGCGACGCTCGCCGAGCTCGGCCTCTCGCCCGAGGAGCGGCTCGAGTTCCGCGACCACCAGCGCTACGGGCCGCGCCAGCTCGCGCGAATCCGCGCCGCCGCCGAGCGCACGGGCTCGAGCTTCGTCGTGACGACCGAGAAGGACGCCGTGAAGCTCTCGGGAAAGTCGCCGCTGCCGCTGGTCACCGTCCGGCTCGCCGTCGACGTGGAAGAGCCCGCCTTCTTCGCGCTCGTCGCGAGCCGGCTGCCGCGCCGGGAGGCGCCGTGACGGACGCGGCCGCGCCGCCTCCCCGCCGGCGCAGCGCCGGGCGCGACCGGCTCGAGCATTTCGGGTTTCGCCTCGCCGCGGGCTTTCTCGCCCTGCTGCCGCGCCGGACCGCGGCGGCCCTCGGGGCCGGGCTCGGCCGCCTCTACGCGAAGCTCGCGCCGGCGCGCCGGCGGATCCTCGACGAGAACCTGCGCGCGGCGTACCCCGGCGCGAGCGGCGCCGAGATCCGCCGGATCGGCGGCGCGTCGGCGGCCTGGCTCGGACGCGCGTTCGTCGAGTTCCTCCAGGTCTCGGGCATGTCCGAGGCGGACATCCGCGCCCGCGTCGCGGTGGTCGGCGAGGAGAACCTCGCGTCGGCCCGCGCGCGGGGCAAAGGCGTCTTCCTTCTCTCGGCGCACTTCGGCAGCTGGGAGCTCGGGGCGATCCGGGCCGGCCTGATCGACGGCCCGATCGCGCCGGTGGTCCGGCCGCTCGACAACCCGCACCTCGAGCGCGAGCTGGCGCGCCGCCGCACGCGCTTCGGCAACCGTCTGATCGCCAAGCGCGACGCCGCCCGCGACATCCTGCGCACGCTGCGCGACGGCGGCACGGTGGCGATCCTCGTCGACCAGAACGTCCTGCCGCAGGAAGCGATCTTCGTGCCCTTCTTCGGGCGGCTGGCCGCGACGACGCCGGCGCTCGCGCTCCTGCAGCTGAAGACCGACGCCGCGGTGGTGCCGGCGTTCGTCTGGCCGGAGGGCGGCGGGCGCTATCGCCTCGAGCTCGGGACGCCGATCCTGGCGGACGACACTCGCTCCGAGGACCGCGCCGAATCCGTGCGGCGCCTGACGGCGCGCTACATGGAAGTCACGGAAGCCTGCGTCCGCGGCAAGCCCGAGGTCTGGCTCTGGATGCACAACCGCTGGCGGACGCGTCCGGAGGACGTCGGGCGGTGAGACGGCTCGTGATCGCTCCCAACTGGATCGGCGACGCCGTGATGTCGCTTCCGTTCCTGCGGGCGCTGCGGCGCGCCGATCCGTCCGGCCGCCTCGCCGTCCTGGCCCGCCGCGGGCCCGGGGCGATCTATCGCGCGGAAGGCAGCGCCGACGAGGTCCTCCCGCGCTCGTCCTTCGCGCGGGACGCCTTCGCCGCGCGCCGCGGGCGCTTCGACGAGGCCTGGCTGCTGCCGAACTCCTACCGCGCCGCGCTCCTCGCCCGCGCCTCCGGCGCGCGCCGGCGCCTGGGCTACGCGACCGAGAAGCGCGGCTGGCTCCTGACCGACGCGCTGCCGGCGCCGCCCGGAACGATCCACCAATTGCGCGATTACGACGCGCTCCTCGCGGCGGGCGGCGTCGCGCCGGACCTCGAGCCGCCGCGCCTGCCGCTGCCGGACGCCGCGCGCGCGCGCGTGAGAGCGGTACTCGAAGCGGCGGGGCTGCGCGAGCGCGCCTTCGCCGCGCTCTGCCCGGGGAGCGCCTTCGCACGGACCAAGCGCTGGCCGGCGGAGCGCTTCGCGGCTCTGGCCGACGCGCTCTCGGAAACGAAGCTGCCGGCGGCGATCCTCGTCGGTCCCGGCGAGGAGGAGCTCGGCGCCGGCGTCGCCGCCGCGGCCCGCTCGCGGCCTCCCGTGCTCGGCGTGGACCTCGACCCGGTCGAGCTCGCGGCGGCCCTCGCGCTCGCCCGCGTCGCGGTGACCAACGACTCGGGTCCCATGCACCTCTCCGGCGCCGTCGGCACGCCCGTCGTCGCGTTCTTCGGCCCGACGGATCCGGGACGGACCGGCCCGTCGGGTTCGCCGTCGCGCGTCCTCGACCGCTACGTCTTCTGCTCGCCCTGCTTCAAGACCGAGTGCCCGTACCGGCACGAGTGCCTGACGGAGATTTCGGTCGAGGACGCGGTGCGGGCGGTCGAGGAGCTGAGGCTCTCGATCCTCTCTCGCCCCGACGGGGGGAGAGGGCAAGGGTGAGGGGGGCTACTTCAGCTCGGTGTTCCAGTACGCCACGTCGAGGAAGTGACGCCACGCCGGGTGGAGACGGCTCGACCCGAACTGACCGACCGGATGCCAGCGGGGCTTGCGCGGCACGGCGACCAGGCGCATCGCCGCTTCCTGGGGCGTCCGATTCCCCTTCTTGACGTTGCAGGAAAGACACGCGCAGACGACGTTCTCCCACGAGGAGCTGCCGCCCCGCGAGAGCGGGATGACGTGGTCGAGCGAGAGCTCGGCGGAGGGAAACTTGTGCCCGCAGTACTGGCAGCGGTTGCCGTCGCGCAGGTAAATATTGTGGCGCGAGAACTTCACCTCCTGCCGGGGCAGGCGGTCGAAGTCCTTCAGGGCGACGACGCGCGGCACCCGGATCGCCATGGACGGCGTCAGGACGACCTCGTCCTGCGGCTGCACCGGGATGTCGCACCAGTTCTCGAACTCGTAGGTCGTGTAGTCGGGGAGGACGGCTTTCACGTGCCCCTTGTAAAAGAGGGAGAAGGCCTTCCGGACCGAGGTCACCTGCACGGCCTGGAAGACGCGATTGAGCACGAGAACTTGAGAGTCGAGCATCCTCGCTTCCGGGGCGCTCATTATAATCCGCGCCCGTGCGGTTTCCCGTTCCGAGAGGCCGGCTCCTGGCGCTCGTGGACGCCCTCGCCGGCCGCCGTCTGGTCGTCGCCGGGGACTTCGTCCTCGATCGCTTCGTGTTCGGCCACCCCAAGCGCATCAGCCGCGAAGCGCCGGTCCTGATCCTCCGCTTCTGGAAGGAGGAGGACCTTCCGGGCGGCGCCGGCAACACGGCCGCCAACGTCCGGGCGCTCGGCGGCGTGCCGGTGCCGGTCGGCGCGACGGGCGCCGACGAGGCGGGTCGGGCGCTCCGCGAGGCCTTTCGCGACCGCGGCATCGCGACCGACGGGCTCGTCGAAGCCCCGGGCTATCGCACCCCGACGAAGACGCGCATCCTCGGCGGCGCGCCGCACGCGATCAAGCAGCAGATCGTCCGCTACGACGTGGAAGACGTCCTGCCCGAAGGCGCGGCCCGGGGCGAGGCCTTCGCGGCGCGCCTGCGCGAATCGGCGCGCGGGGCGCACGGCGCGATCCTGTCGGACTACGGCTACGGCGCGGTCTCGCCCGAGGCCGTGCCGGTCCTTCGGGCCGCGCTCGGGCCCGGGGCGCGCGTGTGCGTCGACTCGCGGCACCGCCTCGCGGAATATGCCGGCGTCGACGCCGCCACGCCCAACGAGGAAGAGCTCGAAGAGTCGGCCGGCGAACCGCTCGCCGACTCGGACGCGAAGCTCGACGCGGCCGGCGCCGCGCTCCGGGCGCGCATGGGCTGCGGCAGCCTCCTCGTCACGCGCGGCTCGCGGGGCATGGCCCTGTTCTCGGGCGGGCCGGCTCCCGAGCGCATCCCCGTCCACGGCACCGATCAGGTCGCCGACGTCACCGGGGCGGGCGACACGGTGCTGGCCACGTTCGCGCTCGGGCTCGCGGCCGGCGCGTCGCCGCTCGAGGCGGCGCTCCTCGCCAATTTCGCGGGCGGCGTCGTCGTGATGAAGATGGGGACGGCCGTGGTCACGCCGCAGGAGCTCAAGGCCGCCGTCGACGCGGATCGCGCCCTGCTGTCGTGACCGCCGCCCGCATCCTCGCCCGCGCCGAGCTCCTCGAGGCCGCGGCGCGGGAGCGCGCGGCGGGCCGCCGGATCGTGTTCGCCAACGGGGCTTTCGACCTGCTCCACGTCGGCCACGTCCGCTACCTCGAGGCCGCGGCGCGCGAAGGCGACTGGCTCGCCGTCGGCGTCAACGCCGACGCTTCCGTGGCGCGCGCCAAAGGCCCGGGCCGCCCGATCCTGCCCGAGGCCGAGCGCGCCGAGATCGTCGCGGCCCTGGCGGCCGTCGACGCGGTCGTGATCTTCGGCGAGGACTCGCCGGCGGCGCTGATCGCCGAGCTCAAGCCGGACGTGCACGCCAAGGGAACGGACTACGCCGCCGAGACCGTGCCCGAACGCGCGGTCGTCGCGGCGTACGGCGGGCGGACCGTGATCGTGGGAGATCCGAAGGATCACTCCACCACCGATGTGCTGGCGGGAATTCGGAAGCTCGCGGGTTAGCGGTTCGCCGCTTCCGTTCGATGCGCCTCCTCCTCGTCCGCCTCTCCGCTTTCGGCGACGTGATCCACGCGCTCCCCGTCGCGGAGAACGCGGCGCGTGCGGGCGCCGAGGTCGGCTGGGTCGTCGAGGCGGCGTTCCGCGGCGTGCTCGAAGGCAACCCGCACTGCGCGCGCCTCTTCACCGCGGACACGCGAGCCTGGCGGCGCGCGCCGTTTTCCGCGCCGACGCGGCAGGCGGTCCGGCGCCTGCGGTCGGCGCTGCGCGCCTTCGCGCCCGACCTCGCGCTCGACGTCCAGGGCCTCTTCAAGTCGGCGATCGTCGCGCGGTGGGGCGGCGCGCCCGTCGCCGGTTTCCCGGCGGCCTTTCGACGCGAGCCGCTTTCCGCGCTCCTGTGCCACGTCCCGGTGAGCCCGGGGCCCGACGCGCGGCACGTCGTCGAGAAGAACCTCGCGCTGCTCGGCGCGGCCGGCGTCCCGGTGCGCGTCCGGCGGCCCGACGCGCGCTACCTGCTGGACCGCCCGAGTCCGGACGCCGACGCGTTCGTCGCGGCGCTGCCCCGCCCCTACGCCGTCTTCCATCCGGGCGCCGGCCGCGCGGACAAGGCGTGGGGCGAAGAACGCCTCGCGCGCCTCGCGGCGGCGCTCCACGAGCGGCGCGGGCTTTCCCCGGTGATCTCCTGGGGACCGGGAGACGCGGCGCGCGTCGACCGGTTCGCGGCGCTCGTGCCGGCCGCGCGGCGGGCGCCGCTTCTCGACGCGCGCGGCCTGGCGCGGCTCGACGCCGGCGCGGCGCTCTTCGTCGGCGGCGACACCGGGCCGACGCACCTGGCCGACGCGATCGGCATCCCGACGCTCGCCCTCTTCGGACCGACCGACCCGGAGCGCAACGGTCCCTATGGCGACCGCCGGGGAATCGTGCGCGACATGACGCGCGTCACGGACGCGGAGGCGCTGTCTCTGGCAGAGTCCCTTTGACAGACGAGAGTTAAACCCCTACCATTCTTCAATTCCATGGCCGTAAAACTGGGAGATCTCCTCCTCAAGCAGAAGCTCATCACGCCGGAGCAGCTCGAAACGGCGCTCAAGCTCCAGCGCGAAGAAGGCGGCAAGATCGGCGAGGCCCTGGTCCGCGTCGGCGCCGTCTCCGAGGGCGACATCACCGAAACGCTGTCGCAGCAGTTCGGCGTCCCGTCGATCGACCTGGCGCACTTCGAGATCGACCCGGCCATCATCAAGGTGGTCCCGGGCGAGGTCGCTCGCAAGTACGGTGTCCTGCCCGTGAACAAGACGGGGGCGACCCTGACGATCGCCATGGGCGATCCGACCAACGTGTTCGCCATGGACGACATCAAGTTCATGACCGGCTACAACGTCGAGCCGGTGGTGGCTTCGGAGATCGCGCTCCGCAAGGCGATCGACAAGCACTATGGGACGCCGCGCTCGGTCGTCCTGAAGGAGCGCGCCAAGGCGGGCACCGGCCCGACGCTCGCGAGCGAAGGGAGCCTCGACGACGTCATGGCCTCCTCCGCCCTGACCATGGACGACATGGCCAGCGTCGGCCTCGGCGAGATCAACATGGACGAGATCACCGGCATCGACGCCGGCGCCGACGTGGACGTCGTCAAGGGCGAAGAAGGCCAGGAGATCGACCTCTCGGACCTGACCAAGTCGAGCGAGTCGGCACCGATCATCAAGGTCTCGAACCTGATCCTGATCGAGGCCCTCAAGGCGGGCGCCTCGGACATCCACGTCGAGCCGTACGAGAAGGAGTTCCGCGTCCGCTTCCGCGTGGACGGGATCCTCCACAACATCATGGCGCTGCCGATGCGCACCCGCGACCCCCTGATCTCGCGCCTGAAGATCATGGCCAAGCTCGACATTTCCGAAAAGCGCCTGCCCCAGGACGGCCGCATCAAGATCCGCCTGCGCGTCGAGGAGCGGTCCCGCGACCTCGACCTGCGCGTCTCGAGCGTCCCGACGCACTTCGGCGAGAAGGTCGTCATGCGGCTGCTCGACAAGTCGAAGCTGCAGCTGGACATGACGCAGCTCGGCTTCGACCAGGAGCCGCTGCGGCGGTTCAAGGACGCGATCGACCGGCCGTACGGCATCGTCCTCGTGACGGGTCCGACGGGCTCGGGCAAGACCAACACGCTCTACTCGGCGATCGCCGCGTTGAACGATCCGACCGTCAACATCATGACGGCCGAGGACCCGATCGAGTTCAACCTGGCCGGCATCAACCAGGTCCAGATGAAGGAGCAGATCGGCCTGACCTTCGCCTCGGCGCTGCGCTCGTTCCTGCGTCAGGACCCGGACATCATCCTCGTCGGCGAGGTCCGCGACTTCGAGACGGCCGAGATCGCGGTCAAGGCCGCGCTGACGGGCCACCTCGTCCTCTCGACCCTCCACACCAACGACGCCCCGTCCACGATCAACCGCCTGATGAACATGGGCATCGAGCCCTTCCTCGTCGCGACCTCGGTCAACTGCATCTGCGCCCAGCGGCTCGTGCGCCGGGTCTGCGCGCACTGCATCGAGGACGTCGAGACGCCGCCCCAGATGCTGATGCAGGTCGGGTTCGCGCCCGACGAGGTCAAGTCGCTCCGCATCAAGCGCGGGCGGGGCTGCGAACGCTGCAACAACACCGGCTACAAGGGACGGGTGGGCCTGTTCGAAGTGCTCGCCTTCTCCGACGAGATCCGCGACATGATCCTCTCGGGCGCCTCCTCGATCGAGTTGAAGCGCAAAGCCATCGAGGAAGGCATGGTCAGCCTGCGGATGTCGGGCCTCCAGAAGATCAAGGAAGGGGCCACGACCCTGGACGAGGTTCTCCGGGAGACTGTTCTTTAGGCCGGAGTTCCGGACAGCCGACCGCCCCGAAACGAGCCGCCCGGGGTCTTTCCGGGCGCCCGACTCCCGTCTTTCATTACCCCGCCGACAGGCGTAAACTACTGCCACACAACAACCGGGGGACCACTGTATGGCCACTGACGCCACGCTGCACGGCTTGCTGAAGCAGATGGTCGAGATGGGGGGTTCCGACCTCCATCTGACCACTCAGTCTCCGCCGATGGTGCGGCTGGACGGCAAGCTCATCCCGCTGCCCTATCCCCCGTTGACGGTCCCCGAGACCAAGCAGCTCGCCTACTCGGTGCTGACCGACGCCCAGAAGCACCGCTTCGAGGAAAACCTCGAGCTCGACCTCTCCTTCGGCGTCAAGGGCATGGCCCGGTTCCGCGCGAACAACTTCATGCAGCGGGGAGCCGTCGCCGGCGTCTACCGGCAGATCCCCTACGAGATCCTGGGCTTCAAGGAGCTCGGCCTGCCGCCCGTCGTCGAGCTCCTCTGCGACAAGCCCCGCGGCCTGATCCTCGTCTGCGGCCCGACGGGCTCCGGCAAGACGACGACGCAGGCGGCGATGATCGACAAGATCAACCGCGAGAAACAGCTCCACATCGTCACCATCGAAGACCCGATCGAGTTCCTGCACCAGCACAAGAAGTGCCTGGTCAACCAGCGCGAGCTGCACGCCGACACGCATTCGTTCTCGAACGCGCTGCGCGCGGTGCTGCGCGAAGACCCCGACGTCGTGCTCGTCGGCGAGATGCGCGACCTCGAAACGATCGAGGCCGCGCTGCGCATCGCCGAGACGGGCCACCTCACGATGGCCACGCTCCACACCAACTCGGCGACGACCTCGATCAACCGCATCATCGACGTCTTCCCCGCGCACCAGCAGAGCCAGATCCGCACCCAGCTCTCGTTCGTCCTCGAGGGGATCATGTGCCAGACCTTGATCGAGCGCTCGAGCGGCAAGGGCCGGGTCATGGCCCTCGAGGTCCTCGTGCCGAACGCGGCCGTCCGCAACCTCATCCGTGAGGACAAGATCCACCAGATCTACTCGACGATGCAGTCGGGTCAGTCGAAGTTCGGGATGCAGACGTTCAACCAGTCCCTGGCGAGCCTGTACCTGAAGAAGCAGATTTCGCTCGAAGCGGCGCTCTCCCGCTCGTCCATGCCCGACGAGCTGCAGGAGCTCATCAACCGCGGCGTCGGAGTCAACGTGCCGACGACCGGGGCCACGGCGGGCAAGAGGTAAGCGATGCCGAACTACGTCTGGAAGGGAAGAAACCGCACCGGGCTCGTCCAGGAGGGCGTGCTCGTCGCCGACACGAAGGAAGTCGCGCTGGCGACCCTGCGCCGGCAGAACATCGTCGTCACCGGCATTCGGGAGCGGGGCAAGGAGATCTCGCTCACGAAGATGGGGTTCCGGGTCCCCGCAAAGATCCTCGCGGTCTTCACGCGCCAGTTCTCCGTCATGATCGACGCGGGTCTCCCGCTCGTGCAGTGCCTCGAGATTCTGGCGAACCAGCAGGAGCACAAGAACTTCGCGAAGATCCTCCTGCAGGTGCGCCAGGACGTCGAGGCGGGCTCGACGCTGGCCGACGCGATGCGGCGCCACCCGAAGGCGTTCGACGACCTGTACGTCAACATGGTCGCCGCCGGCGAAGCGGGCGGTATCCTCGACACGATCCTGCAGCGCCTCTCGACCTACATCGAGAAGGCGGTCAAGCTGCGCTCCCAGGTCCGCGCCGCGCTGATCTACCCGATCGCGGTCATCTGCATCGCGGCGATCGTCGTCGCCGTCATCCTGCTGAAGGTCATCCCGACCTTCGCCGCCCTGTTCACGAGCCTCGGCGCCGAGCTGCCCTTCCCGACGCGCGTCGTGATCGCGGCGTCGAACTTCCTGGCCCGCTATTTCATCTTCTTCGTCATCGGCATCGGGGCCGCCATCTTCTTCTTCCGCCGGTACTACAAGACGTACCGCGGCCGGCGCGTCATCGACGGCGCCATGCTGAAGGCGCCGATCCTCGGCCTGATCCTGCGCAAGATCGCCGTTGCCCGGTTCTGCCGGACGCTCGCGACCCTGACGTCCTCCGGCGTGCCGATCCTCGAAAGCCTCGACATCACGGCCCGCACCGCGGGCAACGCGATCGTCGAGGACGCGATCCTCGAGACGCGCAAGAGCGTCGAGAACGGCAAGACGCTCATCGAGCCCCTGCGCGACTCGGAGGTCTTCCCGAACATGGTCGTGCAGATGATCGGCGTCGGCGAGCAGACGGGTGCCCTCGACTCGATGCTGAACAAGATCGCCGAGTTCTACGAAGACGAGGTGGACATCGCGGTCGCCGGGCTGGTCAAGCTGCTCGAGCCCGTGATGATCTTCATCCTCGGCGTCATCATCGGCGGCATCGTCATCGCGATGTACCTGCCGATGTTCACGCTGATCAACAAGATCGGATGAGCTCGGCGGCCGTCAGGCCGCCGAGCACCTCCCTCTCCCCCACCGGGGGAGAGGGCCGGGGAGAGGGGGCGAGTGCCCGGCGTAGGTTCTTGATCACGGAAGCCCGGTGCGCAGCGTAATCTCTTGACGATGGACGACTCCCCCCTGCGGCGCTCGCTCTTCTGGTTGACGACGGTCCGGATCGTCGTCCTTTTTCTCATCCTCCTGTCGGCGATCCTCGTCCAGGCCGGCTCGGGCGCCGAGGCGTCGATCTCGTACCTGTACGGGTTGTGCGCGGCCGCGGTCGCCCTCTCGCTCTTCGACTGGACCCTCGGGCGCCTCCTGCCGACGCGCGCCGAGGCGTACCTGCAGATCCTGGGCGACCTCGGCCTCGTCTGCGTCCTCGTCTATTCCTCGGGTGGCCCGAGCTCGGTCTTCACGTTCCTCTACCTGGTCGTCATCGGCGCGGCGGCCTTCCTCCTCTACCGCACCGGCGCCCTCGTCATCGCCTCGGTGGCGGCGCTCCTCCACGGCCTCATGGTCGAGCTCGTGGCCTATGACGTCCTCCCGCGGCCGGCCCTCGCCGTGATTCCGCGCTGGGGCGCGGAGCGAATCGGGTACAACCTCGCGATCACCGTCGCCGGCTTCTACGGCGTGGCCTTCATGGTGTCGTACCTCTCCGAGAAGCTGCGGGGCGCCCGCGAAGAGCTTCTCGAGCGGCAGAAGGCTCTCTCCCGCATCCAGACGCTCTACGCGAGCGTGATCGCGTCGATGTCGTCGGGCCTCGTCACGACCGGCGCCGAAGAGCGCGTGACCTTCCTCAACCAGGCCGGCGGCGACATTCTCGGCATCGTCCCGACCCGGGCCGTCGGGAAGCGGCTCTCGGAGATCGGCCTCCCGCTCCCGAGCGACTGGATCGAGATCCGGCAGCGCACCCGCGGCCGCGAGGGCTTCCGCGCCGAGATCGACATCGAGCGGGGCGCTTCGCGCCGCGTCATCGGGTACTCGGTGCGGGCTCTGAAGGACCCGGACGGCCAGGACGCGGCGCTGATCGTTTTCCAGGACCTCACCGAGGTCAAGAAGCTCGAGCGGCAGGCGCGCTTCAACGAGCAGCTCGCCGCCGTCGGCGAGCTCGCCGCCGGCATCGCCCACGAGATCCGCAATCCTCTCGCCTCGATCTCGGGCTCGGTCCAGGTGCTCTCCCACGACCTCTCGGTCGGCTCGGCCGAGCGCCGCCTGATGGAAATCATCGTTTCGGAATCGAACCGGCTGTCCAAGATCCTCGAGGAATTTCTCCGCTTCGTCCGGCCGCAGGAACGGCGCGTCGCGATCTTCGACGTGGCCGGAAACATCCAGGAGGTCCTCGACCTCTTTCGCCTGTCCGAAGAGGTCGCCGACACGCATCGCATCGTCGCCGACGTCCAGCCAGCGTCCTCGGCCCTCGCGGGCGACCGCGACCAGATCCGCCAGATCATCTACAACGTCGCCAAGAACGCCGTGCGCGCGATGCCCGACGGCGGCACGCTGACCGTCGAGGGACGTGAAGACGCGGCGTGGTATAGCATCAAGTTCCGCGACACCGGCCGGGGGATGAGCGTCGAAGAGCTGGCCCGGGTCTTCACGCCCTTTTCCACGGCCTTCGACGGCGGCACCGGGCTCGGCATGGCGATCGTCCGGCGCATCGTCGAAGACCACGGGGGCGCGATCGACGTGGAATCCCGGCCGGGCGAGGGAACGACCGTGACGATACTGCTGCCCCGCGACGCGAGTGCCCGGGCGACGCCCGAGCGGACCGCCCCGAGCCCGGAGGCCGTCCAATGAGCGGCGGCCCGCGCCTCCTGATCGTCGACGACGAGAAGTCGCTGCGTGACATGCTCGCGCTGCTCTTCCACAAGCAGGGCTTCGAAGTCTCGACGGCGGCAAACTTCACCGAGGGCGTGGCGGCCGCGGTCCGCTCGGGGCCCGACGTCATCCTCTGCGACATCAAGATGCCTGACGGCAACGGGCTCGACCTGCTGCAGCGGGTCCGCGACGAGAAGCTGCCCACGCCCGTCATCATGATCACGGCGCACACGTCGACCGAGGACGCCGTCGAGGCGATGAAGCGCGGCGCGGTCGACTACATCTCCAAGCCCTTCAACACCGACGAGCTCGTCCTCGTCGTGCGGCGGGCGCTCGGCGAGAAGCAGCTCCAGGACGAGAACCTGTACCTGCGCCAGGAGCTCGCCGGCAAGTACACGTTCGCCAACATCATCGGCCGTGGCAGCCGGATGCAGGAGATCTTCCGGACGATCGAGCGCATCGGCAAGGTCTCCTCGACGGTGCTCCTGACCGGCGAGAGCGGCACGGGCAAGGAGCTCATCGCCCGGGCGATCCACTTCTCGTCGATCCGCAAGGACAGGAAGTTCGTCTCGATCAACTGCGGCGCCCTGCCGGAGACGCTGCTCGAGTCCGAGCTCTTCGGCCACGAGCGCGGCGCCTTCACCGGAGCCGTGCGCGAGAAGCGGGGCCTCTTCCAGGAGGCCGACGGCGGCACGCTCTTCCTCGACGAGATCTCCGAGACGACGCCCACGATGCAGGTGAAGCTGCTGCGGGCGATCCAGGAAAAGCTCATCCGCAAGGTCGGCGGCAACGACGAGGTCTCGGTCGACGTGCGCATCATCGCCGCGACGAACCGGGACCTGACCGATCTGGTTTCCGAAGGGAAGTTTCGCGAGGACCTCTATTACCGGATCAACGTCATCCCGATCGCGCTGCCGCCGCTGCGTTCCCGCACCGAGGACATCGCGCCGCTGACTTCGCACTTCATCGCCCAGATCTGCAAGGAGCAGAAGATTCCCGAGAAGAAGATCTCGATCGAGGCGATGCGACTGATCGAGGCCTATCCCTGGCCCGGCAACGTGCGCGAGCTCGAGAACACGCTCGAACGGACGGTCGCCCTCGAGCCCGGGCCGGTCATCCACCCCTCGAGCCTGCCCGAGGCGATCCTTCTCGGCGTGCGGACGCGCGTGCCCGACTTCGAGAGCCTGCCCGAGGAGGGCATCAACCTCGAGGCCTACCTCGAAACGGTCGGCAAGCGCCTGATGCGGGAAGCCCTGGACCGCTGCGGCGGCGTCCAGACGAAGGCCGCGGAGCTGCTCCACATGTCCTTCCGGTCGTTCCGGTACTACGCCAAGAAGTACAACCTCGTCCACCGCGACGAGATGTACGAGGGCGACGAGGAAGGCCCGGCCGAGGCGAAAGGGACGCCGGCGTGAGCCGGCGCGCCATCGCCTTCGCCGCCGTGCTCGCGGCCTCCTGCGGCGCCGCGCCGAAGGCCGCGCCGGCCGCCACGGACGGAAAGCCCACGCCGGCCGCCACGGCCGCGCCGGCGACCGCCGCGGCGACCGGACCGCGTGCCGCGATGCCGTCGGGCGCCGTGTACAAGCTGGAGCTCGCCCTGACGCCCGAGGACCAGGCCCAGGGCCTGATGTACCGCGAGAGCCTGCCGCCGAACACCGGCATGCTGTTCGTCTTCGGGGCCGACGAGCCCCATCACTTCTGGATGAAGAACACGATGATCCCGCTCGACATGATCTGGATGGACGCCGCGGGCAAGGTCATCTTCGTCTCGGCCAACACGCCGCCCTGCAAGGCCGATCCGTGCCCGACCTACGGCCCCGACGGCCCGGCGCGTCAGGTCCTCGAGATCGCCGGCGGGATGGCGGCCAGGGAAAAGATCACAGTCGGGGCGACGCTCCGGCTCCTCGACGTCCGGCGCTGACGGGCGCCGGTCCCTCCCCGCCTCCGGACTCTGCCGCGCCGTGGTACGGTGAAGGCGCAGTGAATCGAGCTTCTCACGGCTGGGCGCACGTTTCGGAAGAGCGCAAGCGCGAGATCATCGCCGCGATCGCCTCCGGAAAGGCCACGCGCGGGCCCGTCCACGCCGAGTTCGACATCACGGACCGGTGCAACGTCGCCTGCTACTTTTGCAACCAGCAGGACGTCCGGACCAAGGAGCAGATGTCCCTGGGACACCTGCAGCACCTCGTCGACGAGCTCGCCGCCTCGGGCCTGAAGTCGGTGCGCCTGTCCGGAGGCGGCGACCCGCTCTTTCACCGGGACATCCTGGCGTTCCTCGACCACCTCCTGGCCCGGGGCATCATCGTCGACAACCTGACGACCAACGGCGCCCTGCTCTCCCCCGAGATCGCCCGCCGGCTCGTCGCGGGGAGAGCCCGCGAGGTCATCTTCTCCATCAACGCCGTCGACGAGGCCGACTACCACCGCATGATGCGCGTGCCGCTCGGCACGTTCACGAAGGTGGTGAACAACGTCCGCGGGCTCGTCGCGGCCCGCGGCGACTCCCCGTATCCGAGCATCGTCGCGCAGTTCCTGATCGACCGGCGCAACTACACGGAGCTCCCGCGGATGTACGCCCTCGGCCGCGAGCTCGGCGCCGACCGGATCGCGATCTCGAACGTCCTCGAGATCCCGCTCGAGCGCATCGACCGCGAGCTCCTGCTCGGGCCGCAGGACACGGACCTCGTCCGGCCGGGGCTCGAGGCAATCCTCGAGGCCGACCGCGACGCCCACCGCCTCCAGATCTTCTTCCCGGTCGCCGAATGGAACGCCGTCACGGCCGAGATCAAGCAGCGCATCGGCTACGGCCCGGAGGAAAACCTCTTTCCGATGGCCGCGAGCTACCAGGAGAAGAACGGCCACTGCTTCTTCGGCTGGTACACGGCCGTCATCCGCGGCACCGGCGAAATGTACCCGTGCTGTCTCCTGATGCAGCCGGGCTATCCCCCGCTCGGCAACGCCGTCAACGGCCGCTTCGTCGACCAGTGGAACGGCCCCGGCTTCACGCGCCTCCGCGAGGAGCACCGGCAGGTGTTTCTCCAGGGCGAGGCCGCGAAGTACGACCCCGCCAAGCACCAGGTCCTGAAGGCGTGCTGCGTCGAGGTCGGCAAGTGCTGGCTGAAGAACATCTATTTTCGGGGCGACGAGAAGTTCTACGCGGATCTCGGCCGGGCGCTCGAGAAGGCCCGCCGGCGCGACCGCCTGCGCCGCCTCCCCACGCGCGCCTACTGGAAGGCGAAGACGACGCTGATGGACCTGAAGGCGTCGCTTCGTGGCCGGCCGCAACCCGGCGCCTGACCGATCCCCTCGCCCCAACTCTCGCCCCCCTCCGGAGTTCGCCGTGCGACGAAGTTCCGCGAGACCGGGCGAGCGGAACGGCTTGCGCGGCGGGAGCCGGAGCGAGAGGAAGGAATCAGATTCCGAGCGAGCGAAGGCGACGGTCTAGGTCCTCGTT
>Ga0335070_10003994_pt1 | contig 17180 bp, 13 predicted proteins | sample Lox_Sample_13_FD_206722 | JGI IMG/M metagenome (GOLD analysis project Ga0335070, IMG submission 206722) | Soil microbial communities from Loxahatchee National Wildlife Refuge, Florida, United States - Lox_Sample_1.3 | ecosystem: Environmental > Terrestrial > Soil > Wetlands | place: USA...
TATTGCGGGATGCACTTGGCGGCGAGCGGCGCGCCGACGATCGTGCCGAAACCGATGCCCGAGATGGCGATCCCGAGCGCCGTATTGCGCCGTTGCACGAACCATCCGCTGACCACCGCCACCATCGGCGAGTATCCGCAGGCGACGCCCAGACCGACGCCGACGCCATAGGTCAGGTAGCTAAGCCACAGATGGCCGATCGCGGCGGTCAGGACGAGCCCGGCTCCCATCAGGAGCGCGCTCGCGATCATCATCGGACGCGGGCCGATGCGGTCGGAGATGTGGCCGGCCGCGGCGCCGAAGAGAAAATAGATGAATGCGGTGATCGAGAAGATCGCGGAGATTGCGGCGCGGCCGGAATGGAACTCCGCCGTCATCGGCTTAACGAAAGCGCCAAAGCTGTACGCCACCGCGAACAACGTAAACATCGAGAGGAACGCGGCGAAGACAATCAGCCAGGCCCGCGGCGAATCCGGCTCGGTCGGTAGAATGCGGTCGAGCGTGAGGATGCGGTCGAGTATCGGGATTCGGCGACACGGACCGGCGGCTTTATCCGCAATCTCCGGTCGTCGCGTGTCGGGTGTGGCGCTCACAGCTTACCAACTTGTCCGGCGGCGGCGTGGCACCGCGGGTGACGCATCCTATTCACGCGCCCGGCCGGCGGCAAACCGGGCGGAAGACACCAATCGCACGTATAACCCCGCCTTTGGAAATCCGTGAAATGCGCCTTGTCCGATCCGTGCCGGCGAATTGGCCTCGGGGCGCAGAGCCATGTAATAAAGACGATGCGCGCAACGAGCCGCCGGCGTTTGTCTGCCCGCAGCCGCGCGCGATGGAGAAATACGCGACGATGCGACATGGAATTACGATTCCGCTCGAAGCCTTTCAAAACGAACACTTCACCGAACTGGTGCGCACCGCAGAGCGCGCCGGCTATGACGATTTCTGGTCGTTCGAGTCGTACGCGACCGATGCCTTCTCGCCGCTCGCGGCCGCGGCGATGATCGCGCCCAGGCAGCGGCTGGGCACTGCGATCGTGCCGGCGTTCACCCGGCCGCCGGCCTTGATCGCGATGTCGGCCGCGACGGTGCAGCAGCTTTCGGGCGGCCGGTTCATCCTTGGATTGGGAACCTCGTCGCCGGTGATCGTGCAGCAGTGGATGGGCGTGCCGTTCGAGCATCCGCTCACCCGGGTGCGCGAGACCGTCGCCGCGATCCGCGGCGCTTTCACCCGGGAGAAGGTCACGCTCAAGGGCAAAACCGTACAGGTCAGCGGCTTTCGCATGGCTGTCACGCTGGACCAGCCGCCGCCGATTTACCTTGGCGCCCAGGGCGAGAAGATGCTCCGGCTCGTGGGCGAGATCGCCGACGGGCTCATCACCAACTTCATCACGCCGTCGGCGTTGCCGGCGATGATCGCGCACGTGCGCGAGGGCCAGCGCGCGGCCGGCAAGGACACCAGAGCACCGCTCGACGTCGTCTGCCGGATCTTCGTCGCGGTCGACGATGACAACGACGCGCTGCGCAACGAGCTGCGGCGCCATCTGACCGCCTACATGACCGTGCCGCAGTACAACAATTTCTTCCGTGAGATCGGCTTCGAGGCCGAGGCCGCGACCGCGGCCAAGGCCTGGAACGCGGGCGATCGCAAGGCCGCGGTCGCCGCCGTGCCGGACCGGATGCTGGAGGAAATTTACGTCTTCGGCAGCGTCGACCATTGCCGGGCGCGGCTGGCCGAGTTCCAAAAGGCGGGCGTGACCGCGACAGCGCTCGAACCCGAGTCGTTTGCGCCCGACCCCAAGGAGCGGCGCACGCGCATACTGCGCGCGGTCGAGCGTCTCGCCGGGGTATAGGCGGCAGGCCGGCGGACCCGTTTATCATCCTCCTCATTCGGAGAGCGCGATGGCGGTTGGAAAAAAGGTGGAAGAACCTCGCGGGCCGCTCAGCCTTGGGCTCTTCATGCCCAACTGCAGCAACGCGTACTCGATCAGCACCTACAAGCCGGAGCCTGACGACTGGACGTACGAAGCGAACGCCCGGATCGCTCACGCGGCCGAGGCTGCCGGCTTCGATTTTCTTTTTCCGGTAGCCAAGTGGAAGGGTTACGGCGGCAAGACCGATTACCTCGGCACCTCGCTCGAAACGATGACCTGGGCGGGTGCGCTGCTCGCGATCACCGAGCGCATCCAGGTCTTTTCCACCGTCCACGTGCCGATCTTCCATCCGCTGGTCGCGGCCAAGATGGGGGCGACGCTCGATCATATCGGGAAGGGGCGATGGGGCCTCAACGTGGTCAGCGGATGGAGCGAGCGCGAGTTCTCGATGATGGGAATCGAGGTGCTGCCGCATGGCGAACGCTACGCGCGCACCGCGGCCTACCTCGAAATCGTCAAGGGGTTATGGACCTGCGAGCCGGGCACGTTCGAGCACGAATCGAAATGGTATCGGATTCACGGCGGATGGGTGATGCCGCAGCCGACCCGCAAACCGCATCCGCCAATCGCCAACGCCGGCGTCTCGGAGGACGCCCGCGAACTGGTCGCACGCCTGTGCGATTGGGCCTTTATCTCCCCGCCTTCGGTCGAAGCCTGCGCCGGGTTGACCGCCGACATTCGATCGCGCGCAGCGCGCTATGGGCGCTCCGTCAAATGCTGCTGCTATCCATTCGTGCTCTGGCGCGAAACCGAGCGCGAAGCCAATGACGAGCGCCGCCGTATCGTTGAGCAGATGGATCGCGAAGCGGCCGAGAATTGGGCGCATGGTCTGCTGCCGCAAAGCGGGTCCTTCGACAACTTCACGCTCGAGATGTTCGCGGTCGGCGGCGGCGCGCTGCCGCTCATCGGCACGCGCGAGCAGGTTGCCGAGACTCTCGATCGCCTCTATCGCTCGGGGATGGACGGGCTGCTGATGGTTTTTCTCGCGTACTACGAGGATACGCTGCGCTTCGAGCGCGAGATCATGCCGCTGTTGCGCCAGCTCGGAACGATCCGCTGACTTTCGCCGGCTACGGCCGCGCCGGTCGCACTGTCACGGTGGGCGGCGTCGCAAGCTCGCGCGCGACCGTGTCCGGCTCCGCGCGGTCGGCAAGAATCATCAGGATCGAATCGACCCGATGCGTTCCGGCCGCAAGGTTTTCCCATCCGGTCATCAGGTAGCCGATTCGAAGCCCGCCCCCGGCGCATGACGAGGTCGCCCGCTCTGATTTGTTCGCCGCTACATTGCCGTCGCAGTAATACAACCATCGCCGGAGCGTAGCGAAATCGGGCGACGGCATGAACGTCTGCATAATGATTCTGCCGCCGCCTCTGAGCGCGAGCCATCTCACCTCAGGCTCATCGTCGCGGAGCTCTGTGGCCAGCGCCGCCCGTTTCGACTCGGGCGCAAGGGGGTTCCACTCATTCGTACGCCATCCGAGCGCGAAGTCCTCGACGCCAACGAAATCGAGCCACGTGCGCACCTGAACGCCGTCGAAAAAGAGCCGCGGCAGCCACAGGACTCGCGCGAGGAATGAATCCTCCGCGTAGCCGCGATAGAAAATCTCGTCGCTGAATACGCGCGGCGATTCGATACCGAAGAGCAGCTTCACCGAGTGGCTCACGCGCCGGATTACTCGGACAGAGCCGCCGTGCCAGGCCATCACGCCGTTCGCCACGCCGCTAGCGTTGAGCCGCAGCTTGAAGACCTTCAACACCCGCGCCGTCACCTGCACCTGGGTACCCTCGATTAGACTCGGCGATAGATTGCCGCGATCGTCTCGGAGCGCAAGGCCGACCGGAAAATCACCGCGAAAGATCATCCGGTAGCTCCCGCCCTCGACGCTGCCGGCCGCAGGATCGTAACTGACATACGAAACGGGGCTGAGGTGTGGCGACGGCACGGCCGCGAGATACGCATAGCGGAGCGTATGGGTCGCGGCGTCCCGCGCTTCGATTTCGAGCGCGTCTGTGGGAAGCTCGGCGGGCGGCGGCGAGGCTCGATCGCCCAGATCGGAGAGCATCATCGCTATTTCATCGTCGCGGTCGAGAATCCCGGGGCTGTCGTCGCTGAGCGGCTCGGGGCCTTCGGTCAGTGCATAGCGCCCGTCGGGCAGGACTTCATCGACCTGGAAAGGAATCGGCGCAAGATGCCCGCCGCGGAGCGCGAGCGCCTCAAGATGGCTCTCCGGGCTGCCGAGAAGCTGCGGGATTGCTGCACCCTTGAGTACGATCGCGCGCCACGCCGGCTCGACGGGATCGGCAAGGGCAGGGGAGGCGTCGCGAACCGCGCACGCCGCCGCGAGCGCGAGCATCACGGCCACCCGCATGAAGATGCGGCCGTCGAGCAATCTGCGCGAGAACGCAAGAAGGCGCGTCATGACGCATTTTCCATCGAAAGCGCGATGCGCCGAAAGCCGCATCCACCAAGGCGCGTGGCGCGCCATAAAGGTCGTAAGCGCGGGCGTACCGGGGTATGCTCTGCTTTCGGTTGAGGGCGCGCTATCGAATACGCGAGGGCGCCGGCGATCACGATGAGCACACGCAAGACGGTTGCGGTCGAGAACACCGCGCAGGCCTTTCTCGAAATGCTCGACGCGCTCGGCGTGCGCTATCTAATCGGCAACGCCGGCACTGATTTCGCCTCGATCATCGACGCCTTCTCCAAGCGCACCGTCGACGGCAAATCCGGGCCGCGCGCGATGATGGTCGCGCACGAATGCTGCGTCGTCAGCATGGCGCACGGCTACTACCTGGCGACCGGCGAACCTGCGGTCGCGATGGTCCATACCACGCCGGGCACCGCCAACGCGCTTGGCGCCCTGATGAACGCGTATCGCTCCAACGTGCCGCTCGTGCTGTGCGCCGGGCGCACGCCGCTGACCGAGGCCGGGATGCCCGGGAGCCGCGACACGCTGATCCACTGGGGGCAGGAATCCTTCGACCAGGGCTCGATCGTGCGCGAGTTCGTCAAGTGGGACTACGAGCTGCGCAATTTCGATCAGCTCGAGGCCGTGATGCGGCGCGCGTTCGCGGTCGCGATGGCGGAGCCGCGCGGACCGGTCTATCTGAGCCTGCCGCGCGAGGTGCTGGCCGCGGCGCAGCGCGAATTCAGCTACTCGCCCAAGGGTCTCGCGGCGCCCGTAATGCCGCCGGCGCCGTCGCCAGTTGCGCTCGCCGCGATGGCGCGGATGATCGCGGAGGCGAAGCATCCGCTTGTTGTGACGCGAATGCTCGGGCGCAATCCGGCGGCGGTTGCGAGCCTGGTCGCGCTGGCCGAGTCGTTCGCGCTGCCGGTAGTTGAGCATCCGAACCCCGCTTACGTAAACTTTCCCAACAACCATCCGCTGCATCTCGGCTACGATCCCGCGCCCTACCTGGACGACACCGATCTCATAGTGGTGATCGATACCGACGTCCCGTGGATTCCGCATCTGCGCGCTCCCGGCGTCGAGACCAAAATCATCCACCTGGGCGTCAACCCGATTTACGATCGCTACCCGATATGGAGCTTCCCTTCCGATCTGGCGGTGCAGGCCGATTCGGCCGTAGCGATTCCGATGCTGACGGAGGCGATGGCGCCGATGCGCGCCGCCCACAAAGGCGCGATCGAACGGCGCGCGGCCACAATCGCGCGACGGCATCGCGACCTCGCCGCTGCGGCGCAGGCGGAAATAGAAGCGGCGGGCAAGCATAGTCACGTCACGATGGAGTGGCTCGCGCACTGCCTCGATCGCGCCTGCGACGAGCAAACGGTGTTCGTCAACGAATACAATCTGAGCCTGCGCCATATCACGCTCGACCGTCCCGGCATGCAGTTTGGCCATTCCACCGCCGGACACCTCGGATGGGGCGTGGGCGCGGCGCTAGGCATCAAGCTGGGCGCGCCTGAGAAGACGGTGATCGCGGTGGTCGGCGACGGCAGTTACATCTTCAGCGTGCCGAGCGCATGCCACCTGGCCTCGGCCACGCTCGGATTGCCGACCCTGACGATCATCGCGAACAACGGCGGATGGGGCGCGGTGCATCGTTCGGTTGAGGGCGTGCATCCGGAAGGATGGTCGATGCGCACCGGGGAGATGCCGTTCGTGCGTTTCGGGATGCAACCGGCGTACGAAAAATTCACCGAGGCGTACGGCGGTTACGGCGAGGCAGTGAGCGACCCCGTGGAATTGCCGGTGGCGCTCAAGCGGGCGCTCCGCGCGGTGCGCGAAGAGCACCGCCAGGCCGTCCTCAACATCATCTGCCGCCCGCTGTGATATAAGGGGCTTGCACTGGGGGTCGCGTTCAGGAGCCAGGGAGAGAGAGCATGACGAGCACGCTCCTCGGTTACCGCCGCATCGCGAGCGGAATCGATCCGCCCTACGATCATGCGGCGTACGCGAGCACACACAAGCGCGCCCCGAAAAATCCGCCGGTTCGTATCGCACACACCCTCTCCGAGATAACCGGGCCGCGACTCGGCGCCGATTTCGTAAGCGCAGGCGACACGGACCTCACGCGCTTCGCCGGCGGCGAGGCGCTCGGCGAGCGCATCGTGGTGACCGGCCGCGTGCTCGACGAGGACGGCCGCCCGGTTCCCGACGCGCTGGTGGAGATCTGGCAGGCGAACTCGGCGGGCCGTTACGCGCACGACGTCGATCAGCACGACGCGCCGCTCGACCCGCATTTTTCGGGCGTCGGCCGCGTGGCGACCGGCGCCGACGGCACCTATCGTTTCGCGACCATCAAGCCGGCCGCCTATCCCTGGAAGAATCACCACAATGCATGGCGTCCGCAGCATATTCATCTGAGCCTCTTCGGCCCCGGCTTCGCGACCCGGCTGATCACGCAGATGTATTTCCCCGGTGACCCGCTGCTCCAGCTTGATCCGATCTTCCAGAGCGTGCCCGACCCGGCTGCGCGCGAGCGTCTGGTCTGCGCGTTCGATATCGAGGTGACCATCCCGGAGCGCGCGCTCGGCTATCGCTTCGATATCGTGCTGCGCGGCCGCGATGCGACCCCGTTCGAGAGCGGCGGGAGCGGTGGCCCACGATGAGCCGTCTGACGCCCTCGCAAACCATCGGCCCGTTTTTCCATCGCGCGCTGCTGCACGAGGGATGGAACGATCTCGCGGCGCGCGGCGCGGCCGGCGAGCGTATCGCAATCGAAGGACGCGTGCGCGACGGCGACGGTGCGCCCGTGGGCGACGCGATGGTCGAGATATGGCAGGCCAACGCCGCCGGCCGTTACGACCATCCCGCGGATCGCCAAGAGGACGGCCAGGGGAACAGACCCATCGATCCCAACTTCCACGGCTTCGGCCGCGTCGCCACGGATTCCGAAGGGCGGTTTCGCCTGCGCACGGTAAAGCCAGGAGCGGTGCCGGGAGAAGGCGGCGCGATGCAGGCACCGCATATCAACGTGTCGGTGTTCGCGCGCGGGCTCCTGAAGCGGCTCGCCACCCGGCTCTATTTCCCGGACGAGCCGCTTAATGACGGCGATCCGCTGCTGAGCGCGATTCCCGCAAAGCGCCGCGCAACGCTTGTCGCGCGCGCGGCTGCCGGCGGCACAGCCGAGCGCGTACTTCATTTCGATATCGTATTGCAGGGCGCCGACGAGACCGTCTTTTTTGATGTATAAAGACGAGACCATTCTGCTCGACGTGTAAAAACGATGGGCTCGCAGTTGCGCGGACGGAAGCGATGAGCGTGCATCCGGCGGATTCGGAAATCTCCGGCGCGCTGTGGAGCACAGCCGAGATGCGCGCGCTTTTTTCCGACGCGGCCGAGCTTCAGGCGATGCTCGACGTCGAGGCTGCGCTGGCGCGCGCCGAGGCGAAGGTGGGCCTCGTCCCGCAACACATCGCCGAGGCGATCACAAAAGCGGCGCGAGTCGAAAACCTGCGGCTCGAACGAATCGCCGAGGGCGTGCGCGAGACCGGCGTGCCGGTGCCTGCGCTGGTGGGCGAGCTTGGCCGCGCCGCAGGCGACGAGGCCGCGCGCTATATCCATCTGGGCGCGACCACGCAGGACATTCTCGACACCGCGCTGGTGCTCCGGATGCGAAGCGGGCTCGAGTATCTGCGGCGCGACCTCGTCGTGCTCGCGCGCGCGCTGGCGAGACGCGCGAGCGAGTTTCGCGACACGCCGATGGCCGGCCGGACGCATCTGCAGCAGGCAGTGCCGGTAACCTTCGGTTTCAAGTGCGCGGTTTGGGCCTCCCCGTTTCCGGCCCATGTCGAACGGCTCGAACAGGCTGCGCGCCGCGCGCTGGTGGTGCAGTTCGGCGGCGCGGCGGGCACGCTTGCCTCGCTCGGCGAGCACGGCTTCGCGGTCGCGGAAGCGTTCGCGCACGAACTCGGCCTCGGCGTGCCGGATTTGCCCTGGCACGCCGCGCGCGATCGTGTCGCCGAAATAGTCGCGCTGCTGGGTCTCATTTGCGGCAGCCTCTCCAAGTTCGCGCTCGACGTGGCGCTCCTGATGCAAACGGAAGTAGGCGAGATTTTCGAGCCGCATGCGCCGGGCCGCGGCGGTTCGAGCACGATGCCGCAAAAACGCAATCCCGTCGCCGCCGAATACATAATCGCCGCCGCGCGCGGCGTGCATGCGCTCGCGCCCCTGGCGTTGACCGCGATGGTGCAGGACCATGAGCGCGCGGCCGGTCCGTGGCAGAGCGAGGCGCTGGCGGTCCCGCAATGTTTCGTGCTGTGTGCGGGCGCGATCGCGCACGCGCGCTCGATCGCCGAGGGCATGACGATCGACGCCGCGCGGATGCGCCGCAACCTGGAGCTTGGCGGCGGGCGTATCATGGCGGAGGCGGTCGCGAGCGGGCTTGCGCCGGCGATCGGCCGCGCGGCGGCCCATCAGGCGCTAAAGCGTGTCTCGGATCGCGCGCTTGCCGAGGGCAAAACGCTGGCGCAGGCGCTCGGCGATGACGCCGAGGTGCGCTCTCATCTCGGTCCCGAACAGATCGACCGCCTTACCGATCCCGCCGCCTACCTCGGCTCGGCCGGCGCCTTTGTCGATCGCGTGGTCGCGCGAATCGCGGGGCTGGGCTGACCCGACGCGGCCGTCACGCCGTCGCCGCGTGCGTCGGCGGACGCCTTGCCGCCCACGGACGCGCCTGCTCTAGCTGGGCCGCGAGCCGCAGCAGCGTCGCTTCATCGCCAAGGCGCCCGGCGATCTGAACTCCGATCGGAAGGCCGCCTGCGCTCCAATGGAGCGGCAGCGAGATCGCCGGCTGCCCGGTGGTGTTGAAGAGCGGAGTGAACGGCGCGTATGAGAAAACCTGGTGCGTCCATTCCTTCGCGGTGATGTCCTTGCGATCCTGGTTCACTTCGCCGAGCGGCACGGGCGGACGCGCGATCGTCGGCGTCAGGAGCGCGTCAACCCCTTCGAAGAAAGCGCCGACCTGGCGCGACACCAGGTTGCCGTGCGCCATCGCGTTGATCAGATCCGCGGCCGAGTAGCGCTTGCCGTCCTCGTAGCAGGCAATTGTCACCGCCTCGAGGTTGTCGGGTCCCGGTTTGCGGCCGCTCACGGCCGCAGCAAAGTCGATCGATGCGACGGCGAACGCGGTCCAAATGACGTGTGCGTTGTCGAGAAACGCGTTCCAATCGAACCGCGGATGGTCTTCGATCAGTGTATGCCCAAGGCTTTCGAGGAGCCGCACGGTTTCGTGCACGGCCTTTTCGCATTCGGGGTCGATCCTGGCCCCTGAAGCTGGCGTCGCCGTCCACGCGATACGCAGGCGGCCCGGCGGCATAGCGATCTCCTCGCGGTAGGGCCGCGCCGGAGGCACGGGACGGCTTGGCGCTCCCACGTCGGGGCCGGCCACCGCGTCGAGCATTGCGGCCGCGTCGCGCACGCTGCGCGTCAGCACGAATTCGCAGGCGAGGCCGCAGAGCAGATCGCCATAGTCGGGGCCCGACGGAATCCGGTCGCGCGAGGGCTTCAGCCCGACGAGTCCGTTGCAGGAGGCAGGAATGCGAATCGATCCGCCGCCGTCGTTGGCGTGGGCGACCGGTACGATGCCTGCGGCGACCGCCGCGCCGGATCCGCCGCTCGAGCCGCCGGAGCTGCGTACGAGGTCCCACGGGTTGTGCACCGGGCCGAACGCGCGCGGCTCCGTAGTGGGGTTGTAGCCGAACTCGGGCGTTTGCGTGGTGCCCACGAGCACCAAGCCGGCGCGGCGAAACCGCGCCATCAATTCGGTGTCGGCGTCGGGCACGAAGCCGTGGGCCAGCTTCGAGCCCATCTCGCAGCGCACGCCCTTGGCGTGCAGAACGATTTCCTTGATCAGGAAGGGAACGCCGGCGAAGGGGCCGGCGGGGAGGCCCGCGCGAATCGCGGCGGCGCTTTCCGCGGGAAGTGTCCCCAGCACGGCATTGATCCTGGGATTTAGTTTGGCCACCGCCTCGAGCGCCGCGGCGGCGAGCTCGTCGGGCGTCACTTCCTTGCGCGCCACCAACTCAGCCAGACCGAGTCCGTCGTGAGAAGCATAGTCGCGAAGCGAAATCATCGGCGGTCCTCCTGGAAAAACTTATGTCGGCCCTTCAGGCCGCGGTACCACAGTTCGCCCCGGGACGGCAAATTGCCGGGACGAATCAGAAAACCCAATTGGGAACCCGTTGCGCCGTCACCGGATGGAAGGTAAGCAACATGGCGGCGGCCGCGCGATCATCCGGCGGAAATGCGGATATAACGCTGCCGCAATGCCGGCTCGGGTACGATCGCCGGCCAGCTTACGGTAAAATCAATCACGTTACTGTCCGATTTGCGGGAGACGCCGTAGCAAGGACGCGGAGGACTTAGATGGGGCCGATCGGAGACGCAATTTTCCTGACCAAAGGCGTGGGACGGCATAGCGAGAAGCTGACCTCGTTCGAGCTGGCGCTGCGCGACGCCCGTATAGCGGAATTCAACCTGGTGCGGGTCAGTTCGATTTTTCCTCCCGGATGCAGAGTTATTCCGGTGCAGGAAGGACTCAAACATCTGAAGCCCGGGCAGATCGTGTACGCGGTGATGTACGACAACGCCACCAATGAACCGCATCGCCTGGTCGCTACGTCCGTCGGCCTCGCGATACCCGCGGACAAGGACCAGTACGGGTATCTCTCCGAGCACAAGAGTTTCGGCGAGACCGACCAGAAAGCTGGCGACTACGCCGAAGATCTGGCGGCCACGATGCTCGCGACTATCCTGGGCGTCGATTTCGATCCCAACGCGAGCTACGACGAGCGCAAGGACATCTGGAAACTCTCGGACAAGATCGTCACGACCCGCAACGTGACGCAATCGGCGATCGGCGATCGCGAGGGGCTTTGGACCTCGGTGGTCGCCGCCGCGGTGTTCGTCAGCTTGCCCAAGACCAGGTAACGGCCGGTCCGGCGCGTACGCAGTTCTCTGAGATGATTCCGTCAGCTGCGGGGCCGGCGTCGGCACCGTCAACGGGCCTGCTTGGCGGCCCTGGACCGCAAATGTCGCGAACCTGAGCGCGCGCCGCCTCACGAGCTTTTGCAAATACCAGCTTGTATGGACAATACTGCCGGCTGATTGGCGGCCAAGCGACGGGTTTGTTTCCGGACGCGTCCCCCGCGCCCGGAGCAAAGCTCACGATTTTGAAGCCGGGCGGTACGGCCCGAAGGATGGCTTTCCAGATGACGAGGAGAATCGCGCTCCATCTGCGATCGCACTGCTCGTTGATTTTTGCGTGCGCCCTTACGATGTGGGCCTCCAGCGCATCGGCCAAGTGGTACGTGGTCGTCGGCACGCTGCCCAACAACGTGGAAGTCGTCGACACAACCACCGACAAGCTGGTCAAGACCATCCCGCTCGAGGGCCAGGGCCCGGTGCTCGCGATCGCGACCAACCCGAACGCTCCGCGCTATGCCTATGCGACGACCAACCTCGATCAGGCGATCGCCGTCGTTGACCTCGAGCAGGGCAAGCAGGTTGCAACCTGCAAGCTTTCGAGCGACACCGAGATCGTGCGGGTCGAGGCGATCAATCTGAACCCCAAGGGCGATCGGCTCTACGTTTACGAACTCCCGCTCAAGCAGAGCCTCGGCCGCTACGAGCACGAAGCGCCGCGCTTTCGCGTTTTCGATACCGCGGCCAACAAGCCGATAAAGACGTTCCCCGCGCCGGAGCAGGCGCTGTCGTTTGCGTTTTCGCCCGACGGCACGCGGATTTACGCCTTCTGCATCGGCCAGGACATCATCGTGCTCGATTCCAACGACGGCCATCGGCTGGGCTCCATCCCGCTCGCCCATCGGAATATCACCGGCATTCGCGCGACCTACGGCTTGCCGGTGCTGGCCAACTACCAGGAGCAGAACTATCTGCTCACTTTCGCAATCATCGTCGAAGACTCGATAACCGACACCGACACGCTGTCGATCGGCATGATCGATCTCAAGCAGAAAAATCCCACGCTCCAGATCATCGAACTCGAGCCCTTCGTCGAGGACTGGTACACGGTCGAAGGAATCGGCACCGGGCCCGATTTGCACAAGGCGTTCTTCGTCTGGAACGATCTCTGGAAGATCGACTACAAAACGCGCAAACGAGAGGCGCAGGCTTCGCTGGCGAACAGCCAGGCGGTTCCGCTGATTCATCCCGAGGGCAAGAAGCTATACTGCGGCGGCCAGTGGCACTCGCTCAACGTGTACGACGCCGAAACGCTCAAGCATCTCGCCGACGTCGAATTGGGCCATTCGATGGCGGCGTCGGGGATGCGGTTCGTGAGGAGCGACAAGGATTTGTAGCCGCGCGCGCGCTCAACCACGCGTCAAATTAGCATTCAGATCGCTCCGGCGTTGCGGCGAATGCCCCGGCACGCCCGGTGGCGCTTTCTCCCGGCGGGCCCGCAAAAAGCATGGCTTGATCCACGCGCGACCGTGCGCGCAGACTTGATCGTCGGCCAAGTACGCCCAGGAGATCGCAAGATGGCAACCAAGGTTTCCGCGGTCCTGGAGATAAAGGGGCATAACGTCGTCACGGTCGCGCCGCGCGACACCGTAGCCACGCTGGTGAGGGTGCTCAGCGAGAATCGCATCGGCGCCGCCCCCGTGGTTAATGAAGACGGCCGCCTGGTCGGGATCGTCTCCGAGCGCGACGTCATCCGCGGCATTGCCCGGCATGCCGAAACGGTGACCGCGCTACCAGTCGAGCGCCTGATGACGACCGAAGTCAGGACCTGCTCGCCCGACGACGCGATCGTCGAACTGATGGAAGTGATGACGCTCAGGCGGATTCGTCACCTGCCGGTGGTTCGCAAGGGAGCGCTGGAGGGGATCGTCAGTATCGGCGACGTGGTGAAGCAACGACTGCAGGAGGCGCAGTCGGAACTCGACGACCTGCGGAGCTATATTTCTTCGGCCTCGTAGCCGTCGGCCGCGCGCGCGCTCACGCGCCGGCGAAACTTCAAATCGTTCTTGAGTGCCCGCCGATTCCCGGGGGCAGATTTATCACCTGTCCGATGGTCAGATGGTTGACGTCGCTCAGTTGCGGATTGGCTTTGATCAGTTCGCTGATTCCAGCGTTCGACCGGTAATAGCGGATGGCAATTTTCTCCAGCGTATCGCCATTCCTGACGATAATCTGATTCCCCTGGAGCAGCGGAGCCGCGGACGCTCCGGGCTGCTTCTGCACCGCTGCCTGGGCAGGCGCTGCCGGCGCGGGCGCTGCCGGCGCGGGCGCTGCCGGCGCGGGCGGAACTGCGGCGGGCGCCGTCGCCGGAGCGGCGACGCTGCTCGTTGGGGCCGTGGGCGGCGCAGCCGCATTGAGTGGCACCCGCAATTCAGGACGAGCCGCGAGCGAAGCGGTTACCGGATTCGCGCCGGCGTCTCCAGGTCCCGGAGTTCCCGGTTGCGCGACCGCTTTGACCGGCTCCGCCGGCATCGCCGCTCCGGCCGTCCGCTTGACGGTTTCGCTGGCTGATGCGGTCTGGCTGACCGGCCCCGAGTGCGGCCGAAGGAAGCTCAAGAGCAATAGCGCCGCCAGCGCGCCGCCAGCGTATAGCGCGGGCATCTTCAAACGCTCCAGCCTCAGGCCCGGCTTGTCGATCTTCAGCGAGTCGTGATAGGCCGCAGCGACCTTGTTCGCGGTCTTGTAGGATACTTTTCTTTCTCCCGCCATGTACGCGGTATGCATCGCGGTATGGCAGAGCATGTTGACCTTGCGGGGGATGCCGTCGCTGCGCCGGAGCAGACGCTTTAGCGCGCCGCGCTCGAAGACCTGGGCGCAGCTGGCCCCCTGGGCGCTCAGCTTGCACTCGACGTATTTGATCGCCTGCGCGGGCGTGAGCGGGGTCAGGACGCCGCGCGAGGAGATCCGCTGATTGAGCTGGCGCAGTTCCGGCTTCTTCAGCCGCTCGGCGAGTTCCGGATGACCCACCAGGATGAGCTGCAGGGTGCGGTCGGCGCGATTCGAGAGCAAACGCAGCTCCTCCAGCACGTCGTCGCTAAGAAGCTGGGATTCATCGACGATAATCGCGATCCGCTCTTCCTTGCCGCGGAGTTTGAGCAGCTTGTCCAGCGTTTCGAGATAATCGACCTTGCTCGAGCCGGTGGTGTAGAGATTCATCTGAGCCAGGACCACCCGCATCAATTCGATGAACGAGAGCTTGGGATCTTCGACCAACGCGACCCGGACGCGCTTGTAATCGCGCTGGAGCAGCGAATAGATGAGCGTCGTTTTACCGGTACCGGCTTCGCCCGTGAGCATGGTCAGGCCGGTAAGCTCGCCCGTCAGGCCCGACTCGAGCGTGGCGAGTCCCGCGATGTGGGTGGGACTCAGGTACACGGCGCTGTTGGGCGACGCAGGCTGGAACGGCGGAGCCGTCATCCGAAAATGATGATAATATTCCATGATTTACCAGCGCTTTCTCAGGCCCTCCGTCGGAATCGTCAGCGTGACAGTTACCCAAAACCCTCTAGCCGGACGGCATTTTCGCGAATCCGGGAAGCCAGAGACGCCTGCTGCTGCGCGCCTGCGTATCACGCCGCGGCGCGACACCCTGCACCGCTTCTCTGAGGCTCCCGGGCGCTAATATGCCTCTCGGTCAGCAATCAGACGTGCAACCTTCGCGCCATCGGCTATAGAGCAGCTTATGCGGCCAATCTTCTTCAGTGTGTACCTATGCTTCGACGCGTGAATAAGGCGCGCGGAGATGCCGTTGCGCATCCGCAACGCGCCGCGCGAAGCTATAGCGAAAGCTAATGTGAGACGTTCAGGGCCTGTCGGACGGCTGGCGCGACGTATCGCAGTGACAGCACGATGCGCCGGTGCGGTGCGTGAGCGCCGGCGCCCTGGCCATGAGCGCGGCCGGGGAGAAACCCCGCGCGGCGAGCGCCTGCGCGGCGGCGCGGACAAAATCATTTTCGGAGGCCGTCGCCGAGCGCATCCGCGCCTCTTGCGTCTTCTGCACGTCGCAAAGCGCTCGCCTATCGACCCACGTTCCGGCTTCGGTAACGATGCGGCTCCGCAAATCGCATCCCGAGGTATTAAGGCCGAGCAGGCGGCGCAGAAGCAGGTGACCCACCGCCGGCTTGAAGTGCATCACGTCTTTGAAAAGCCCGGGCGACAGCGCAAACGCGTGGTAACCGGAGAAATCCCAATACGGCCCGGCCGCCAACAGATCGCGCTTCCATTGCTGGAACGTCAGCCATTGTCCCGATTGCCGGATCATCTCGAGCACGTAGCCGCTTATCGGCGGGACGAACACGATGACCTCGACTCCGCGCCGGCGCGAGAGCGCGACGGCCGCGGCGAAGTCGCTGAGCTTGCGTTGCGAGAGGCTGTAGCCTGTGTAGTCCGGGACGTCGCCGATAAGCTGAAGCTGGATCTTTGCGCCGCCGATTGAATCGAGGCCGGCGCGGCCCAACTCGGCGAGCCTTTCGCACACCTCCGCCTGCGGCCACGGGACCGGCCGCGTCCATTCGGCGCGCAGCGCCTTGCGGCCGTGCCACGCGCGATCGAACTCGCGCCGCCCGGCGTCGAGCGCTTCGAGATTAAGCAGCGTCTCGCTGAACATGATCCAGGGATCGCCGCGCAGCCGCGCCATCGTCTCGCGGTCCGGCATCCAGCTTTCATCGAAGGAGAAAAAATCGACACCCCACACGATCCGTTTGAGCTTCGGGTTGCGCAGCGCCACGCGCACCACCTCCACCGCTTCCTCGGCGTCGACGCCCTGGAGCGCGCCATTGAGCACGCCGTCGCGGTATCCCTGCTCGATCGCCATGCCGACGCGCACGCGCGAACTGCCGACGAGCAAAGTCTCCGGCTGCATCGTGCGCACCAGGTAGGGCGTGATCATGCGCGGGTCGCTGTCGGCGCGAAAGATCGGATCGATTAACGCCGTTCGCCACGCGCCATACGGGTTTGTCAGGTAGTTGACGATGATCGCCGCCGCACAGAAGACGGCGAGCGCGAGCAGCATCAGCACGAGACGGCGAGCGGAGTTCATGCCTCGGCGACGCCGCCTAGAACTGGAAATAGATGAAGGGCGGCGGGTTGGACATCTGGAGCAGGCTTATTCCGGCAAGCACGGCGAAAGCCGCCGCGTAGAGGTAGTCGCTCCGCCATTGCCAGCTCATGATCATCTGGCGGTTGGGGCAGCAGAGCACGAGCAGGAGTCCCGCCGCGCACTCGCGAAGCTCGGGCGGACCGACACTGCCGCCGGCCCATCCGAAGCCGTTCAGACCCGCCATGCCGGCGAAGATCGCCGCGACCCTATCGATCGAATGCGCCCTGAACAGCACCCAGGCGAGCGTCACGAAGAGGAAGGTGAGCATCCAGGCTAGCGCCGGCGGCATGCTCGACCTGCGGTCGCGCCACAGATGATTCGCGGAGAGCGCGACGCCGTGAAACGCCCCCCACATCACGAAGGTCCAGTCCGCGCCGTGCCACAGCCCGCCGAGCAGCATCGTGACGAAGAGGTTCAGATGCTGCCGCAGCCGGCCGCGTCGGTTGCCGCCGAGCGGAATATAGAGATAGTCGCGCAGAAAGAACGACAGCGTGATATGCCAACGCCGCCAGAACTCGATCGGGCTCTGCGCCTTGTAGGGCGAGTCGAAGTTTTCCGGAAAACTCACGTTGAGCATCCGCGCAAGTCCGATCGCCATGTCCGAGTAACCCGAAAAATCGAAATATATCTCGAAGGCGAAGGCGAGCGTCGCTGCCCACGCGTCAACGAACCCGGGATGAACGGCGGTGTCGAAGAC
>Ga0335070_10003995_pt1 | contig 17180 bp, 18 predicted proteins | sample Lox_Sample_13_FD_206722 | JGI IMG/M metagenome (GOLD analysis project Ga0335070, IMG submission 206722) | Soil microbial communities from Loxahatchee National Wildlife Refuge, Florida, United States - Lox_Sample_1.3 | ecosystem: Environmental > Terrestrial > Soil > Wetlands | place: USA...
TTCGCGGCGAGGCTGGCACCCAGGTCGGCGGCGCTTTCGGCGTTCATGCTTAACAATTGTTAAAAATCGAAGAATGCGGCCGCACAATGCGGCAAACGGGAGGCCATTTCAACCCGCTGGATCGGCATCATGAGGACGTGAAATATCCAGCCGAATCAGGCGAATCCGGAGACCCGCCAGGCCATCGCCAAGAGCACGATCGCGTTGACGCCGGCGATGACCGGGAGCGCCTTGGCGGCGAGCCCGCGCCAGTGCGCAGCGGCGCCATGGCCGAGCATGCCGATGCCGATCAGCATCGGCATGGTGCCGAGCACGAAGCCCAGCATCCCGAACCCCGCCGCGACCGGGTCGGCGGTGGCCGCGGCAGCGCCGAGCGCCGAATAGAGCAGCCCGCAAGGGAGGAATCCAAGCACGACTCCGAGCGCGTAACCGCGCCAACCCAAAGGCCGTGCAAAGAGACCGCGGGCGAGTCCGAGAAGTCCTGCCGGCGCGGCCATGTCGGTTCCGCCCCGCAACAGGCCGGCGGCACGCAACGCCTGGATCAGAAAGAGCATGGCGGCGATCAGCAGCATCGCGGCCGGCAACCAGTTGAGATGCGGCAACGCGCCGAGCAGGCCGATCGGCGCCGCCAGCAGCATGGCGAGCGCGACATAGGTGGTCCCTCGCCCAAGATGGTACGGCAGCAGCGCCGGCCCGATGATCCGCGCCAAGCGTGGGCCGCCGCTGCTCGACCGTGCCGCCGCTCGTGCCGCCGCTTGGGCCAGCACGAAGGGCCCGCACATGCCGGCGCAATGGCTCACGCTGCCGACCAGGCCCACCATGAAGAGACCAAGGATCAGCGGGCCGCTTTGATCGATGGCGATCTGGCAGTGCGCGGCCAGAAGCGACAGTTGCTCCGTGATCGTGCCCATTTCCGCTCTTCGCGCCGGCCGCTCAAGAACTCGTCAATAGGTATTTAATCTGCGTCGGTTAGTTTGCCGCCGCGCGGGCGGCCTTGGATTGACTCAAGTCAATGAGCATCCAGGGGTCAATCCCTAGACTGCAACCGATTCGACTGGTTCGATTTTTCGCCTGCGAGGGTTCGGGATGGGGGAGAAGGTCGTCGGCCCGGCATTCGACGCCGAGTATGCGGGATTGGTCCTGCCAATCAACCGCATCGACGTCGAGATGCCATGGGGCTGGCTCCGCCGGGGCTGGCAGGACATGGCGCGTGCGCCGGCCGTCAGCCTGGGCTTCGGCCTCGTGATCGCGCTCGTCAGCATGGTGATCATCTACGGCCTCTGGCAGCAGGACTTCCTCGCCTATTCCTTTCCGCTCGCCGCGGGATTCATGTTCGTCGCGCCCTTTCTCGGCATCGCCTTCTATGAGATCAGCCGGCGGCTCGAGATGAGCGCGCCGCTCCATTTCCACGACATCGCCGTCGCCTGGTTGAAGCGCCCGGGCCGCATCTTCTCGCTCGGCCTCATCATGATGCTGTTCCAGGTCGCCTGGATGCGGATCGCCACCCTGCTCTACGCGCTGTTCTTCGGACCCGAGCCGGTCGATTGGCAGAACTTCCTGCTGCACCTCCTCACCACGACCGATGGCATCTTCTTCCTGATCGTCGGCAGTGCCGTCGGCGCGGTGCTCGCCGGCCTCGCCTTTGCGATCGGCGTCGTCTCGTTTCCGCTGCTGCTCGACCGCGATGTAGGGACCGCCCAGGCGATCGCGACCTCGGTCGCGGCGACGCTCGCCAACTGGCGCGTGCTGTTGGGCTGGGGCGCCTTGATCGTGCTTTTCACCGCGGCCGGGCTGGTCACCGGCTGCCTCGGTCTCATCGTCACGATGCCGCTGATCGGCCACGCCAGCTGGCATGCCTATCGCGATTTGGTCACCGATGCGAACGGATGAAGCGCATCGAGAAGGAGGAACTGTGAACGGAATCGGCAAATGGATCGGCGGCGGGGTGCTCTCGATCCTCGGCTTGATCGGCCTCGGCATCAGCGCCCACGCCCATGACCTGGCATTCTCGCTGTTCGGGATGCTGCTCTTCTTCTTCGCGATCGTGATCGTGTTCCGCTTCATCACGCTCGCCACCGCCCCCAAGGAGAATCTGTGATGTCCGACGCCGCAGTGGCCATCAGTCCCTACAACGAGCGCGTCATCCGTCAGTTCACCATCGCCTGCCTGTTCTGGGGCGTGGTCGCCTTCCTGGTCGGCGTCGTGCTCGCGCTGCAGCTCGCCTTCCCGATCTTCAACCTCGGCCTGGAATGGACCAGCTTCGGCCGCTTGCGTCCGGTGCACACCTCGGCCGCGATCTTCGCCTTCGGCGGCAACGCGCTCTTCGCCACCAGCCTCTACGTCGTGCAGCGCACCTGCCGGGCGCGCCTCTTCGGCGGCGACGGCCTGGCCGAGTTCCTGTTCTGGGGCTATCAGCTCTTCATCGTGCTCGCCGCCAGCGGCTACGTGCTCGGCATCACCGAAGGCCGCGAATATGCCGAGCCGGAGTGGTATACCGACCTCTGGCTGACGGTCGTTTGGGTCGTCTACCTGCTGATCTTCCTCGGCACGCTGATCAAGCGCAAAGAGCCGCATATCTACGTCGCGAACTGGTTCTACCTCGCCTTCATCGTGACCGTCGCCATCCTCCACATCGGCAACAACATCTCGATCCCGGTCTCGCTGCTCGGCACCAAGAGCTACTCGCTGTTCTCCGGCGTGCAGGATGCGATGCTGCAGTGGTGGTACGGCCATAACGCGGTCGGCTTCTTCCTGACCGCCGGCTTCCTCGGCATCATGTACTATTTCGTGCCGAAGCAGGCGAACCGACCGGTCTATTCCTACCGGCTCTCGGTCGTCCATTTCTGGTCGCTGATCTTCCTCTACATCTGGGCCGGTCCGCACCACCTGCACTACACCGCGCTCCCCGACTGGACCCAGACCCTCGGCATGACCTTCTCGGTGATGCTCTGGATGCCCTCCTGGGGCGGCATGATCAACGGCCTGATGACGCTCTCCGGCGCCTGGGACAAGCTCCGCACCGACCCGGTGCTGCGCTTCCTGGTGACCTCGGTCGGCTTCTACGGCATGTCCACCTTCGAGGGCCCGGTCATGTCGATCCGAGCGGTCAACTCGTTGAGCCACTACACCGACTGGACCATCGGCCACGTGCATTCCGGCGCCCTGGGCTGGGTTGCCTTCGTCTCCTTCGGCGCCATGTACTACCTGGTGCCGAAGCTCTGGCACCGCGAGCGGGTCTACAGCATCCGCATGATCGAGTGGCACTTCTGGTTGGCCACCATCGGCATCGTCCTCTACATCGTGCCGATGTGGATCAGCGGCATCATGCAGGGGCTGATGTGGCGCGCCTATGACGAGCTCGGCTTCCTGCAGTTCTCCTTCGCCGAGACGGTGGCCGCGATGCATCCCTACTACGTCGTGCGCTTGGGGGCGGGGGTCCTGTTCCTCACCGGCGCGCTCATCATGGTCTACAACCTCTGGCGCACCGCGCGCGGCGACATCCGGACCGAGGCGAAGCTCGGCGCCGCCGCCACGGCGACGGCCTGAGCGGGAGCACGAATATGATCCGACACGAGCATTTCGAAACCAACTCGATCGTCCTGCTGATCGGCATCATCCTGACGGTGGCGATCGGCGGGTTGGTGGAGATCGTCCCGCTCTTCACCATCGGCGAGACTATCGAGAAGGTGGATGGCGTACGCCCCTACTCGCCGCTCGAGCTCGCCGGCCGCAACATCTACATCCGCGAGGGCTGCTATCTCTGCCATTCGCAGCAGATCCGGCCGTTCCGCGACGAGGTCGAGCGCTACGGTCACTACAGCCTCGCCGCGGAGAGCATGTACGACCATCCGTTCCAGTGGGGCTCGAAGCGCACCGGTCCCGATCTGGCGCGCGTCGGCGGCAAGTACTCCAACGACTGGCACGTCGCGCATCTCATGGATCCGCGCTCGGTGGTGCCGGAATCGATCATGCCGAGCTACGCCTTCATGGCGAGCCGCGACCTCAACTTCCCGGATGTCGCCGATCACCTGAAGACGCTCAGGATCGTCGGCGTTCCCTACACCCAGGACGACATCGACAACGCGATGGCCGATCTCAAAGCCCAGGCCGATCCCGACGCCGACACGACCGCGCTGCTGAAGCGCTATCCGAAGGCCGCCACCGGCGATTTCGACGGCGATCCGAAGCGGCTCACCGAGATGGACGCGCTGGTCGCCTATCTGCAGGTGCTCGGCCGCATGGTGGACTTCACGACCTATCGTCCCGAATACGCCAATCCCGAACCTGCCAATGGAGGCACGCAATGAGCTGGATCGATGTCGCGATACTCGCGCGCCAAGTCTGGGTTGCCTGGCTGATGCTGGTCTTCCTCGGGATCACCTTCTACGCCTTCCGGCCGAAGAACCGCGAGCATTTCAAGAATTGCGCGGACATTCCCTTCACCACGGACTCGGATGAGCCGCGCAAATCGGGAGCCCAGCGCAAATGACCGACGTCAACAAGGACGAGCTCACCGGCAAGGCCACCACCGGGCACGAGTGGGACGGCATCAAGGAGCTCAACAACCCGCTGCCGAAGTGGTGGGTGACCGTGCTCTATGCCACCATTCTGTTTTCGGTCCTCTGGTGGGTGCTCTACCCGGCGATTCCGTTCCTGCACGGCTATACCAAGGGCGTGCTCGGCTACGACGAGCATAGGACCTACGAGCAACAGGCCGCCGCCGCGGCGGAGGCGCAGAAGGTCTGGCTCGACAAGATCGACGCCGCCAGCACCGACAAGATCGCGAGCGATCCCGAGCTTCTGAACTTCGCCCTCAGCGGCGGCAAGGCGCTGTTCAACGAGAACTGCGTCGCCTGCCATGCGCCCGGCGGCGCCGGGCGCCCGGGCTTCCCGGTGCTGGCCGACGACGACTGGATCTGGGGCGGCTCGCTCGCGGCGATCGAGCAGACCATCCGGCACGGCATCCGCTCGCCCGATGCCGACACCCGCAACAACCAGATGCCGCGCTTCGGCGCCGACGGCGTCCTCAACGGCGAGCAGATCGGCGATGTCGCGAACTACGTGCTCTCGCTCTCGGGCGGCAAGGTGGATCAGGCCTCGGCCGACAAGGGCAAGCAGATCTACGCCGATAACTGCGTCGCCTGCCATGGCGATCAGGGCCAGGGTAACCCGGACCTCGGCGCGCCGAAGCTGACGGATTCGATCTGGCTCTATGGCGGCGACGAGAAATCGATCGTGGCGCAGATCACCAAGCCGCGGCAAGGCGTAATGCCGAACTGGCAGGGCCGTTTGACCGACAGCCAGATCAAGATGCTCGCCGTCTACGTCCATTCGCTCGGCGGCGGCCAATAGCGTGCGAAGGCGCAGTGCAGTGACATGTCGCTCCTAGGCAGCAGCCAGTTCTATGCCGAGCACGTAAAGATCTATCCACAGCGAGTCCTCGGGCGCTTCCGGGTGATCAAGTGGAGCGCGCTCGCCGCGTTGCTCGCGATCTACTACCTGGTGCCCTGGATCCGCTGGGATCGCGGCATCGGCCGGCCCGACCAGGCCGTGCTGATCGACATGCCGGGCCGCCGCGCCTATTTCTTCTGGATCGAGATCTGGCCGCAGGAGGTCTACTACCTCGCCGGCCTGCTGATCCTCGGCGCGATCGGCCTCTTCCTGGCGACCTCGCTCTTGGGCCGGGTCTGGTGCGGCTTCACCTGCCCGCAGACGGTCTGGACCGACCTCTTCATGCAGGTCGAACGCTGGATCGAGGGCGACCGCAACGCGCGCGTCAAGCTTGACAAGGAACCACTCTCCTTCCGCAAGATCCGACTCAAGGTGACCAAGCATGTCGCCTGGCTGCTGATCGCGGCCGCGACCGGCGGCGCCTGGGTGATGTATTTCAACGACGCGCCGAAGCTCGCCGCTGATCTCATTCATTTCCGCGTCGGCACCGCGCAGCTCGGCTTCATCGGCCTCTTCACCGCCACCACCTACCTGCTTGCCGGTTGGGCGCGCGAGCAGGTCTGCATCTACATGTGCCCCTGGCCCCGCTTCCAATCCGCGATGTTCGATGAGCACAGCCTGCTCGTGACCTACGAGGTTTGGCGCGGCGAGCCGCGCGGCAAGATGAAGGCGAAGGAAACGGACAAGCTGGGCGACTGCATCGACTGCAATCTCTGCGTCAACGTCTGCCCGACCGGCGTCGATATCCGCAACGGCCAGCAGCTCGCCTGCATCGGCTGCGGCCTCTGCATCGATGCCTGCAATTCCGTGATGAGCAAGATCTCCCGCCCGCTCGAGCTCATCACCTATGACTCGCTCTCCAACAGCGCCGCGCGGGCCGCCGGCAAGCCGCCCAAGTTCAAGTTCGTGCGCGTCCGCACCATGATCTATGCGGCCGGCCTGGTGGTGGTGGCGAGTGCCATGCTCTACATGCTCTCCACCCGAGCGACCGTGGACGTGGCCGTCCAAGCCGACCGCTCGCCGCTCTTCGTCAAGCTCGAAAATGGCGATATCCAGGACGGCTTCACCTTGAAGATCTCAAACCACACGGCGCAGCCGGTGGAGTACCGCGTCTCCATTGAAGATAAGCCCGAGATGACGCTGAAGCTGATCGGCGCCGACCCGCAATCGGTCAAGGTCATGGGCGACAGCGTCGGCACCTTCCGCATGCTGATCAAGACCCCGCGCAAGGGCTTGCAGCGCAAAGCCAACACGCTCACCATCAGCGCGGTCAATGTCGCGACCGGCGAGGAGAGCCACCATGCCGCCATCTTCCACGGGCCAGGCGGCGAGAATGGCGAGGAGGACTGAGATGCCGGCACTGCAAGACTCTCAGCCGCAACGCCGCTCGCTGTGGATTCCGGGCATCTTCGTCGGCGGCATGCTGGTGGTGATCGCGGTCAACGCCGCCCTGGTTTACTTCGCCACGCATACCTTCAGCGGGCTGGACACCGACGCCTATTACCAGGAGGGCGTCCAGTACAACGCTGTGCTCAAGGACGCCGCCGCCAGCGCGGCACTCGGCTGGAGCGCCAAGGCCGACATCCAGCCGAACGGCGGCAGCCGCCGCCTCAGCCTCTGGATCACCGACAAGAGCGGCCTGCCGCTGACCGGGCTCAAGGTCTCGGTCCACATGGTGCGCACAATCAGCACCGCCTTCGACCAGCTGGTGACGATGCAGCCTTCGGCGACCGAGCAAGGCGTCTATGTCGGCGACGTCCATTTGTCGGGTGCCGGCATCTGGGAGCTGCGCATCACCGCGACCGGCGGCAAGGTACCCTGGGAATCCACCCAGCGCCTGTTCGTGAAGTGAACGCGGTTCCGCAATTCGGCGACGCCGCCACGGCCTGCTCCATCGACGACGTCGCCTGCGCGCATTGCGGCCTGAAATTCCGCGGCGAAGGCATGTTCTGCTGCGCCGGCTGCGCCGCGGCTTACCATCTCGTGCAGTCCCTCGGCCTCGCCCGCTACTACGAGCAGCGCGTCGCCGATGCCACCCAGACGCCGACCCGGCCCGAGGAAGCACCGGAAGCGCTCGACCTCGCCGGCTGGACCCGCGATCTCGGCAAGGGAGAACGCGAACTCACCCTGATGGTCGATGGCCTGCAATGCGGTGCCTGTGTCTGGCTGATCGAGCAGAGCCTGCTGAAGCAGCCCGGCGTCACGCAGGCGCGGGTCGCCCTCTCGACTCGGCGCCTCACCTTGCGCTGGCGCTCCGGCAGTGCCGATCCCGCCGATCTGGTGCGCCTGGTCTTCCGCCTCGGCTATCGCCTGGTGCCCTGCGATCCGGCGCGGCTCGCCTCCACCAGCGACGCCGAGAGCAAGCAGCTGCTGACCGCGATGGCGGTCGCGGGCTTCGCCGCCGGCAACATCATGCTGCTCTCGGTCTCGGTCTGGTCCGGCGCCGATCCGGGGACGCGCGATCTGCTCCATTGGATCTCGGCCCTGATCGCGATCCCGGCGATCGCCTTCGCCGGCCGCCCGTTCTTCCGTTCCGCACTCGGCGCCCTGCGCGCGGGCCGCACCAACATGGACGTGCCGATCTCCCTCGCCGTGATCCTGGCGCCCTCCATCAGCCTGTTCGAGACCTTCCGTTCGGGCGAGCATGCCTATTTCGATTCCGCCGTCACCCTGCTCTTCTTCCTGCTGATCGGCCGCTACCTCGACCGCCGTGCCCGCGGCCGGGCCCACGAGACCGCCGGCCGCTTGCTGGCGCTGAACGCCGTCGCCGCCACCGTGGTCGCCGAGGATGGCACGCATCACAGCCTGCCGCCCTCGCAGCTCCGGCCCGGCATGACCGTGCTGGTGGCCGCCGGGTCACGCGCACCGGCCGACGGTGCCGTGCTCACCGGTTCGAGCGATCTCGACGTCTCCATGATCACCGGCGAAAGCGCGCCCAAACGCTGCGCGCCCGGCGACCAGCTCTTCGCCGGCATGCTGAACCTGACCGGCCCGATCACGATGCGGATCAGCGCGGTCGGCGATGCGACGTTGCTCGCCGACATGGTTCGGCTGATGGAAGCGGCGGAATCGCGGCGCGGCCGCTTCGTGCGCCTCGCGGACCGCGTGGCCAAGCGCTATGCGCCGGTCGTGCATGCGACGGCGCTCGTCACCTTCCTCGGCTGGTGGCTCGGCGGCGGGCTCGCCTGGACCGAGGCACTGATGATCGCCGTCGCCGTGCTCATCATCACCTGCCCCTGCGCGCTCGCGCTCGCCGTGCCGGTGGTGCAGGTGGTGGCGAGCCAGCGCCTGATGCGCTCCGGCATCCTGCTGAAATCCGCCGATGCGCTGGAGCGGCTCAAGGCCGTAGACCACATCGTCTTCGACAAGACCGGCACCCTGACCCTCGGCCGGTTGGAGCTGCAGCCCGGCGCCGATCCGGAGCTGCTGCGCCGCGCCGCCGGCATCGCCGCCAGCAGCCGCCATCCCCTCGCCCGCGCGCTCTGCCGCGTGGCGCCGGACGCTACGGTATTGCCGGGCGTGGTCGAGCATCCCGGCGCGGGATTGGAATGGACCGGGCCGGATGGCATCTGGCGCCTCGGCAGCTGCGCTTTCACCGGCGCGGCAGAGGACCATGCGACGGATCAGATTTTGTGGCTCGCCGGGCCCAATGGCGAGCGTCAGCGCTTCCAGTTCTCCGACCGCCTGCGCCCGGACGCCGAGGCGGTGATCGCGCGCCTGAAGGCGATGGGCCTCGGCATCGAGATCCTCTCTGGCGATCGCGCGGCGCCGGTCGCGGGGCTGGCGCGCCGGCTCGGCATTGCCGAAGCCTCGGCGCATCTGACCCCGGTCGAGAAGGCGGCGCGGCTTGAGGCGCTCGGGAAGCAGGGCCATCGCGTGCTGATGGTCGGCGATGGCATCAACGATGCCGCGGCCCTTGCGGGCGCCTATGTGTCGATCGCGCCCGCGAGCGGCACGGAGATCACCCAGAGCGCCGCCGACATCGTGTTCCAGAGCGACCGGCTCGAAGCCGTGCCCGCGGCGCTGCTCATCGCGCGCCGCGCCGACGCGCTCGTGCGCCAGAACCTGGCGCTCGCCCTGCTCTACAACCTCTCCGCCGTGCCGCTGGCGATCCTCGGTTTCGTGACACCGCTGATCGCCGCCATCGCCATGTCGAGCTCGTCGATCCTGGTGACCCTCAACGCGCTCCGGCTCGGCCGGACGAGGCTCTCATGACGGTCCTGCTGTTCCTGATCCCGATCGCACTCGGCATGGGCGGCATCGGCCTCGCCGCCTTCCTCTGGGCCCTCAAATCCGGCCAGTACGACGACATGGAAGGCGCCGCCCAGCGCATCCTGTTCGACGATCCCGAGGACAAGGTGTGAGCGGCGGGGGCCAATCCCACGCGGCTCCTTCCGTATCAGAAGGTCGCCAAGACCTTACACTATAATGTGCGAAATGTAAAGAGCACCTGAGGTCTTTTACACCCGCTCCACCGCCAGCGCCACCCCCTGCCCGACGCCGACGCAGAGCGTCGCCAGGGCGCGCTTGCCGCCGTTGCGCTCCAGCTGATGCACCGCGGTCAGCGCCAGCCGGGCGCCGCTCATGCCGAGCGGATGCCCGAGGGCAATGGCGCCGCCGTTCGGGTTGACCTGCTCGGCGTCGTCCGGCAGATGCAGCTGCCGCAGGCAGGCGAGCACCTGGGCGGCGAAGGCCTCGTTGATCTCGATCGCGTCGAAGTCCTGCAGGGCGAGATTGAGGCGCGCCAGCAGCTTGCGCGTCGCCGGCACCGGGCCGATGCCCATGATCCGGGGCGGCACGGCGGCCGTCGCCATGCCGAGAATCCGAGCGCGCGGCCTCAGTCCGTGCTTCTTCGCCGCCGCCTCGGATGCGAGCAGCAGCGCGGCTGCGCCGTCGTTGACGCCGGAGGCGTTGCCGGCCGTGACGGTTCCGGGATTGCGGAACGGCGTCTTCAGCTTCGCGAGATCCTCGAGCGCCGTGTTGGGGCGGGGGTGCTCGTCGTGCTGCACCATGGCCGACTTGCCGCGTGCATCCTTCGCTTCGACGGGCACGATCTCCTCGTCGAAGAATCCAATCGAGATCGCATGGGCGACGCGGCGCTGACTGCGCCAGGCATAGAGGTCCTGGTCGGCGCGGGTGATCTGGAACTCCTGGGCGACGTTCTCCGCGGTCTCCGGCATGGAATCGACACCGTATTGCGCCTTCATCAGCGGGTTGATGAAGCGCCAGCCGATGGTCGTGTCATGCAGCTCGGCCGAGCGTTGGAAGGCAGCCTCGGCCTTGCCCATGACCAGCGGCGCCCGGCTCATGCTCTCGACGCCGCCGGCGATGGCGAGATCGATCTCGCCGGAGCGGATCGCACGCGCCGCGCTGCCGACGGCGTCGAGGCCGGAGGCACAGAGCCGGTTGACCGTGGTGCCCGGCACGGTCTCGGGCAATCCGGCCAGCAGCAGGGCCATGCGGGCGACGTTGCGGTTGTCCTCGCCCGCCTGGTTGGCGCAGCCCATGTAGACGTCGTCGACCGCCGCCCAATCGAGCGCGCGGTCGCGATCGATCAGCGCCTTCAGCGGGACCGCCGCGAGGTCGTCCGCACGGACGTGCGCGAGCGCGCCGCCATAGCGCCCGATCGGCGTGCGCACGGCATCGCAGATGAAGACTTCGCTCACTGCGCCGCTTTCGACTGGTGCGCCTGTTCGGTGCGGCGGTGGAGCGCGCGCAACACGCCGAGCTCGGCCTCGGTCGGCCGCGGCGTCTGCGCCAGCGTGGCAGCAAACTTCAGCGACCAGCCCGTCGCCGCGGCGACCGCCTCCGGCGCCACGCCGGGATGAAGGCCGGTCACGGTCAGCTCCTTGGTTTCCGGGTCGGGCTCCATGACGCAGAGGTCGGTGATGACCTTGGTCGGCCCCTTGGTCGTGACGCCTTGGCGCTCGCGATCGTCGCCGCCCGTGCCATGCCCGAGCGAGGTGATGAAGTCGAGCTTGTCCACGAAGCTGCGCTTCGACTGCGCCATCACGATGAGGATCTCACCGCAGGAAGTGGCGATCTCCGGCGCGCCGCCGGCGCCCGGCAGCTTCACTTTCGGTCTGGCATAGGGTCCGATCACCGTCGTGTTGATGTTGGCGAAGCGGTCGAGCTGGGCGGCGCTCAAGAATCCCTTGTTGATGCGCCCGCCCTGCAGCCAGTAGCGGAACATCTCCGGCACGGAGACGGTGCAGAGCGCCGTCTCGCAGAGCTCGCCGTCGCCGATCGAGAGCGGCAGCACGTTAGGCTTGGTCGCGATCGTGCCGGACTCGTAGATCAGCGTGATGTCGGGCGCATGGGAGAGGCGCGCGACGTTGCAGGCGGCGCTCGGCAATCCGATGCCGACGAAGCAGACGTCGTCGTTCTGGAGCTCGCGCGCCGCGGCGATGGTCATGATCTCACTGGGCGTGTAGTCGGACATCTCAGGCCGCCCTCCCCGCATGACGGCTGAACACATCCGGTCCCTTGCGCAGCACGTTCTCATCCATCCACTTCAAGAAGACCTCGCGCTCGCGGCCGATATCCTCCCAGGCCTTGTAATAGGCGTTGTCCCGCTTGTAGTAGCCGTGCGCGTAAGAGGGATGCGCGCCGCCCGGCACCTCGACCACGGCGCTGACCGTCCAACTCGGGAGGATGCAGGCATTGGGGCTGACCGGGCCAAAATCCGGCACGATCTCCTCCACCGTGACGATCGCGCGCTGGGCGCCGAGCACCGCCTCCTTCTGCACGCCGAGGATTCCTTCGATCAGCACGTTGCCCTTGCGGTCCGCCTTCTGCGCGTGAATGACGGCGCAGTCGGCGCGGATCGACGGCACCGCCGCGAGCTTCTCGCCGGTGAAGGGACAGGTGATCTCCTTGATGTTCGGATTGACCTCCTTCAGCTCCGCGCCGCGATAGCCGCGCAGCACCGCGAAGGGCAGGCCCGCGGCACCCGCCTCATAGGCATTGGCGAGCGCCGCATGGCTGTGCTCGTCGATCTCGAGCGGCGTCGGCCAGCCGTTCTCGACGGCGTCGCGCAGCCGGTGCAGCGAGCCGACGCCGGGATTGCCGCCCCAGGAGAAGGTGAGCTTCCGCGCGCAACCCATGCCGATCAGCTGGTCGTAGATCAGGTCCGGCGTCATGCGGACCAGATGCAGGTCCCGCCGCTTCTGCCGGATCGCCTCATGCACCGCAGCGAAGGGAATGAGATGGGTGAAGCCCTCGAAGGCGACCGTGTCGCCGTCTTTCAGATTGTCGCGGATCGCCTCGCCGAGGCTGGTAAAACCGGCCATTTCCCCTGACCTATCTTGGAATGGCGGTCACCTTAGCGGAAATCGGCGCATGGTCAAAAGCCCCCTACTCCGCGACCGCCCCACCACCCGCCTGGTCGCGCAAGGGGATCTCCTTCAGCAAGGCGATGCCGACCGTCGCCGCCGCGCAGACGCAGGCCGCCGCCAGGAAGAAGGCGGAGAACGCCGGGCCGAGATAGGGTTGCACCGCATCGAGCGCCGGTCCCGGCTTCAGGATGTCGTTGAGATTGGCGCCGCGCGCCGCGTCGAGATGCGCCGCCAGCATGCTGAAGATGATGGCGCCGAACAGCGAGACGCCGGCGGCTCCGCCCAACGAGCGGAAGAAGGCATGGTTCGCCGTCGCGATGCCCAGGTTGCCGCCGGCGACGGCGTTCTGGGTCGCCACCATCATCGACGGGAAGCCGGTGCCGAAGCCGATGCCGACGATGGTCAGCACCGCGGCGATCTCGGCATTGCTACAGGATGCCGCGTCGAATCCGAGGTAGAAGAGGCCGAACGCGGCCAAGGAGACGCCGATCAGCGGCGGCATCTTGTAGCGGCCGGTGAAGCGCATGTATTGGCCGGAGATCACCGCGCCGCAGACCACGCCGACCATCAGCGCAATGAGCACCAGGCCCGATTCAGACGCGTTCATGCCGCGCGCGAACTCGAGGAACAGCGGCACGTAGACCGTCGCCCCGATATTGATCAGCATGATGATGAAGCCGAGGATCGAGGTCATCCGGATCACCGGATTGGCGAGCAGGGTCAGCGGCAGCACCGGCTCGCGTGCGATGCTCTGCTGCCGCAGAAACAGCGCGCCGAGCACGATCGAGAGCGCGAACAGGCTACCGATCTGCGGCGAGAGCCAGGGATAGCGATTGCCGCCCCAGGTGAGCGCCAGCAGGAAGGCCACCGTCGCGGCCGCCATCAATGCGGAGCCCAGATAGTCGATCTGATGCGTGACGCCGCGGGTCGGCAGCCGCTTCAAGGCGCGGCGGGCGAGATGGATCGCCAGCAGCCCGAGCGGCAGATTGATCCAGAAGATCAGCGTCCAGCTGGCATACTCGGCGAAGAACCCGCCGAGCACCGGCCCGGCGATGCTGGCCAGGGCGAAGACGCTGGCGAAATAGCCCTGGTACCGACCCCGCTCGCGCGGCGAGACCACGTCGGCCACCACGGTGTTGGCGAGCGAGATCAGGGCGCCGCCGCCGGCACCCTGGATCGCGCGGGCGCAGATCAGCAGGAACATGCTGGGCGCAAGCGCGCAGAACAGCGATCCAAGGACGAAGACCGCGACGCTTCCGACCACCAGCTGTCGCCTGCCGTAGAGATCGCTGAGCTTGCCGAGGATCGGCGTGGTGGCCGTCGCCGAGAGCAGATAGGCGGTCACAACCCAGGAGACCGAATCGAACTCGTGCAGTTGCCGGGCGATGGTTGGCAATGCCGGCGCCACGATGGTCTGGTCGAGGGCTGCCAGGAACAGGGTCAGCATCACGCCGAACAGGATCTGGCGAACCTCGCGGGGAGTCATGCCGGCGGGGCGCGGGGAGAAATTGGTCGCGTTCAAGGGCGGCTCTAAGGATTCGGTGCCGGCGGGGGATTGGAACCAGCGGGTTCTCTTAATCTAGCCACGGTCCCGGCAGACGCAGAGCGGAGTTACCGCATGGTTGGCGTGCGCTGACGGGATGGCTGCGATTTCCCCTGCACCGCGGGCCGCGAAATCCCAGCCGCGCCGGCAACTTACCCCGATGGTTTCGGGTTGAATCCAGGCCTTCCGGAGCCGGATATGCCAGCAGAGACGAGCCGTTCCCCTTCCCTGTTCCACCGTTTCGCCAATCACACGGCCAAGGCGTCCGGCCATCCCGGCACCTTCACGCTTGCGCTTCTGGTAGTGCTGGTTTGGGCGGTGACCGGGCCGCTGTTCGGCTACAGCGACACCTGGCAGCTGGTGATCAACACCGGCACCACGGTCATCACGTTCCTGATGGTGTTCCTGATCCAGAACACGCAGAACCGGGATTCACAGGCGATGCATCTGAAGTTGGACGAGATTATCCGGGCGCTGAAAGGCGCCGATAACGCCTTGGTCGATCTCGAAGCGCTGGAGGATGAGGAGCTGGAGGCGATCCACAAGCGCTACACGGCGCTGGCGGAGCAGGCGCGCGCGACGCTGGCCCGCGGCGAGCCCGATATGGAAGCGATCGAAACCGGGCAGCACGTCGCCGGGGAGCATGCGAAAGATCATGCTCCACAGCCCCGGAGCGGCTCGGCCAGCAGGCTCAAGCCTGCGGCCGAGCGACACCGGTAGCAGCGTCTCAGTAGGAGTCCTGAACCGCCTTGGCGTTGGCGAGATAGGAGTTGTGGTAGTGATAGGTCGTGCCGTCCTGGTATTCGGCGGAGTAGTCGCGGCCGAAGGAGTTGTAGTAGGTGCCGCTCGAATAGAGGCCCGTGCCGTTCTCGCAGGCGGACAGGGCAAGGCCGAGCACCAGCACGCCGACAGCGATCATCAAGCTCTTCATAGGAATCCCCTGCAAGTTCGTGGTGAACTCGTTGCGCCGGCGGCGCATGGAGTCCTGCGGAGCGAACCCACTGCGAAGCCGGCCGTTCCTCTATACATCATCGCCCGGGAACTGTGAACGCACGGCGGTGTGGAATGGGGCTGCTCGGCCCCGATCCTCAGATCGCAAGATCTGTCTTAAATATCTGTTTTTACGGTATAACTCATGGTTTCCCCGGACCGACGGTGACGGCAATCGCGTCGTGATCCGAACACAGGTCTCCGTCCGCACCGACCGCCGAGATGATCGAGGGATTGCTCGCCTCGAGGCCGCGGGTAAAGAACCAATCGAGCTTCGCGCGCGGCCGGTCATCATCGCCGGTCGGGAAGGTCGGCTGACCCGGCACATTGCAGCCTTCCCAATCGAAGCCCGCCTCGGCCATCAGCCCGAACAGCGGTTCGTATTTCTCCGGATGCAGGAGCAAGTCGGGCTCACGCTCTACGCGCCGCAGCCACGCCGCGCGGTCGCCCCAACGTTCTTCGAAGGATGCCGATGACGTGTTGAAGTCTCCGCCGATCAGCACCGGCGCCACCGAGTCGTAGCTCTCGATGTGCCGCAGCAGCGTTCGGACCTCGTCCGCGCGTCCCGCGGGACTCGCATAGTTGTCGAGATGCGCCTCCACCACGGTGACCGGCATTCCAGCGATGGTCACTTGCGCGCCCAGCGCGATCGTTCCGCCGACGCGCGGCTCCCTGCGGCTGCCGTCAAACCAGCCCCCCGCGCGTTCGATCCGACAAAGGAACGGCCGATGCAATCGCAGATCGGTCACCAGCGCTCCGCCATGGAAGCCGAGCGCGTTGGCCTGACCGGCCAGCGGTCCGATCTCCTTCGGACTGCCGAGACCGAGCTCGATGACCTCGACGCCATAGGCGTAGCCCCAGCCCATCCGGGCGGCAAACACGGAGAGGCAGTCGATATTGCCGGAACGCGCCATCCCGCGATCGACCTCGGAGAACAGGCAGAGATCGACCGCTTCGGCCCGCACCGTCGCCTCGATTCCGTCGATCGCGCGCAATCGCTCGGTGTTCCAGAACATGACGCGTGCGGCACCCGGGAGTTCCTCCCGGCGTGGCGCGGCACCGCCGACCTCGATCTGACGCAAGGCATCGATCGCGTCGAACCAACGTGCATGGGTGGCAGAGTCCTTGGGACCGGCGAGGATCGCGTCACGCTCCGACAACGGGACCTCGGTCAGGCGCCCGACCACGCGCTCAGACGCGTGCTCGGTCCAATGCTCCGCTGGGGTCTTCGCGCCGACACTCATGGCGCAGACCTGTCCTCGTGATGGCGATGACCGGCGATGCGACGGAATGGCAGAACCGCGCCGGCATCGCCCGGGTGGATCTCGACCGGCCGGCACCCCTCGCGATAGATCAGGGCGCGGCCGACCCGAACGCCGACCGACTGACCGGTGGCAACCGTGAACTGTCGTGCGAGTTGCGCCTTGAGGCGCGTTCCTTCGCTGCAGACGAGATGAATTTGCCGCATCGGTCCGAGATCGACCACCTGCTCCACGACCGCCTGCCCGGCTTCACCGGAGAGCGTGAGATCGAGGTCTTCCGGTCGCGCCGCCAGATCGAGGTGCTGCGCTTCTGCCAGCGCTTTGCGATCGGCATCGGTGAGATCGAGCCGAAATGGTCCGGCAACGAGCGCTTCGCCCTCGCGCCGCGCGGCCATCACATTCATCGCGCCGATGAAGCCGGCCACGAACAGCGTCTCCGGCTGCTCATAGACCGCACCCGGACTGCCGATCTGCTCCAGGCTTCCCTGGTTCATGATCGCGATCCGGTCGGCGAGCGTCAGCGCCTCCTCCTGATCATGGGTCACGAACATCGTGGTCTGGCGGAGCCGGCGCTGGATCGCGCGCAGCTCCTCCCTC
>Ga0335070_10003996_pt1 | contig 17179 bp, 11 predicted proteins | sample Lox_Sample_13_FD_206722 | JGI IMG/M metagenome (GOLD analysis project Ga0335070, IMG submission 206722) | Soil microbial communities from Loxahatchee National Wildlife Refuge, Florida, United States - Lox_Sample_1.3 | ecosystem: Environmental > Terrestrial > Soil > Wetlands | place: USA...
CGTCCGGACTCCTGGCGAAACAGGAGGCCGCCGCGCGTGAAGTAGAGCGCCCCGGCGGCGTCGAGGTGGACGCCGCCGACCGGCCCCTCACCGAGCGCGTTCGCCTCGCGGTCCGGCTCGAAACGGTCGTTCTTCCCGACGAAAAGGCCGTGATCGGTCCCGACGTAGACGGTGCCCGCGGCGTCCGAGTCGACGCCTTCGTGGCTGACCGCGAAGGGACCGAGGCCCGCCTTCTCGTCCAGGACGACGAACCGGTTTCCGGCCAGCCGCGCGAGCCCGGCGCCGGTCGCCGCGTACATCCGGCCGTCGGCCGTCTGGTGAATCTGGTAGATGCGGGTGCGCGGGAGCCCCTGCTCGCGGCTGTAGCGCTTGAACTGGCGCCCGTCGAAACGAAAGAGTCCGTCGTCGGTCCCGGCCCACAGGTACCCGACGTGGTCCTGGAGAACGCACTCGACCGACGTGTCGGTCAGCCCTTCCTCCTGCGCGTAGGTGCGGAACGTGAAGCGGCCGAGAAACGGCGGAGCCTTCGCCCCGGCGGGCGACGGCTCGCCGGAAGCGCGGACTCCCTGCAGAGCCACCGCCAGGAACACGGCGGCGACGACGGCGAGGCGGCGCGGGACTCGGTTCGAGCGAAATTTCGGCACGTTTCTGGAGACGGGCCCTTTCGTCTCATTATAGGGTCGCGCCCGCCATGCGGTCGCGCCCGGAACGGCCGCGTCAGGAGCGCGGGTCGGCGGAGTCGCGGAGCGCGGCGGCGGGCGCCCGCGCGGGCGCCGCGGCCGCGGCGAGAAAGGGCCCGGTGACGCTCTTCGGGTTGTTCCGGATCTCTTCGGGCGTCCCTTCGGCCACGAGGCGGCCGCCCGCCTCTCCCCCGCCCGGACCGAGCTCGACGATCCAGTCGCAGGACTCGAGGAATCCGAGGTGGTGCTCGACCGCGACGACCGAGTGCCCTCGGGCGATCAGGCGCCGCAGCGTCGCCAGCAGCCGGTCCACGTCCCGGGCATGGAGCCCCGTCGTCGGCTCGTCGAAGAGGAAGAGCGCGCCGCGCGAGGTCGCGGGACGGATCCCGAGGAACGCGGCCAGCTTCAGGCGCTGCGCTTCGCCCCCCGACAGCGTCGCGGTCGGCTGGCCGAGCCGCACGTAGCCGAGGCCGGCCTCGAGCAGCGGCTCGAGGCGGCGCACGATCCGCTCTTCGGTCGCGAAGAATGCCGACGCGTCTTCGACCGTCATCTCGAGCACGTCGTCGATGTTCTTGCCGCGCAGGCGCACGGCGAGGACCCGGGCCTGAAAGCGCCGGCCGTCGCAGACGTCGCAGCGCACCGTCACGTCGGCGAGGAACTGCATGTCGATCGTCTGCCAGCCGGTTCCCCGGCACGCCTCGCACCGCCCGCCGGCGGAATTGAACGAGAAGTCCCGCGCCGTGATCCCGCGCGAGACCGCGCGCGCCGAGCGCGCGAACAGCTGCCGGATCTCGTCCCAGGCTTTGGTGTAGGTCACCGGGTTCGACCGCGCCGAGCGTCCGAGCGGGCTCTGGTCCACGAGGAGCAGGTCGGCGATCGCGTCGAAGCCGTCGATCCGGTCGTGCGCGCCGACGTCGAACTGCGCCGCGCCCTTGACGCGGCGGGCGTAGGCGTTGTGCAGGATGTCGCGCATCAGGGTGGACTTGCCGGATCCCGAGACCCCGGCGAGCGCGACGAGGCGCCCGAGCGGCAGGCGCACGGTGAGGTTGCGCAGGTTGTGCTCCCGCGCGCCGACGACCGTGACCGCGCCCTCCGCGCGCCGAAAAGGAACGATGCGGCTCGAGCCGGAAGCCGTGAGCCGGGAGCCGGGAGCCGGCGTCGAGCGCCGCCGCAACAGCTCGGCGGTGGCCGACCCCTTCACGCGCGCGAGCCCGGCCGGCGACCCGGCGAACAGCACGTGGCCGCCGCGGCTTCCCGCCTCCGGCCCGAGGTCGATCACGTGATCGGCCGACGCAATCGCCTCCGGGTCGTGCTCGACGACGACGACCGTGTTGCCGCGGTCGGCCAGCCGCCGCAGGATCGCCAGGAGCCGGCGCGTGTCGGCCGCGTGGAGGCCGATCGTGGGCTCGTCGAGGACGTAGAGCGTGCCCGTCAGCGAGCCGCCGAGAGCCGACGCGAGCCCGATGCGCTGCGACTCGCCGCCCGAAAGCGTGCGGGCCGGCCGGGAGAGCGTCAGGTACTCGAGGCCGACGTCGTTCATGTAGCGCACGCGGGCGCGGAGCTCGGCCAGGATCGACGACAGCCGCGCCTCCTCTTCGGGCGAGAGCACGAGCTCGTCCACGAACGTCTTCAGGTCGGCCAGCGCGAGGTCCGACAGCTCGGCGATCGTGCGGCCCCGAAACCGCACCCAGAGCGCGGGCGTGGCGAGCCGCGTGCCCTGGCACGCCCCGCACAACGTGTAGGCGCGGTAGCGGGCGAGGAGGACGCGGACGTGGATCTTGTAGCGCTTGGTCTCGAGCCAGTCGAAGAACCCCTGCACGCCGTAGAAGTCGCCGCGGCCCTTGAGCAGCACCTCCCGCTCGTGCGCGGAGAGACGCGACACCGGGACGTCGGTGCGCACCGAGTAGCGGCGGCAGGCGCGGAAGAGGTCGTCGTAGGCCGACTCGTAAGCGGGCGTGTTCCACGGAGCGACCGGGCGCTCGGACAGGGTCAGGCTCCGGTCCGGGATCGCCTTCTCGAGGTCCACGCCGATGACGCGGCCGAAGCCCTGGCAGGCGGGGCACGCCCCGAGCGGCGAGTTGAAGGCAAAGAGCGGCGGCGTTGGATCGCGGAACTCCCTCCCGCAGCCGGGGCAATGCAGTCCCCGGCGGAACGTGCGCACGCGGGCGTCCATCCGAGCCTCGAGCGAACCCGCGAGCGCGAACGCGGTCTCCGCGGCGGCGGCGAGCTCGGGCCGCGAGGCGGCGCCGACGACGAACCGCCCCACGACCAGCCGCAGGCGGCCCTCGCCGTCGAGCAGGCTCTCGGCTTCCTCGCCGAGCTCGACGACTTCGCCGGATTCCGCGATCGCCCGGAAGAACCCCGCGCGCCGGTACTCTTCCAGCCGCGACGCGTCGCTCGGGCCGCGCCGGCGGCGCGGGCCCGTCACGCTCGGGTCCTTCCACGGGATCGGGGCCGCCAGCACCGCCCGGGAGCCGTCCTCCGCCGCGCAGAGCGCCTCGACGGCCCGGTCCACCCCGCCCGGCACCGCGGCCGCTCCGCAGTCGGGACAGAACGTCGTGCCGCCGTGGGCGAAGAGCAGGCGCAGCGAGTCGTGGATCTCGGTCTGGGTCCCGACCGTCGAGCGGGCATTGCGCACGCCGTTCTTCTGCTCGAGGGCGATGGCCGGCGGCACCGGCTCGATCGAGTCGACGTCCGGACGGTCGAGCCGCTCGAGAAACTGCCGCGCGTAGGTCGAGAGCGACTCCGCGTAGCGCCGCTGGCCCTCGGCGTAGAGCGTGTCGAAAGCGAGCGAGGATTTTCCCGAGCCAGAAACGCCCGTCAGTACCGTCAGCCGGCCGAGGGGGATGTCCGCGGACACGTTCTTCAGGTTGTGGGTCCGGGCGCCACGGATGCGGATGGGAGACGGCCGGAGGGAGTTGGGCTTTTTCACCGAAACGACGAATTTATCAGGAATCGGCGGACCGGAGCGAGCGCCTAGGAACCTCCCCCATGCACGGGACACACCGTCGTCGGCGCCGTGCCTTCGATGAAGACTTCGGCGAGCGTCTGCGGGCAGCCCGGGCTCGCCAGGAAGCCCGTCGTCGGGTCGATGTCCGCCGTGACGATGTCGGACGGCGTCGGAAAATCCTCGCCGAAGTTCTGCGCGGGCACGGCCCGCGAGAAATCCGCGAAGATCGGCACCGCGGCCTGCGTCCCCGAAAGGCTCAGGCCGCGGTTGTCGTCGTAGCCGACCCACACGGCGGCGAGAAAACGCGGCGAGTACCCGATGAACCAGGCGTCGCGGCCGTCGTTCGTCGTGCCCGTCTTGCCGGCGAGAACGCCCGTCAGGCCCTTGCCGCGCGCGCCCGCGCCCGTCCCGTGATCCACCGCCCCCTTCAGGATCGCGTTGACCAGGTAGACGGCGTCGGCGGGAAGCGCGGGCGTGAGCGCCGCGGCCTTGCGGTCGAGCACCGTGCCGTCGCCGGTGGTCACGCCGACGATCGCGTACGGCGTCACGCGGACGCCGCTGTTGGCGAAGGTCGCGTAGGCGCCGGCGATCTCCATCGGCGAGATTTCGAACGCGCCCAGCGCGACCGAGGGGTACCCGCGCAGGCGCGAGCCGATCCCGGCTTCGCGGGCAGCGCCGAGCACCTGCGGCAGCCCCGCCGTCAGCGACACGCGGACGGTCGGGATGTTGATCGAGCGCTCGAGCGCCTGCCGCGCGGACATCGGGCCGCGGTAGTCGTTGTCGTAGTTGCGCGGCGTCCACATCTCCTCGTCGGTCTTCTGGCCCCACTCGACGGTGATCGGCGTGTCCATGAGGATCGTCGCCGCCGTGACGGGCGGATCGAGGTCGCGCCGCGAAAACGCCGCGAGGTACACGAACGGCTTGAAGAGGCTTCCCGGCTGCCGGTGCGCCTGGGTGACGCGGTTGAACTGCGAAAGCCGGTAGTCGCGGCCGCCGACGAGCGCGCGCACGCCGCCCGTCTGCGGCTCGAGCACGATCAGCGCCCCCTGGAGCGGCGCCTGCCTGGACGCCGAGGCGAGCCGCCGGTAGGTCTTCTCGAGGGACTCGAGGCCCTGGGTGACCGCCCGCTGGCCGGCCTGCTGGAGGTCGACGTCGAGCGTCGTGTAGACCTGCAGCCCTTCGGTCTCGAGCTCGTGGCCGTAGCGCTCGGCGAGCTCGCCCTTGACGAAGTCGACGAAGTGCGGCGCGCGCGTGCGATCCTCCACGCGCGTCTTCGGCGTGATCGGCTCCGCGAGCGCCGCCTGGAGCGCCGCGTCGTCGATCCTGCCGGCCTCGGCCATCAGGTGCAGGACCAGGTCGCGGCGCTGACGCGTGCGCTCGGGACTCCGGAACGGGGAGTACGCGTTGGGAGCGCGGATCATGCCCGCGAGCGTCGCGGACTCGGCGAGGTCGAGGTCGGAGACTTCCGTCCCGAAGTAGTAGCGCGCCGCTTCGCCGACGCCCGTGATCGCGACGGCGCCCCGCCGGCCGAGATAGATCTCGTTCAGATACGCCTCGAGGATCTCGTCCTTCGAGTACCGCGCGTCGAGGATCACCGCCATCACCGCTTCGGTCGCCTTGCGGCGCACGGTGCGCTCGGGCGAGAGGTACAGGTTCTTCACGAGCTGCTGGGTCAGCGTCGAGCCGCCCTGCTTCATGCCGCCCGTCGCCGTCTTGAGCCCGGCCCCGAGCAGCCGCCGCACCGAAACGCCGGTGTGGCGGTAGAAGTCCCGGTCCTCGGTGACGAGCACGGCGTCGACGAGCGACGGCGGAACGTCGGCGAGGCGCACGACCGTGCGGTCCTCGAGCTCCGCGCCGAAGACCGAGCCGAGGAGCTCCGGCTCGAGAATCAGGGCCGGCACCGGATCGCCCGCGGCGTCGGTCAGCGACTTGACGCGCCCGCCGGCGAGCACGACGCGCACGCGCCGGCCCGCAAACGTCCGGCCGGGATAACGGAAGCCGCGCGTGTGAATCTCGCAGACGTCCTTCTCCCGGCGGAAGTGGCCCGGCCGCTCCGGCGCGCCGCTGGTGTCGTGGTAGTAGAGCCGCGCGAGCTTGGCCGTCAGGCCCGTCATCGTCGCCGCGTCGCCCGGGCGCAGCACGTAGAGATCCGAGTAGATGCGCGACGGCAGGTTCCAGCGCCGCCCGTCGAACCGGCGCACCACGCGCGCGGTGAAATACGCGAGGCCGAGAATCCCGACGAGGAGCGCGCCGCCGAAAACGGCAAGAATCGGCAGCCGGTGCCGGTACACCCAGACCGGAAGCGAGACGAGCCGCGCCCGCGGCGATTCGTCGTCCACGGCGGGAGGATACCCTCGCGGCGAGGTCGGAAACCCGGGCCCGACACAGAAGGGGCCGGGCTTCCGAAGAAGCTCGCGGCGGGGGAACGCCGCGTCGGAAGCCCGGGCCCGACACAGAAGGGGCCGGGCTTCCGAAGAAGCTCGCGGCGGGGGAACGCCGCGCCGGAAACCCGGGCCCGACACAGAAGGGGCCGGGCTTCCGAAGAAGCTCGCGGCGGGGGAACGCCGCGCCGCCGGAGAAACGTCGTAACATCCCGTCCGCTTGGCGAAGAAGCGGCGCAAACAGGAGGCGGCGGTTCCCCGCCCGCCCGCCGCCGGGGCGGTCGCCGCCGCCGTCCTGCTCGCGGCCGTTCTCGCCGGAACGGCGCTCGTCGTCGACACCGAAGCAGGGGCCGCGTTCGACGCGCCCAAGCGGCTGCTGGCGCTCGTCGGCATCGCCCTCGCCGCCGTCGCGGCGTTCGCCTTCGCGCCGGCGCGGCGGCCGGAGACTCCGCCCTTCTCCGCGCCCCCGCCGGCGCGGCGCTACGCCCTCTACTTCGCGGGAGCCGCCCTCGTCCTGGCGCTCGCCGCCGCGTTCGCCTCGCCGCGCCGCGCCGTTTCGCTCGACGCGATGCGGTCGGTCGCGATCTTCGCGCTGCTTCTGCCGCTCGGCGCCTCCGCGGCGGTCGCCCGCGGCCGGGGCTGGCTCGCCGGCGTCTTTCTCGGGTCGACCGCCGTCAACGCCGTCGTCTCGATTCTCGAGAGCCGCGGCCTGTTCCACCCCTTTCCGCTCGAGACATTCGGCGACCGGCAGGAGACGGGCGCCTACGCCGGCAACGTCGGCTACCTCGCGATCACGCTCGCTCTCGCCGCGGTCCTCGCCCTCGGGATCGCCCTGAAGACCTCGCGGCGCGGCGTGCGTTTCGCGGCCGCGGCCGCCCTGGTTCTTTTCGGGGCCGCGCTCGTCGTCAACCAGAACGTCACGGCGCTCACCTCGACGCTCGCCGGCATGGCCGTCCTCCTCCTCGTGCTCCACGGGCGGCGCGCCGCGATCCCACTGGCCGCGGCCGTTCTCGCCGCGGCTGTCGCCGTCGCCGCCTACCCGCCCCTGCAGCACCGGGCCCGCGAGATGGCCGGCGCGGCGCGGGCCGGAAACTGGGACGCCATCGTCTCGTTCCGCGGCGGCGCGTGGGCCGCCGGCGTCGAGATGGCCCGCGAGCGGCCGCTCCTCGGCTTCGGACCCGGCACCTTCGGCAACGAGTACGTCCCACACCGCCTCGCCGCGGAGATTCGAGCGCGGCGGCGGTTCGTCGCGCCCCTCCTGACGAGCTCCTACGCCGAGGCTCACTGCGACTATCTGCAGGTCTTCAGCGACGCGGGGGCGCCCGCCGGGCTCCTCACGCTCGCCGCGGCCGGGTGTCTCCTCGCCGCGATCGGGGCGGCCGCGAAGCGCTCGCGATCCCCCGAGCCCGTGATTCTCCTCGCCGTGCTCGCCGCCGGCGCGACCGCGGCACTGACCTGGTTTCCCCTGCAGCGCCCGGTGACGGCGGTGCCGATCCTCCTCGCCGCCGGCCGCGCCTGGCAGATCGCGGCGCGCGCGCCCGGGGCCGACGGGGGCGAGGCATGAGAAGACTCGCCGGAATCGTCCTCGCCGCGCTCCTCGCGTTTCTCGTCTGGCCCGAGTTCGCGCGCTACGCGGCCGAGCGCCGCATCGGCTACGCCACCGGCGCCTTCCGCGCGCTGCTCGACCGCGCCGCCGATCCCGAAACGGCGCACAACATCGTCGCGGTCGGGGCCCTCGCCCTCCAGGCGACGGCGAGCCTGCCCGGCGACCCGCGCCCGTGGATGCTGGCGGGCTCCTCGTTTCTCGTCACCGGGCAGCCCGAGCGCGCGCTCGAGTTCTATCGCGAGGGATTCGCGACCGGCGAGCGGGCCGAGATCGACCTGAACCTGGGGCGCGCGTACGGCATGCTCCACCGCAGCGACAGCGAGCGGGCCTCCTATCTGCGGGCGGGCTGGGTCAACCCCGAGATCCTCGCGTCGCTGCCGGCGCCCGCGAAAGAGGCCGCGCTGGCCGAGGTCGCGCGTCAGAGCGCCGCGCTCAGGGAAGGACGGCTCGACGCTCCGCCGCCGTTGCCGTCGGAGGAGCGGCGCTAGGCCGCGCCCCGCTCACTTCCTCTCGCGAAAGATCCGGCTCGACCAGATCCCCCAGACGTGGAGCTTGTAGAGCACCATCGTCTTCAGGATCGCGAGCCCGTACCGCACCGACGGCCCGAACGCGATCTGGGAGGCTTCGTCGAAGTATCGCGTCTCGATCGGAATCTCGCAGATCCGGAGCCCGCGGGCCATGCCCTGCGCGATGATCTCGGTGTCGAACACGAAGCCGTCCGAGTTGGCTTCGAGGTTGACCGTCTCGAGGTACTTCCGCGTGTAGGCCCGGAAGCCGCTGTGGTACTCGGTCAGATAGATCAGGAAGGTGGCGTTCTCGATCGCCGTCAGCAGGATGTTGCCGAGGTACTTCCACTTCGGCATCCCGCCCTGAATCGGGCGGCCGCCGAGCATGCGGCTCCCGAAGGCCGCGTCGTAACGGCCGTCGGCGAGCGCCGCGAGCAGGTGCGGGATGACCGTCGGGTCGTACTGGTGGTCTGGATGGACCATGACGACGATGTCCGCGCCGCGGTCGAGCGCCGTGCGGTAGCAGGTCTTCTGATTGCCGCCGTAGCCGCGGTTCCTGGCGTGGACGACCACGTGGATGCCGAGGCGCCTGGCGATCTCGACCGTCCGGTCGCGCGAGCCGTCGTCGACGAGGATGACGTCGTCCACGTGCGCCTTCGGCACGTCGGCGTACGTCCGCTCGAGGGTCAGCTCCGCGTTGTACGCGGGCATGACGACGGCGACCCGGCCGCGGGATCGCGCGTCAGATGCCACGGCGCGTCAGGACGACCGGCAGCGTGCGCAACAGGATCGCGAGGTCGAGGAAGAACGACCAGTTGTTCAAGTACGCGAGATCGTAGCGCAACTTGATGTCGGGCTCGCTCGTGTACTCCCCCGAGACCTGCGCCAGGCCCGTGAGGCCCGGGCGCGCGGCATGACGCAGGCCGTAGCCCGGCACCGTTTTCGCGAACCGCTCCGCGAACTCGGGCCGCTCGGGCCGGGGACCGACGAGGCTCATGTCGCCGCGCAGCACGTTCCAGAGCTGCGGGATCTCGTCGAGGCGGGCTCCGCGCAAGGCCCGGCCGATCGCCGTGACGCGCGGGTCGTCCGGAACCGCGAGCACCGCGCCGGTCTCGACCTCGGCGCCCTCGTGCATCGTCCGCAGCTTCCAGAGCTCGAAGGGCCGCCCGTCGCGCCCCACGCGCGTCTGCCGGTAGAACACGCCGCCCCGCGACGTGGCCGCGACCAGCGCCGCCGCGACCGCGAGCCCGGGCAGGAGCAGCAGCAGGCCGACCGCCGCGGCGGTCACGTCGAACCCGCGCTTGAAAAAGGCGCCCGCGCCTTCGAGCGGGCGCACGCGCGCCTCGAGCAGCGGCAGGTCGCCGACGATGCGGAACCGGAGGCGGCCGATCATGGTTTCGAACGGCGAGGGCCAGACGAGCAGGTCGGCGCGCCAGCCCCCGGGAATGCGTTCGGCGATCTCGTCGCGCCACCACGAGGCCTCGGGAGTCAGGATGACCTCGTCCACGGCGCGGGCCTCGACGATCTCGAGCAGCTTCTCGACCGGTCCGAGGCTCGGCAGGCCCGCTGGCACGCCGTCGCCTTCGCCGACGACGCCCACCACCTCGACGCCCGTCCACGCGTGGCGGCGGATCGTGTCGGCGATGAGCGCCGCCGCCGGGCCGCCGCCGACGATGACGGCGCGGCGCCGTGGCGCGGGAAAGGCGCGGTCGAGGGAAAGACGCCAGACGACCAGACCGGCGCCGTTGACGGCGAGGTAGATCACGAGGACCGAGCGCGGGAACGAATACGGCTGCGCCAGGAAGTAGACGGAGGCGAGCGTCAGGAGCTCGACGAAGAGCGCCGGCAGCAGCAGCCGCCCGAGAGGCTCGCGAAATCGTTCGTGGTCGCGGTAGAGCCCGAAGAAGGACAGCGAGACAGCCTGCGCGGCCACCACGATCACGACGTTCCAGAAGGTGAAATGCGCGTTCTCGGGCGGGAGAAGCCGGAGCGTCCCCGGAATGCTGACGTGGGTCCTCAGGAAGAAGGCGACGTCGAGGGCGGCGGCCGCGATCGCGGCGTCGCCGGCGAGAGCCACGAGGCGAAAGGACGTCAGCGCGCGGCGCGCCATCAGGACCGCGCCGTGCGCGTCCAGACCGGGCGCGCGTAGCCGGCGAGTCCAGCCGCCACGCCGAGAGCGAGGGCGACGTTCAACACGCCGAAATAATAGAGCCTGCCGAGCGGGCCGCGGAGCCGGGGCCGCCCGCGCGCGGCGACGAGGGCGAGCAAGGCGGCCGCGAGCACGGCGGCGCCCGCCGCGCGCCACGCCGGCGAGAAGAGGGCGGCGGCAGCGGCGGCGAGCGCCAGAGTCGGCGCGAGCCAGCGGGCGGCCTTGCGCGACAGAAACGCGAGCGTGAGGAGCCCGTGGCGGGACGCCGCGTAGAGCCAGCGCTCGCGGCGCAGTACCTGGCCGCCCCCGATCCCGATGCGGAACCGCCGCGACACTTCGGCGCGCACGTCGCGGGCGGCGTCCTCCCGCGCCACGGCGTCTCCCGCGAAGACGACGCGGCGGCCGCGGCCGGCGGCGCGCGCCGGGATCAGGAAGTCGTCCATCGAGGTCGTGTCTTCGGGCAGGCGGGCGACGAGCTCGCGCCGCGCCGCGTAGATCGCCCCGTTGGCGCCGAGACAGACGCCGAGCGCGCCCTCGGCCTCCTTCAGCCGCGTCTCGCGGTCCCAGTAGTCGGCCTCGGGCGTCTCCCGCGCTCCGGGCGCCGTCTCGAACCGCAGCCGCCCGCACGCGGCGCCGACGGTGGAGTCCGCGAACGCCGCGGCGAGCGCCCGGACCGCCCCGGCTTCGAAGGCGGTGTTGGCGTCGGTGAAGACCAGCAGGTCCGCGGAGGACGCGGCGACGAGGTCGTTCAGGACCGCGGCCTTGCCGCGGCGGGTCTCGAACTCCACGACCCGCACGCGGGCGCCTCCCGCCGCGCGCGCGGCGGCCGCGGTGCCGTCGCGGCAGCCGTCACACCCGATCGTGATCGCCGGGGACGGGCTCCCCTCCTGGGCGAGGAGGTTGGCGACGCGCGCGCCGATGACCGCTTCCTCGTCCGCGGCCGAGAGCAGGACCTCGACGGACGGCGCCGGGGACTCGGCGGGCGCCCGATCGTGCGCGCGCGTTTTCGCCGCGAGCCGCCCGAGGACCGCCGGGTAGACGAGGTACGACCAGAGGAAGAGCGCGAGGGAGATCGCTGCCAGGACGGCCGCGACGACCGTCACCGCCGGCCCCCGGCGCGACGCTCGAGCTCCGCCGCGAACGCCTCTCCGATCATCGGCCAGCCGTACGACGCCTCGACGCGGGCCCGCGCGGCCGCCGCCTGGCGCCGGGCCGCTTCGGGATCGGCGAGCAGCTCGACGACGCTGGCCGCGAAGTCCTCGGGCCGGTCCGCGCGCCGGATCTCCGCGTCGGAAAAGTCGAGCCCCTCGGCGCCCACCGTGGTCGCCACGACGGGCGCGCCGCACGCCGCCGCCTCCAGCACCTTCAGCCGCGTGCCGCCGCCCGCCAGCAGCGGCACGACGGCGACCGCCGCCCGTCCCCACACCGGACGCGTGTCGCCGCCCTCGCCCGCGAAGACGAACCGCTCCCCGCCGAAAGCGGCGAGCGCCGGCGGCGCCTCCCGTCCCACGACCTCGACCGACGCCCCGGCCCGCCTTTCCCGGACGAGCGGCCAGACGAATTTCGCGAACCAAGCGACTCCCTCCGCGTTCGGCGGCCAGGACAGGTCCCCCACGAAGACGATCGTCTCGCCGCGCGGCTCCTCGCGCCGGAACGCGTACCGCGCGAGGTCGACCCCGTTCGGCGCGACGAGGGGCGCCGCCGACGGACCGAGCGCGGCGAGCGCCGCGGCGTCGCCCCGGGAGACGCAGGACAGGCCGCGCGCCGCGCGCACGAGCGAGCCCTCGAGCCGCCGCACGCGGGGCGCCTGGACCCCGGCGAAGGCGCGCCGCGCCGCCGAGCTCCCCGTCGCGGCGACACGCTCCCAGATCTGCGAGTCGAGGTTGTGGAAGTCGATCCAGACCGGAGCCGCCGACGCCAGGGCGAGCGGCGCCACGTGGTACGAGTGCGCGACGACCCACGCGGGCCGCCTCGCGGCGCAGGCCGCCGCGACGCGCCGGGCGAGCTCCTCCGACGCGTAGAGGAGCTCGGAGTACGCCCTCCCCGTGGCGAGGCTCCGCACGAGCGCGCCCGCGCGCCGCAGCCGCCGGGCCCGCTGAGGGATCCACTCGACCGCGACGCCGGGCGGCAGCTCCCCGCCGCCGTAGGCACGGTCCGGATCGAGCAGCGAAAAGGCCCGCACGTCGAACCGCGCCGCGAGCGCCTCGAGCAGATGGTAGTTGCGAATCGCGAGGCCGTCGCGGGACGGGTGCGGCGGGCGCGGCAGGACGCCGTAGAGGGCCGGCTTCATCGCACCGGCAGGGCCGCCGCGCCCCGGCGCCGAAGCGCCGCCGCGTAGCGGATCCTTCGAGCACGGCCCCGCTCGCCCGGCGTCACGAGCGCCGCGGCGTAGCGCAGCGCGGCGCCCGCGTCGAGCGCGAGGGCCGCGCGCCGCGCCGCGCCCCGGCCATGGTGCTTGCCGGCGTACCGCACGAGCGAGGCGTGGAGATGCCCGAAGAGCGCATCGCCGCCCGACCGCCCGCCCTCGTGGACGACGACGGCGGCCGGCTCGTAGAGGAGCCGCCAGCGCCGCGCCATCCAGCGGGCCATGAGGTCCGTCTCCTCGGCGTAGAGGAAGAACGCCTCGTCGAATCCCCCTGCGTCCCGAAACGCCTCCCGCCGCACGAGCAACGCGGCTCCCATGAGCGCGTCGACTTCGCGTGCCGTCGTGTGGTCCTGGCGCGTGGCGGTGTGTCCTTCGAACGGGCGCCGCCCGCCCGACAGGAACGCCAGACCCGAGCTCTCGCAGAAGATCCGCCACGGCGTCGGCAGCCGGCGGATCGAGGGCTGCAGGGAACCGTCGGCGTTGACCAGGCGCGGCCCGACCGCGGCGGCGCGGCGATCCGCGTCGAGCGCCGCCTCGAGCGCGGCGAGGGCGCCCGGCCGGAGCGCGGCGTCCGAGTTCAGGAAGAGCAGATACGGCCGCGTCGTCTCGCGGGCGCCGCGGTTGCAGGCCGCGCCGTATCCGCGGTTCGAGCGTTCCTCGAGGACCCGCGCCGCCGGGACCTTACGCGAGAGCTTCGCCGCGATGCCGTCGTGCGACGCGTTGTCCACGACCACGATTTCGGCCGCGGCCGCGGTCTCGGCCACGGATTCGGCCGCGCGCAGCGTCTCGGCAGGCGTGCGGTAGTGCACGATCACCGCCGACGTCTGCTCTCCCACGGCGCCGCTCATTCGCCCCACAGCTCCCCGCTCCAGAGCCGGTCGAGGAACACCCGCCACGGCAGGATCTCGATGCCGTCTTCGGTGACGCGCGGCGACGGCTCGAGGGAAGCAACGATGCGCCGCCGGACCGTCGGCTGGTCGACCGCCAGCTGCCGCAGGCCTTTGAGGTGATCCGACGTAATCCGCGACGCCGCCTTGGCTTCGACCGCGCAGCGCAGGTCGCCGACGATGAAGTCGACCTCGATGCCGCTCGCCAGGCGCCAGTACGCGAGGTCGTGGTAGCGCTCGCGGTAGTGCGACGCCGCCGTCAGCTCGTGGAAGATCCAGTTCTCGAAGGCCTTGCCGAACAGCTCGGAGCCGGGCGTGAGGGCCCCGCGGCCCGCCAGCACGTTGACGAGGCCCACGTCGGCGAAGAAGAACTTCGGCGCGCCGATGACGCGGCGCTTCGGCCGCCGCGTGAAGGCCGGGAGGAAGCGCCCGAGGCGCGTGTCGACGAGGATCTGGTAGTACTCGCGCGCCGTGGGCGCCGAGACGCCGCACTCGCGGGCGACGGTCGCGTAGTTGACGAGCTCGGTGTCGGCGAGAGCGGCCTTCGCGAGGAACGTCGAGAACGCCGGGAGGTTCCGCGTCAGCCCCGGCTGCAGCACCTCCTCCTTGATGTAGGTCTGGATGTAGGCGCGCAGCGGCCGGGCCGGCGACTCGGCGAGGTAGTGGCGCGGGAGATACCCGTGGTTGAGCATCCGGACGAGGTCGAAGGCCCGCCCGATCTCGGCCGACGTCAGGCCGAATAGGTCGAAGCGCGCCACGCGGCCGGCCGGCAGCGCGGGCGCCGCCTGGTGCGCGACCCGCGAGCTCGAGCCCGACATGGCGAAGACGCGCCCGCGGTTCTCGACGAGCCACTGCACCTCGTCGAAGAGCGGGGGGACCTTCTGGATCTCGTCGATCACCACGACCGGATCGCGCGGCGTTTCTTCGAGCTCCTCGCGCAGGAGCGCCGGCTTCTCGCCGTAGCGGACGAACTCCTCGGTCCGGCCGAGGTCGATCCGGCGCGCCTGCGGGTAGAGGGCCTTGAGAAGACTGCTCTTGCCGGTCTGGCGCGGGCCCCAGAGGAAAAACGACTCTCTCGGGCGCTCCGGAAGCCGCACTAACCGCCGAAACATTCGCTTCAGGATATCATGATAATCGAAAGAATCGGCTTCCATTGTTGACACGGAAGGTGTGCAAGGCCAGGCTGGAGGCGCGGCGGCCTCCCCCACGAAACCCCTGTCCTGTCTACTGGAGAACGCCGTCGAAGGTGCGGCAGGCGCTGGGATCGCCGGACTCGAGCCCCCGGCGGAGCCACTCGACGCGCTGCTCGGACGTGCCGTGGGTGAAGGACTCCGGCTGGACGCGCCCGGTGGCCATGCGCTGCAGTCGGTCGTCGCCGATCGCGGCCGCCGCGCGCAGGCCCTGTTCCGCGTCGCCCGGCTCGATCAGGCCCGTCCTGGCGCCGCGGTTGCCCCAGACGCCGGCGAGGCAGTCGGCCTGGAGCTCGAGCCGGACCGACAGGCGGTTGGCGTCCTCGCGCGAGCTCCTCCGGCTCTGGGCGTCGACCTTGTCGGCGATGCCGAGCTGCTGCTGGACGTGGTGGCCGACCTCGTGGGCGATGACGTACGCCCGGGCGAAATCCCCGGGACCGCCCATGCGGGCGAGCTCGTCGAAGAAGCCGAGGTCGAGATACACCTTCTGGTCGAGCGGGCAATAGAAAGGTCCCTGCGCCGCCGACCCGTGGCCGCAAGCGGTGGGCGTCGAGTCGGTGAAGAGGACGAGCGTCGGCAGCTGGTAGTGCTTGCCGGAGGCCGCGAAGATCGAGGTCCACGTGTCCTCGGTGCTCGCGAGGACGACCGAGACGAACTTCCTGCCGGGGTCTTCCGCGCCGGGCGCGGGCCGGCTCGAACCGGGCGCCGGCCCGGACGACGAAGACGCCGTCGTCGCCTCCGAGCCGCCGAGAAGCTGGAGGACCCTGAGCGGGTTGGCGCCGGTCAGGAGCGAGATGACGAGGACGACGACCAGGGTCCCGCAGCCGCCGATCGCGAGCCGGCCTCCCGGAACGCCTCGCCGGTCCTCGACCTGGTCGCTCTCGCGCCCGTCTTCCCAACGCATGGCGGCGTTATATACCGGTCCACTCTGCCCCGCGGCGACCGGAGAATGGCGCCGGAGGCCCCTGCGCCCTGGCGCCCGGGATCGTCCGCGAGAACGCCGACGAGGGCGGGAAGATCGAGGGCCGGCAGACCGGGCGCGGATCCGAGGCGCCGCTCGCGGAGGCGCCCGACGCTCTCTTCGTGCGCGGAAAACCCGCCTGCCGTATGTCGTCCCGCGCGGCGCTGCGGGGAAGATCGCGCCGGGCGGCTCGAGGCCGGGGACCCGGTCCGGGCACGGGAGGGTGCGAAGGCGACTCCGGGGCGCCAAAGACGAGGAGGTTCTCCCCAAAAAAAAAGCCCCGGCTTTCGCCGGGGCCGAAGTCGACTCGATTCGGAACGCGATCAGTACATCCCGCCCATGCCGCCCGGCATCCCGCCGCCGGCCGCCGGAGCCTTCTCCTTCTCCTTGATCTCGGAGACGAGGGCCTCGGTCGTCAGCATCAGGCCGGCCACCGACGCCGCGTTCTGCAGCGCGTTCTTGGTGACCTTGGTCGGGTCGATGATGCCCGCCTTGAGCATGTCCTCGACCTTTTCCGCGTTGGCGTTGTACCCGTAGTTGCCGCCCTTGGCCTTCAGGTCGTTGATGATCACCGAACCCTCGCCGCCGGCGTTGGCCACGATCTGGCGCGTCGGCTCCTCGAGGGCGCGGATGACGATCTTCGCGCCGATCTTCTCGTCGCCCGAGAGGTCGTTGGCGCGCCTGGTCACCGCGTCGATCGAGCGGAGCAGGGCCACGCCGCCGCCGGGAACGATCCCCTCTTCGACGGCCGCCTTGGTCGCGTGCATCGCGTCCTCGACGCGGGCCTTCTTCTCCTTCATCTCGGTCTCGGTGGCCGCGCCGACCTTGATCACGGCGACGCCGCCGACCAGCTTGGCCAGCCGCTCCTGCAGCTTCTCGCGGTCGTAGTCCGAGGTCGTCTCCTCGATCTGAGCCCGGATCTGCTTCACGCGGCCCTGGATGGCTTCCTGCTTCTTCTTGGAGCGGTCATCGACGACGACCGTGGTGTTGTCCTTGTCGACGGTGACCTTCTTCGCGTCGCCGAGGTCCTCCCACTTGACGTTCTCGAGCTTGATGCCGAGGTCCTCGGAGATGAGCTTGCCGCCCGTCAGGATCGCGATGTCCTCGAGCATGGCCTTGCGGCGGTCGCCGAAGCCCGGCGCCTTGACGGCGCAGACCTGGAGCGTGCCGCGCAGCTTGTTGACGACGAGCGTGGCGAGCGCCTCGCCCTCGATCTCCTCGGCCACGATCAGGAACGGCTTGCCCTGCTTGGCGATCTGTTCGAGGATCGGGAGCAGGTCCTTCATGTTGGAGATCTTCTTCTCGAAGAGAAGAACCTTGGCGTTCTCGAGGATGCACTCCATCCGCTCCGCGTCGGTGATGAAGTACGGCGAGAGATAGCCGCGGTCGAACTGCATGCCCTCGACGACCTCGAGGGTCGTCTCGAGGCCCTTGGCCTCCTCGACCGTGATCACGCCGTCCTTGCCGACCTTGTCCATCGCCTCGGCGATGATCTTGCCGATCT
>Ga0335070_10003997_pt1 | contig 17177 bp, 8 predicted proteins | sample Lox_Sample_13_FD_206722 | JGI IMG/M metagenome (GOLD analysis project Ga0335070, IMG submission 206722) | Soil microbial communities from Loxahatchee National Wildlife Refuge, Florida, United States - Lox_Sample_1.3 | ecosystem: Environmental > Terrestrial > Soil > Wetlands | place: USA: Florida...
GCGAACCGGTCATAAGTGGCGACATGCGAACCGCGTCGCCGTTTACAACGCTATCTCCAAGATGCGGCCGGATAAGATTCTTCAGCTCCGGGCTCTCCGCCTGGACCGCTTTTAAGAACAGTCCGGCGCCGGCGAGCTTGTCTTTGTAAGGCGAGTTGCTGAGCAACTCCATCGCTTTCTTATCGGCCGCCTCTTCCTCCGCCCGGTTGCGGCCGAAGTCCATGCGCTGGAAGGTGCGCTCGTCGGGAAAGAACATGCGATCGTTGAACGCCAGCTTGGTATCGAGATGATGTCCCAGGACGATGTGCGCGAGTTCGTGTGTCAGCACGACAGCCAGAGAAGCCTCGTCGGGAAGCACATCGATCATGCCGCGGCTCAGGACGATGGTGTGACCGACCGTGAATGACTCCAGCGGCGTAGTCAGGAGGACGCGCGTTCTCACCTCAGGCTGGATGTCGAGATTGTTGGTCACCATCACGTTGTTGACGACGGTCTGCAAAACCTTGTCGATCTCGCCTTCGGGAGCGAGCAATCCGATCTGCTGCAGGCGGTCCAGAACGTTCTCCTCCGCCTGATGTTCCCAGGCTCGCTGTGCTTCGATCGGGGTGGCGTCCTGAGCGGTGCGGCTCTTGTCCTGCACGGCTTGCGGAGCGTCGATCTGGATCTCCGTGAATTCCGAGCTGCGGCGAAGATCCTTCAAGTTGTAACCCCACAGACGAGTCTGGGCTTTGTAGTGAAGAGTTTGACCGACGCGAGTTTTAAGATCGGATTCTTCCGAATAGACGTAAGCGGGCAGCCAGAGTCCGGGCCGCATGTTCAGGCGCCAGCTGTCGAAATGGAGGTAATAGCTGGAACGGGGATGCGGAGAGTAGGTTCCGGTGAAGCGGACGATGTTGTAGTTCTGGTCCTCGACCCAGATCTGGCCAAGGAAGCGGCCTTTGCCGGCATCTTTCTTGGGGGTGACATCAATCACGAAACAGCGCACTTCGCCGAGGAAATCGCGGCGCACGAGCGCGAAATCGTAGTACTTGCGCTGGAAATCCTCGTCGAGCATAACCATCTGCGCGAAACCGAGTGGTAGGAACTTCATGACGTACACATTGCTGAGCTTGCTCAGCATGCGCTTGCCCAATCCGCCTGTGGTCGGCGAAATGAACGCGCGATCATCGGTTCCGTTGCTCATATCCAGGCGCCCGAGGAAGTAAACGTCACTACTGGGCACGGCACCGGACAACTCTTTGTCATCCCGCAGATTCTGGAGATAGGTTTCGACCAGTGGGTGCAGATGCCGCATCTGCGCAACGAAGAAGTGTTCCCGCTCGATGGCGCGGTCGACGACCTCATCAAAATTGCCGGCCGCGACTGGCGCTTCAGTCCGGGGACCAGAAAGCTCTGGAGCCGGCGGGTCTTGGGCTACCAGGGACACGCTTAGAGAGGCGGCAAGCAGGAGCAGGAGCGCAGACAGCGGGAGACTGAAGCGCGACATATTTATTTTCATGCCAACTACGCCAGCTGAAAGACGATGTGCAAGACCGCATGGAAATCCGCGGGTTGCCCGTCTTTCAGGGCGGGTTTGAATTGTATCTTCTCCGCGGCCCTGATAGCGGATTCGTCCAGGCCGTGGCCTAATCCCTGCACGACGCGCAATATGCGAATCTGGCCGTTGGCGGTGAAGATCACCTCCACCAGCACTTCGCCTTCGATCTTCAGGCGCCGAGCTTCGTCGGAATAGATCGGCCGCGGCTTATAGGTGACTTCTGCAGGGATGGTTTTGATGGCGGAATCAGATGTCCGAACCTTCGGCTGCGGCGTGGCGATGACGTCCGCATCGCCGAAGCCGGCTTGACGGACTGTGCCTCGTGAAGCCGAAACCTTTCCATCGCTCACCGCGATGCCGTTGCCAAAGCCCGCGCTCGTGACTACGCCGGGCACACCCTTGGCTCCGCCGGCGCCATTGCCGTATCCGGGACCAGAAGGCAAGTCATACGATCCGCGCTGCGCGATGGTGATGGGACGTCCATTGGTATCGCGATTCGGGAGGCCATTCGGGTCCCCAAAGCCTCCGGTCTGCACTTTCATCGGATTAGCCGCGATAGTCGGGGTGGCGGAACTACCGCTGGAAAAAACATTCGTCTTTACGGGCTGCCTCGGCATGAAGGGCTTGGAATCCGGCAGAGGCTCGAGTTTGGCGGCGAGAGTCACCTTGGGGGTTGGAGTTTCAGGCTCAACGACTTTCTTTGCCCTTAGTTCGGGAGGAACGCGCAAAGCCTCGGGACGCACGGCTACGACAACTTCAGGCGTCTTCGGTACTGGCAGGTGACGCACCACTGGCTGTGGCGTTTGCGGAACAGGCGCCGGCGTCTCGACCAGATGGACAAAGTGATAGTCATGCACCGGCATGACCAACACCTCCGGATGCAGCAGTGCGGCGACCAGGAAGAATGCACACACGCACGTCTGGATGCCGTAACTTAGGAAGAATTTCTCCCAAGGGGTGCGGGAGTCCGGAAGAAGGCCAAGAGTCAACTGCGGAGCCCTGGAATCCATATCACAGCCTCAACTCGCTCCTGGAGGAGCGTTCGCCCATCGAGATCATCTGACTTCCGTTTTGGTGTAACCCAACAAACGTTCCATGCCGCGGGAGACGGGTCTGGGAAGCCAGTGTAACCCTAATAAGCACGCCTAAGGCCAATCACGAGGGGCAATCTGAGCGGCAAACTGCTCGTCTACTAGCCACTTACCACGGGAAACCACGATCGTACCAGAACGGCGCAACCAATCTGCAAAGTTTTTCCTACACGATTCAGCAAATCTTGGCACGACTCTGGAAGATTTTGCCCAATGCCATGCCCTCTTAAAAACTACGATGCGCAACAGGTCCTCGGAGCTGTTGCTTTATTTTTGTGAAAACGTCGAAGCCACCCAATCCTCAGGGCGCCATCAGAATAGCGGCAGGCGCCTTACCGACATCAAAGGGCGAGCCTGACACCGAGGTGAGAACTCCGGTGGTGGCATCGTAGGAAAACGAACTAATCCCGTTGCCGCTTTGATTCCCGACGTAAATAAACTTCCCTGCCGGGTCAGCCGACACAAATAGGGGCGATGTGACGCCGCTCACGAATGACGCCATGGGAGTCAGTTCACCATCCGCGGCGATCGTGAATCCAGCCATGTTGTTGGAACCCTGATTCGCGACATAGAGAAACTTCGTAGAAGGGTCAATTGCAATTCCGGCAGGAGCCGTCCCCGCCAAATATTGCGCCACGATGGTGTGGAGGAAGCCACCCGAGTCAATGCTAAATGCTGAAACTGAGTTATCGGTGGCGTTGGTCGTGTAGAGAAATTTCCCCGCCGAATCGATGGCGATGAAACCTGCGCCGACTCGGGCCGCGAAGGGCGCGCCCAGCGAAGTGAGAGTTCCATCTCCGGCGAGAGAGTAGCCCAACACGAAGCCGCCATTTGGATTCGTTACATAAACGAAGTCTCCGGAAGGAGTGATCTTCAAATCGGCGGGACGATCGCCGGCTGCGACGGGCGATCCGATCTGGGTCAGGCCGCCGCTGGCATCGACCGAGAACACTGAGATCGTATCCCCAGTATTATTGGCCACCAGAAGAAAGTGTCCGGAAGGGTCAAGAGCCATGGCGCGCGGGCCCGCTCCCGTCGCTACGGTGGTGCCAGTTTGTGTGAGAGTCCCATCGCCGGCAACATTGAAAATCGAGATGGTGTCCTGGGCGGAATTCGCGACGTAGAGAAACTTTCCCGAGGAGTGCAGCGCGAGGCCAACGGGGGAAGTTCCCACAACCGGTGCGGTTTGCGAGGCCATCCCGACCTGCCCGGTCTCCGTCTTGATCCGTAACAGCGCGATTGCTCCCGCTTGTGGCAGAGACACATAGGCATTGTGGGTAGCGGAAGACGACCCACCGCCACCGCCGCCGCAGGATGCGGCCAACGTGGCGATCAGAATTGTGGCAACCACGAAAATGAGGTGCAGACAGTTCTTGCCGGCGCGCGCAGCGTGCGCGGCCCGTTGAGGATTCATTGTCAGAACCTGCTCCGTCGAGACCTGGTGTGAACGCTGAATTCTTGTTTGTACCATCGTGCACGAGAAGGCGGGGAATGCGCAACTCGGGCCGGTCGCGCCGGCCCCTTCGGTTCCCTTTGGCTTGGATGCCGCGAACTCAATGTTACGGCTGGTTGAATTTCAAACGAGTCAGCGGGTCTCCAAATAAGAGATAGGTTCGCCGCACATCATCTTCCTTGATTGAGGATTTCGCCTGAATCAGCGCGTCTCCAAGCGTGGCGTTTTTCTGGAAGAGCGCCTGCACCAGGCTACGATCAAGGCGGAACTGAGGCGGCGCATTCGTCAACCCGGACGAGCCGAAGACCGCCACAGCTCCTCCTTGCGGGTTCAGCATGAGAGTTTCAGCGAGGCTTTGGGTATAGACGTCCTGGAAGAACCCGTTGAGGCAATCGATGCTCAACAGGACCGGCAGCCGGGGAGCGTTGGTGAGAGCGGCAGCTGTCTCATTATTGAGCAGGTTGTCGCCGGACCAGACTTCGATCGAACCGTGTCCGATGTAGTTCACCAGTAATTCGCCCGAGTTCAACGCGTTCAGCACCTGGGAGCGAGCCACGCCGGGATCAAGGCCGGTCGCGAAGATATTGGTCACCTGCATGCCTGAAGGCAGCTTTGCAGCGACGGCCTGCGAGTCTTTTGTAAAGTCGTCGGTGTCGTTGCGATCGGCGACGATCAGGGCCTGGTTGGTCCAGGGACCAGCCGCGTTTTCGTAGGCGACAATCTTCGACACCACCGTTTGCTCATCCGCCGGTGTACGGACAGCCAGTCGTCCGGTCGCGAGAGCGGGTAGGCCGGTGTTTTGGAAATCCGAGAACCAGTCGTCGGATGCCGTCATAAGATGCGGCGTTGGGATGATCCGTGTCGGCACGAAGTCGAAGTCACCGAAGCCGAGGAAATTTCGTGGATCGACTGAAGCGTCGCCGTTGAGCAGCAGATACGCGGGCTTCGTGGTCCAATTCGCGGTCGCGGTCTGCAGGAAGTCGCGCACCGCCAACGGAGAATGCTCGCCGAAGCTGAATTCGTCGTAGATGTCGTCGGTCTGCACGACTGAGACGCTATAGCCCTGCTTGCGCCGCAGATCAACCAGTGGTGCGACTGCGCCGGCAAAGGAGGGGTGCGTGACGACGACAACCTGGCTTCCGGCCTGCGCGCCGTGCCAGTTCGAAGGCTGGTTGAAGACGAGTTGCGATGCCTTCGAAATCTGATCGGTCCCTATCGCGAGCAATGTGTGGCGTCCGGGCGGCGACCACGGCACTTGAATCTGAGCGGTGTAGGTTCCGTCCCCGCCCGAAACCATGCGGGTGGCGAGTTCGACGGGCTGAGAAGCATCGGTAACGTCGAAAATCCGGACAATATTGATCTGGAAGTTTGCAACCTGGACGGCAGCGCCCGCTCGGGCCGTGAATTTCAGCAGATCATTTTCCGTCGCATAAGCCCGGCCATAAGTGATCGTGATGTGGTCGACCAGGCTGATGTCGCTATCGCCGTCGAGCGCGGTGAGAGTTATGGTGTTCGCCCCGTCAATCAGTACACCTGACGGGACATCCATCCTCAGGCGGCCCTTGGACTGGCCGGTGAAAGCGATGTGTCCGAGGCTGGCGCCATTGAGAGCCACAGTTACGTCATGAGGAACAAACGCTCCCACACCCTGAAGGACGACTTCGATATGCGGGTTCAGGTTGCCGGTTGCGGTGAAGTGCGGCGTGCTCACGATCTGATCGACCGGAGTCGTAGAAACAAGCGCGCCGAAAAAGTTCTCGTCGTCCGCATTGAGGAAGGCCGCAAAGTACGTGGTTCGCTGGCGCAATTCGACAGCGTCCGTGAACTGCTGCAGATAGCCACGCTTATCAGGGAGCTGTGTTGAAGTGCCGATGCGGAGTCCCGGCTGATTGCCTGCAATCAGCCAATACGCGCGCATCCCGCTGAATGGCGTGTCGATGGCGGTTCCGTAAAATTCGATGGCGGCATTCGGTCCGAAGCCGCCCCGGCCCTGCTGGGCTCCAGTGATGAGAATTGGCTGCTCGACCGCCTCCGCAAACAGGCGCAGTATGCTGGGATCGGCGTTGGCATCAAGTCCGGCCGCGACCAGTTCCGGCTGCGTGACCCGATACCAGCCCTCGTGATCGGCCATGATTTTTACTGCGGGCTGCGCGGCAAGATCGAACTGTTGCTGGCTCTGCGCCTTGGTGACGCCTGCCGGACGATACACATAGGGAACGACATGGCTCTCAGAAGGCGCCTGTGACTGGGCCGATGCGATATCGCTCATCATCGGCGAAGCGGCAGCCTTTGCGGAACTGCCGGTAACGCTGGAAGAGATCGGCCCGTGCATGGTGCGCTCGCCATTGAGATCCAGATCTTCCAGCCAGTAGAGAGTCGATGGCGTGCCGGTCTTATCGATCCAGGCATAGCTTCGACCGGCATGTTTCTCCTGATATCCGCTCATGGTCAGAGCAGACCCCGCAACCAGCGTCGGATTGAGCTTTTGGCGCTCGCCATTTTTCTCACAATAGACGTTGAAGCCAAGGTTGTTGAGTTCTCCGGCAGTCTTCCAGCGAAGCACTACCCCCTGGGTGCCTGACTCTGCGGTCAGCGATTGCAGGTGAATGCGCGTCGGAGCCGTGACCAGTGTGCTGACGGTTGAACTGTTGTTGTTTGGAGTGGGATCGTCCTGATCGGCAGAGACTGTCGCCGTGTTGCTGACGATGGTGCTGCTCACCGGAGTCACCACGATCTTGACTGTCGCGGTGGCGGCATTCACCATCGTGCCCAGCTGGCACGTAACGTTGTTAGAGGCTTGAGAACAGGTGCCGGCGGTGGTTGTTACAGACACAAATTGCAGGGCTGTAGGCAAAGCATCGACAACCGTGACGTTGCTGGCGCCCGCCGGACCGTTGTTGGTCACCGTCAGCGTGTAGGTGAGCAGGTTGCCTTGCGCCACCGGGCTCGGAGCGGCTGTCTTGACGATCGAAACGTCGGCGCTACTTCCTGTGCCAACTGTCAGAGTTGCGGTGGCCGAGTTGTTGGCGAGCGTGGGATCGCTGGTCGTGGCCGCAACCGAAGCGGTGTCAGCAATCACAGTTCCCGACGGTGTATTGGCATTGATCTGCACAACGAAGGAGAAAAGTGCGCTGGCGGCGGCATTCAAGGCAGCCAGTGTGCAAGTGAACGAACCGGTCGCGCCCGCCGTGACCGGCTGGCAAGTCCAGGAACCAGGCGTATAGGACTGGAATGTCGTGTTGAGCGGTATGTTCTCGGTCAAGGTCAAAGTGCTGGCGTTTGCCGGACCATTGTTGGTGACGGTCTGCGAGAAGGTGACGTTCGAACCTGCCGGAGCATTGGGCGCCGAAGGCGAGTTGGCCATCGCCAGATCGGCCTGTGTTGCGGTGGCCACAACCGTGGTGGTCGTCGCCGTGTTGTTGGCCGGGTTTGAATCAGTGGTCGAACTGACAACGATCGAGTCGGTGATGATCGTGCCAGCCGCGGTTCCGGCATTGACCTGAAGCACCGGTGTGAAGGTCGTGGTTCCTGGCGCGAGGCTGGCGATCGTGCAGGTGATCGTTCCAGTCGCGCCCACTCCCGGGGTTGCGCATGCCCATCCGCCGGGTGTCGCAAGAGAACGGAAGTTGGTATTCGCGGGCGTTGTCTCCGTCACGGTGACGTTAGACGCATTGCTTGGCCCGGGATTCGTGACAATCTGCGTGTAGGTGATGTTGTTGCCGGCCTGAACCGGGTCGGGCGCATCGGAATTCGAGATCGAGAGATCGGCGCTCGTTCCAACCGCGATCTGGGAAGTGGCACTGTTATTGCCGGAGTTAGGATCGGCAGTCACGGAACTGATGTTGTCGGTGTCGCTAATCAGTGTGCCGACCGGCGTGTTGGCATTGACTTTTACTGTCACCACAAACGTGGCAGTTGCACCGCTGGCCAACGTGCCGATAGTGCAACTGATGGCTCCCGTTCCTCCGACCACCGGTGTCGTGCAGCTCCAGCCAGCCGGAGTCGGCAGCGAGACGAAGGTGGTGTTTGCGGGTACCGCTTCGGTGAAGGTAACCACCGTTGCGCTGCTGGGGCCGCCATTTGCCGCCACCTGGGTGTAGGTGATGTTGTTTCCGGCGGTGACCGGATCGGGCGTGCCCACATTGGTGATGCTCACGTCGGCCTGTCCAGCGGTCCCGACGGCGATTTTCACGATGGCGGAGTTGTCGCCAGGAACCGTGTCTCGAGTCGCCGTGCTAACCGTGGCGGTGTCGGTGATGATTGTTCCGGCAGGCGTGCCCGCAGTCACTTTGACAACGAATTGGAAGTTGGTCGTCGTGTTGGGAGCGAGCGTCGCGATCGTGCAAGTCAAGTTCCCGGTTCCGCCGACGGGAGGCAGGGTGCAAGTCCAACCTGCGGGCGTCACGGCCGAGACAAAGGTCGTGTTCGTGGGCACCGCCTCGGTAAATGAGACGGTCGCAGCATTGCTTGGGCCGCGATTGATCACGCTCTGCGCGTAAGTAATGTTGTTCCCGGCTAGAACCGGCGACGGCGAGCCGGAGTTCGTTGCCGTGAGATTGACGGCAGCACTCACGGTCGTGGTGACGGTTGTCGAGTTGTTGGCGTTCGTCGGATCACTGGTCGTCGAGGAGACGGTCGACGTGGCGGTGATTACCAATCCGTTCGCGTCGCTCGCGTTCGCGTTGACCGTGACGTCGATATTGGCGACCGTGCCGGGCGCCAGACCTGAAGAATTCGTGCAGGTGACGGTTCCGGTAGCACCGACGGCGGGCGTGGTGCAACTCCACCCGGCCGGGAACAGGATCGATTGATAGGTTGTGTTGGCGGGAATCGCCTCGGTGAAGGTTGTCGTGCCGCTCGCAGCCGGTCCGTTATTCGTGATGGTCTGCGTGTAGACCAAATTGTTGCCTGCCAAGACAAATCCCGAAGGATTTGTAGAGGTGCTGAGCGCGAGGTCGGCCTGCGTGGCGGTAGCAACCAGGACCGATGCTGTCGCGGTGTTGTTGCCGGCATTGGCGTCGTTGACGGCGCCGACAGTCACCGTGTCTGTGATCGTGGTCCCCGAAGTGGCCGTGCCGTTCACCTTCACCTGTAGTTGAAAATTGCCAACACTCCCACCGGCTACACTCGGGTTCGTGCAGGAGACAGTTCCCGTGGCACCCACCGCGGGCGTCGTGCAGGTCCATCCCGCAGCAGGAGTAAACGCAAGGAATGTCGTGTTGGCGGGAGTCGCCTCGCTGAAGGTCCCGGTGAGCGCGGTCGTAGTTCCGGTGTTGCGGACCACTTGAGTGTAGGTAATCGTACCGTTCGGAGTAACCGGATTCGGCGAGGCAGCATTGGTCACGGAAAGATCGGCCTGAACGCCGGAACTCGGACCCACGATGATCGCCACCGTCGCGCTGTTATTGGTCGACACTGGATCGGAGATCGCGGAATTCACTGAAGCCGTATCGGTAATGACGGTACCGTTCGCCGTGCCGGTATTCACTCGCACGACGACGGTGAAGGTGCCCGAGGCGGCTGTTGCGAGCACGGATGCCGTACAGGTAAACGTCCCGGTGTTTCCAGGAATGCTGCAAGCCCAACCCGCAGGAGGCGTTACAGTCTGAAGTGTCGTATTCGCTGGAACAGCTTCGACGAAGTTGACACCCGTCGCGTCGCTCGGTCCGTTGTTGGTCACGACCTGCGTATAGGTGATGTTCGAGCCCGCGGCGACCGGGTTCGGCACACCTGTATTCGTGATGGAGAGGTCAGCACCCGACCCGATCGTAGCGATGTCGGTGGACGAATCGTTCGCGAGGTTGACTTCGCCTCCGCCGGAAACAGTCGCCGTATTGGCGACCGTGGCAGGTGCGTTCTGACTGACCGCCGCGTTAATCGTGATCGCGGGATACGCGGCCCCGGCGGCGAGTGCATCGGAGCGAATGCAGGTGACGGTCTGCCCCGCGACAGCACACGACCATCCCGTGCCGCTGGCCCCCGTCGGCACCAGTCCGGAAGGAAGCGTGTCGTTGACGATGACCGTGCCCGAAGTCGGTCCCAGTGTGGCAACATTGCTCACTACCACGGTGTAGGACGCTGTGCCCCCTCGTGTGAAGTTGCCGATGTGGGTCTTGAGGATCGTGACGTCGGGAGCACAGGCTGCGCCCGATTGCGAACCAGATCCCTGCGAGATCTGCGCGTTGGTAACGGACGTACCCGCCGTACCGGAGGTCGCGCCGTAAGCAACCGCGGGAGAGTTCAGGGTCGTGCCATTGGCTCCGCCGCTGACATCGATCGAGGCCGCGCCGCTCAGATAAACCACACCGCCGCCACCGCCGCCGCCAGGTCCGTGCCGCTCGGCAAGAGCAAAGGCGTGCGACGCCCAGGCATTGCCGCCGTTCCCCCCGCGCGCCTGAACGATGAGTCCGCCCTCGCCTCCGCCGGCAGACAGAACCACGACCGTGCCGCCAGCACCACCGCCGCCGGCCGCGTCATTCGCCGTTCCGTTATAAGCGGAGGCCCCATTCGCGGTCAGAGTGGCTGTTCCATTGAGGCTTCCTGCGCGGATAAAGATGATTCCGCCACCTGCTGCTCCCGCGCTCGCCTGGTTGTCGGTATCAGAATTGTTGCGAGAGCCGGCCCCGCCCCCACCGCCAAGGCCCAGGCGTGCAAGAGTTGCCGGAAACGAGGATCCGCCTAGGCCGCCAATTCCAAGCGTGGTGCTCCAGCTATTGCCTCCCCAGCCGCCGATACCTCCGTTGCTGCCACCGCCACCGCCAGCGTTCTGGGAGTTGTCGGCTGGACTGCCATCCGTCCCACCGCCGCCTCCGTTCGCGGGGGCACCGCGAGCCATTCCGCCATTGGGGTATCCGTCGACTCCTGTATCGAGAAAACTCCCTGCCGATTGCACCCAGCGCGGAGTTCCAGCGGCCCCTTCGCCCTTACTGCCGTCCACACCAGCTGCGGCAGTGCCCGTGTATGCGGTTGGCGAAGCGTGCACATAATCGGTGTTTGCGCCAGTGGCGCCATTGAGTTGCATACCGGCGCCGCCCCGGAAACCCAGGCCATCGACACTGACCGTCGTAGATCCGAGCGTTAACGCGCCAGCGATGTCGAGCGCGAGCACGCCGCCACTCGAGCCGTCCCACGATGCTGCCGTTAACCCCGCTCCAAATGTGGCCGTCGCGTACTGCGGCACTCGAATCACCTGGTAGGTGCTCTTCCCCTTGGTGCCGGTAGCCGCCGCAATGGTGTAGCTGTAGACCAGACCGCCGTTCCGTCCGGAGCCGGCGATCGGAACTGCTCCGCCGGATACGGGACCTGTCGCTTTCACGAATTCGTAATTTCCTGCGTTGTTGATCGCCGTGAAGCCGGAGCCTGTCGAGCCATTGCCGTAGTTGGCGCTATTTGTGCTATTGATGTCCGCATCCTGCATCTGGATGACGAGCAACAGGTCACCGGCAGCCAGCGTGGCGGTCGCGCCGCGCGCGGCGCCAAGAGGAATGCTTGTGTTGGCTGTGCCGGCGGCCACGCTCGCCGTTGCGGGATAGTAGGTGTTCACCACGCCGCTTAACGTTCCACCGTCACCAAGAGAAGCGGGAGCTGCGCAGGTGGTGGTTTGAACGACCGCTACCGCTGTGTAGGAATTATTTCCGGTGTTGAAATCGGGCTGAGATGCATTGGTGACCGACGCCGTATTGGTATACGAGCCCGTCGCAGCGGCGCTGGCGACAACCGCGACCGTTGCGCTGGCGCCACCTGCGAGCGTTCCAATGGTGCAGGTGACTGGGCCGGAACCCGTGCAAGTTCCCTGGCTAGGAGTCGCCGTGACCAGTACCAGTCCAGCGGCCAGCGTGTCAGTCAGCGAAACACTGGTAGCTGCGGACGGACCATTGTTCGTGACCGTGATGTTGTAGGTAACGTTCTGCCCGAGCGGGACAGCGCCGCCGGGATTCACGGTGACACCGACATCCGCCTGCAGCGGCATGACAGAGGCGCCCGCAACAGACCAGTTCGAAGCAGCCGAGAAGGTCTCAGACATGGGGACGCTGGCTGCGCCCGTATTGGTGCTGGCAAAACCCTGGACGTCCTGCGCGCTGGTAGCCCCGGAATTGAGGTTCCACTGTTGGGTGGTGGTGCCCGCCGGCCCTTTAGTGATCGTGTCTCCGGCGAGCACGGAAAGAACATCGAAGACAACCTGGTTCGTTCCGCTCGGAATGTCGAGTTGCGAGAAAGTACCACCCGCTCCGTCGTTGGAGACCATGCTGCTCAATGGCACGGTCTGATCGACACCCTGGAACACCATGGCGCCCGCAGTGATCCCGACGGGCTGCCCCAGCGGCAGATTGTAGTTCACGCGGATGGTTCGAGTACCCGTTACAGGTGCGACCAGGTACCATACCTCGACCCGGCGCGTGTTGGTCGCATCCTTGTGAACACCCAGGTTCAACAACGCCGTCCCGTTATAGGTGATGCTGGTTATGGCCGCGTTTGGGTTGCTGACGATGTTCATCGACACGCCAACCACCAGCAAACGGTTGGCGTTGTTGGCGGTGGCATGGGTAAATGTGAAATTGCCATTGCCGGCAGCATTCGGCCGCCGGATTCCTGTGCTGGCGGCATCGTTCAGCGTGACCTGCGCGGTGAGCAATACGCTCGCCACGAGCAGCAAGAATAAGCATCCGAGAATGCTTCGAGATCCGATCGCGCGATTCACACCACCCACGACGGTTCGGAAAGCAAACAGGGCACACTGGGTCAACGAGGTCGCATTGGGCATCACTCGACCCAAGATCTCGCCGGATCGCACAGGCGGGTCATTCTCCTGCGCCGCATCCCCGCGAGTCAGAAACAGATCGCGCTCGATGTCGAAGAAGATCAGGCGATGGGCGCGGATTCCATGGATGGTCTTCGCCACCACAATGTCTCCGACGCGAAGATTATCGACCGCGGCGCTTTCTATTTGGAGGAATTGCCCGTCTTGAATGAGCGGTTGCATGCTCCGCCCGCGGGCTTGGAAGACTGCCCGGTGTCCGCTGGCCAGCAGATTCCGGCTCATCTTTTCGAATAAATCCGAATCGCAACGATGTTCAGTCACGGAATTCGAGGATCCTTTCCACCGCAGTGCGGTCAGGGACGAACTGGAAGCGGTAGCAAGGCACTGCTGCAACCAGTTCCTCGAGCCACGCGAGAACCGGTTCGACGAAACGCGGCTGGTAGAAAGGAACAAAACTGCGCGCCAGTAGCGCTCCTACGGCCGCCGCAGGGGGAATGCGTTCTACCCGGTTCTCACTTCCATGTTCCAGAACAAAAATTTGTCGCACTGGGGTCTGCTGAGGCGAAGCAAAAGCTGCCTCGCCATGCCAGGGGGTTCCGTACATCAAGAAACGATCGGTATTTTTGCGGATAATAATGCGGTCATCGCTGAGCACTTCAACGCCGAGGTGTCTCGACCACAGGCGAGCGGTCGTGCTCTTGCCCGCACCCGAGTGACCGACGAACAAAAACGACTCGCCTCCAGCGTGAATCAGGCCGCACGCGTGGAGTTCCACCCCGCGCCCCAGGCTCAGGTAATGCGTAATCAACAATTCGTCCAGTGGGTATTCGAGTGCGAAAGCGCCCTCTTCGGGCGAGAAGAATTCGCGGTTCAACCACACTTCGGCTTTCCGAAAGCAGTCGTCTGCCAAAAGCCGCTTGTAAGGCTTTGTTCCCAGACGCTCGGTTGTGAAATCAAAGAGAAATCTTCCTTTGCGTTCGTGAGCGGTCCACAGAGAGCCGGAATGAAAGAGCTCTTTGGCGCGCGATGCCTCGAGATGGGGGTGCCATTCGATCCGCACCTCGATGTCGGTGGCCCGTGGTTCACAACCAAAAGGGGATAGCTGTGAGCCCAATTCCACGTCATGCGCCGTCTCGCCCGAGAGTTCAACGGTGACGTCTCCGATAGAAAAATAATTGCGGGGAAAAGGGGGGACGATCGGATCTGGTGGATCGTGTCGTCCGGCAATGGGAATCGCACTCATACTTACGATCCGATAGTGGCGCAATGCAACGTGTCACAGGAGCTCGAAACGGGCCCGGCGCTGCCTCCAATCTTGCAATTCCCCAGGACCGCTTCTTCCGGGCGAAGGTTGATCGCCAACACCTTCGGCGGCTGGTAGGGCTTTTTCGATGCAGGCTTTTCTGTCTGATCGTTCATAAGCGCTCTCGTTACATGCTATGCACTGCAACTTCCGCAACCGGCCCGCACGCCCGCTTCATTCAACACAACCAGGGGCGAGGGCGGCGCTGTCCAGTCATCCACGTTCGTTTCCTGACTGCGGATTCGCTCGGCTGCGGCGCGCACGCGGAGGTGCTCGGGCGAGCCGGCGCAGAACTCACAGTCTCCATGGGGCGGCACTTCCATACCAAGAGCCACAGCGCGCAGGTGCGCGACTTCGCACAGAAACGAGACCGGCGTTTCCTTGTCGCCGCTCTCCAGTTCGCCGTTCGCCGGACACATTCCGCACAGCGACTGGATCTTGCATTCCGCGCACTTGGTCAAACGGGTCCGTTTGCGCGTTCGCACCCCCAGCAGAAATTTCTCCCAGCCTTCTTTCACGCTTCCTCTTCGGATGTCGTAGGTCTCCTGGTGTGAAATCACGCACACGCTCATGTGACCGTAGGGATCGACGGCAAACGACTTCATCGCGCCGCCGCAGAAATAGACGGTGTCGGAATGCGAGAGACCAGGGACGCTCGCAAGGTCCCGTTCCGCGAGCCTACGATACTCCGCGGCAGATTTCGGCGAGTGCAAGTCGAGCGCGACGACTTCTTCCGGCGAGAGACGCACGGCCAGCGGACTCTGCGAGCAATCGATGCGCGGATTGACCTGCGCGTCGAACTTGAACTCGAGCCCCAATTCCTCTTCCGCGAAGCGCTTCATGGCAAACACTTCGTGCTTGTTGATGGTGGTGGGGACGGTCTTCAACTTGAGCGGCAGCCCGCGGGCGCGCAGCAGTTCAATGCCGCGCAGGCAGCGTTCGTAGGAACCTGGAATTCCGGTCAATGCTTCGTAGGTGGATTTTGTCCGTCCGTAGAGAGTGATCTCGATTGCGAAGGGCGGCCACTCAAGCAGGTGGTCGGCGATTCGCTCGTTAATCAGGATCCCGTTGGTAAAAAGCGTAAGCAGGAAGCCTTTATGCTTGGCGTAGGTGTAGATCTCGAGGAAATCCTTGCGCGCGAAGATTTCACCGCCGGAGTAGAGGACCCAGAAGGTTCCCATCTCTACCAGTTGATCGAGAAGGTGGAAGTGCTCTTCTTTTGTGAGTTCCTGTTTACGGGCTTCAGTGTCCCCGACGGGCAGGTTGTTGTAGCAGTGGAGGCAAGTGAGCGGGCAGCGGCGCGTAACTTCGATCGACACCTCAACTGGCGACCTCTCACCGAAGTAACGCTGGTGAAGGCTCCGACTGAACGCTCCGTAAGTCTGACTGTCCATGACTCGTTGCACCCGCGAACGCGATATCACTGCCAACGACGGCAGTCCCCTGAGTCAGCCCTGGGCTTGAGCGAGCAATCCGGCCGCTTCCATCTCATTTACAAACGCAGTTGCGTCCCGTTCGGCATCGTCCCACGTCACGTCGTATGTCTGGCAGAGGAGGTCGGTTAAGTTGTCCAAAGACTTGGGATCCTCCAGCGCTACCCACAACGCGGTGCCCGTTTCGTTAAAGCTGTAGATGGAGGCGAGGTCGCCTACTTTTCCGCGAATCGGGACAACGAGCGTCTCCCCTGCAATCTGACGAGAAACAACGGACTTCGAACGCAAAAAGCGTTTCGTGCCGTTTACGGAAACAGACTGTTGGGCCTGTGAGTCGGGGCTCATTCGTCAAATATTCTGTTGAGAAAAGAAGCTGAGCTAACTTTCGCAGAGTGAGACAGGGTTGCCAACAAAGGAATCTCAGAGGGTGTCAATGGAGTTAACACTGCTCGGCGAAGGCAAAGCCGGCGGTGATCGGTTTGGAATCCTACGCGCATGCGGCTCCCTACCGCCGCACCCTCGACTTCGGAAACTGTTCTAGAATTAAATTCACGTGATCGACATTCACTGCCACATTCTGCCCGAGGTAGACGACGGCCCAAAATCCTGGGAGATGGCCGTGGAAATGTGCCGTATGGCGGCCGCCGACGGCATAACGCACATGGTGGCCACCCCGCATGCGAACGATCGCTATCACTATGATCGCGCCTATCTGAGCGGGGTACTGGATCAGCTTCGAGAGAAGATCGGAACTGTCCCACGCCTGACCCTCGGCTGCGACTTCCATCTCTCGTACGAGAATCTCGAACGCGTCATGCAGACGCCACACCTGTACACCATCGGAGATACTAACTACCTTCTGGTCGAGTTGAGCAACTTCAGCGTCCCGCTGCAGATTTCGGATTGCTTCCACCGGCTGGGCGACCGCGGCCTGACACCGATCCTGACCCATCCGGAGCGCAATCCGATCCTGCAGCAGACCCCTCAGCGCGTGTTGGAATGGGTTGAGCGGGGCTGCCTGGTGCAGGTGACCGCGTCGGCGCTGACCGGGTTCTGGGGCGAGCGTCCGGAGATCATCGGGCGCTGGCTGTTGGAGCGCGAGGCGGTTCACATTCTCTCGAGTGATGGGCACGAAACGAAGCGGCGCGTGCCGATCTTGTCGAGCGCGCGAAAGGTCGCAGCGGAAATTGTGGGGCAGGAAGTCGCAGATGCCTTGGTTGAGGCAAACCCCGGCGCGGTAGTAACCGGACGACCGATTCCTTACTGTCCCCGTCCTGTCATGGATTGATTTGTCTAGCGCTGCGGGCTTCCGCTCTCGGCGGTAGCTTGGGAAGGCGTTACGGGATCTGCAGAAACCTTAGGATTCGCCTTGGAAGTGGACGTCACCGGCGCGGCGGTCATGGCGCTTTCCGGGTTAAGGAGATGATCCTGATTGGGCCCCAACCCCAGTTTGATAAGTGCCCTGGAATCTGGAACCGTCTTCGATTGCCATCCCTGGTCGGCCTGGTAGCGCTGCAGTGCAGCCTGGGTGGCGGCATCCCATTTTCCGGAAGGCTGGCCTTCCATATAGTGTTCGCGAATCAGGGCCTCTTGAATCTGGTG
>Ga0335070_10003998_pt1 | contig 17173 bp, 9 predicted proteins | sample Lox_Sample_13_FD_206722 | JGI IMG/M metagenome (GOLD analysis project Ga0335070, IMG submission 206722) | Soil microbial communities from Loxahatchee National Wildlife Refuge, Florida, United States - Lox_Sample_1.3 | ecosystem: Environmental > Terrestrial > Soil > Wetlands | place: USA: Florida...
ATTGGGTCACGATCGAGTCTCTGCCGGAAGTTCTCGCAGGCCTTTGGGACGTGGGGTTGAATACGACCGGAGCTTGTGGCGACGTGGTCCGAAACGTAACTGGCTGCCCGGTAGCGGGTGTGGATGCAGACGAAATTGTCGACGCGTCGCCGCTCGTGGCTGAAGTTTCTCAATTGCTGGCAGGCAATGCGGATTTTTACAACCTTCCTCGCAAATTCAAGATCTCGATCGCCGGATGCCATTCGTGGTGCTCGTATCCGGAAATCAATGACATTGGTTTGACCGCGATCACTCGACGGGTGAACGGCAAGCAAGAGGTCGGATTCTCATTGCGTGTGGCTGGTGGACTTTCCGCAGAGCCGTATCTCGGTGCACGGCTGAATGCTTTCGTTCAGTGGAATCAGGTAGTTCCGGTGGTGAAGGGAATTGCCGAGCTATTCCGCGATTCCGAAGTGCTGCGCGAACATCGCGAGCGTGCCCGGTTGAAATTCTTGTTCCTGCGGCATGGATGGACGGCGGATCGTTTCCTCGACGAACTGCAGGACCGGATCGGATTTCGTCTTGATCCCGCCGCAGAAGAGCACGCTCCCGACGATGTGTACCGCGATCACGTCGGCATTTACGCGCAGAAGCAACCCAGCCTCGCCTATGTCGGCGCTGTCGTTCTGCGCGGGCGTTTGACCGCCGATCAGATGCAGGCGGCAGCTGATTTAGCCCAGCGCTACGCGGGCGGTGAACTTCGCTCGACCGGCATGCAAAATCTCGTGATCATTAATGTACCGAGGATCAACGCTGATGAACTTGCGAAGGAACTCGATGCTATTGGATTCCAGGTAAACGGGTCCTCTTTCGCGCGCGGCACAGTAGCTTGCAGCGGCACCGAATTTTGCAAACTGGCCATCACCGAAACCAAGAGCTTTTCGCGATGGCTGGTGGAAGAACTAGAAGAGCGGCTGCCGGGTTTCGATCAGCACCTGAAGCTGCATGTCACCGGATGCCCGAACAGTTGCGGCCAGCACTGGATCGCAGACGTCGGTATCGAAGGCAAGAAGATAAAAGTCGATGACCGTCTGCTCGATGCTTACTACTTCTGCGTCGGTGGAGCTCTGGGGCTCCATCAATCGACAGCTCGTCCGGTCGGCTATCGCTGCCTCGCGACGGATGTTCCGGAAGCACTGGAACGCCTGCTGAGCCGCTATCTCGAAGAGCGCGAGTCGGGCGAGAATCTCCGCCATTTCTTCGCGCGGCACAGCGATACCCAGATCCGTGAGTTTCTAGCCGGCGAAAACGTCCCGGCTGTTGCCCGCGATCTTCCATCTCAACCGAACCTGATTCATCTCGCAGGAGGGGCCGGTGACTAGTCTCTTTCCAATGTTTGTAAAGCTCAAGGATCGCTCCGTCTTGGTCGTTGGGGCGGGAAATGTGGGCGAGTCGAAGATTGCAGGACTTCTCGAAACGGGTGCGCGGATTCGTGTCGTTGCAATCGAGGCTACACCGGCTGTCCGCGAATGGGCTCGACAAGGAAAGATTGCTTTGGAACTTCGTCCTTACCGCTCTTCCGATCTTGAAGACGCATTCCTCGCCGTCGTCGCAACTTCGTCACGCACCTTGAACGAGCGAATCTACGGCGAGGCGCAGGCGCGCCGCGTGCTCTGCAATGTCGTCGACGTCCCCGATCTCTGCGATTTCTTCTATCCGTCGATCGTCCGGCGCGGCGACCTGCAGATCGCCGTCTCGACTGCGGGGCAGAGTCCTTCGCTCGCACAAAAGATTCGCCAGCAACTCGAGAAGCAGTTTGGGCCGGCGTATGCCTCATGGGTCGCGGAACTTGGAGAAACGAGAAAATTGATTCTGGCAAGTGATCTCGACCGCGGCCAAAAGCTGGAACTGCTCCATTCGCTCGTAAGCAGGGAAGCCGCCGAAGCCGCAATTGCTGAGCAACGCGAGAGGTCGTCAGAAGCCGTGGGCAGCGGGGAGATCGCATGAAAGGAAAGGTCCACTTGGTCGGTGCTGGCCCGGGAGATCCCGACCTGCTGACAGTAAAAGCTCTGCGCCTTCTGCAGACGGCCGACGTCGTACTTCATGACGATCTGGTCGCGCCTGAAGTCCTGAGACTCATCCCTCCATCGGCGAACGTTCACAACGTCGGCAAGCGCTGCGGAAAGAAAACGCTGCAGCAGGAAGAAATCAACTTCTTAATGATTGGTTTCGCCGACTCTGGCCGGCAGGTTGTCCGCCTGAAATCCGGCGATCCCATGATTTTCGGCCGCGCGGGCGAAGAAATCGAAGCTCTGCGTCGTGCCGATGTTGACTACGAAGTTATCCCGGGCGTGACTTCCGCTCTGGGCGCCGCCTCAGCCGCCGAAATCCCGTTGACTCACCGCAGGCACTCATCCGCAGTTGTTTTCATTACTGCACACCAAGCCGACGGAAGCGAGGCCGCGAATTGGAAGAAGTTGGCGGGCAGTGGCGCCACGCTCGTTATCTACATGCCCGGAAGAGACTATTCCGATGTCGCCGCGAAACTGAAGGCCTCGGGCCAGGTGCTCGATACGCCGTGTGCAATTGTCTCGCGCGCCGGAACCGCACACCAGCAGGCATATCGCACGACGATCGGCGAACTCGCTGTCGCACCGGCACTACCCGCGCCAAGTCTGCTTGTTGTCGGCGAAGTCGTGCACTTTGCCGCGTCTGATGTTTTTCAAAATCTCGAATTTCCTACGCAGCACGATCGGCAATCTGCCTCTCTGGGCAGTTCAGCCGCCCAGGAGCCCGTCGAATGAAGTCCCAGGCCGCAGCCGCTCTTCGCAAACTTAGCCAGCATCAGATCACTGCGCTGCAGATCTCCGCTGACGTATGGACGCCCCAACACACGCTGACGTGGGCTTTCGAAACCTTCGGCAACAGCGTCGCGATCTCTTCAGCATTCGGCGCAGAAGGCATGGTGCTCATCGACATGGCTTCGCGCGTAAACAAGAATTTCCGCCTGTTCACCATCGATACGGAATTCTTGTTCCCGGAGACTTATCGGCTGATGGATCGCATCGAAGAGCGCTACGGGATCACGATTGAAAAGGTTCTGCCTCTGCAGTCTCCCGAAGAGCAGGAGCGCACGCAAGGCTCGGCTTTGTGGACCCGCAATCCCGATGCCTGCTGCCAGTTGCGCAAGGTCGAACCGCTACGCCGGAAGCTTGGCGAATTGAATGCCTGGATCACCAGCATTCGGCGCGATCAGACTTCAGTCCGTGCGACTGCCCGCCGCGTCGAATGGGACGCGAAATTCGGTCTGGTGAAAGTGAATCCGATTGTCGATTGGAATTCGAAGCAGGTGTGGCGCTACATCCATGACCATGACGTTCCCTATAACGAACTTCACGATCAGGATTACCCGAGCATAGGCTGCACGCACTGCACGCGCGCCGTTCGCCCCGGCGAAGATCCTCGCGCCGGACGCTGGCCGGGATTTGCCAAGACCGAGTGCGGACTGCACATCATCGAGCCTGCGCCAGCAGTCGTAGAGAACCTCATTTCCGAATCATCAGAATGCAGTCTGTCCCGCTAGCCGGCCTGGCAGAACGCGCTCGAGATGCCTCCCCAGTCAGGAACGGCGTCTGCATTCGGGAAGAACACTCGGTGAAGTCGCTGCACCGATTCCTGAGCCTTCGATTCCTCCACCAGGAACGAAATCGTTCGATCGGACGCGCCCTGGCACAGCACTCGCACGTCCAGATCCGAAACCGCCGCAAATGCCCGGCTGGCTACCTCGGGTTCTCGCCGGATATTCTCGCCAACCAGACAGATTAAGGCGCGGTGGTTCTCCCACTTCACATCCGCCAACCCGCTGAGCCTCGTGGCGATTTGAGGCAATGCAACCGCTGAGCCAACAAGCAGCGAAATCCGTCCCAGCGATGCTCCCATGACGTCGACAGGACACGAGTGCTCGTCAAATGCGGCAAATACTTGCCCCAGCAACTCAGAATCAATCCCGCGGGACGAAGAAACATCAACCGCCGCCACATTGCGCTTCGCAGTGATCGCACTTACGCGTTTTGCGCTACTCGCTCGTGCGACGATCTCCGTTCCCTCGCGGTTTGCGTGTCGCGAATTCAAGACGTATACCGGAATGTTTTCTCGCATTGCCGGAGCCAACGTTGCCGGATGCAGCACCTTCGCTCCGTAGTGCGCCAGTTCGGCCGCCTCTTCGAAACTCATCTTGCGAATCACTCGAGCATCCGCGCAGAGCTTCGGATCCGTCGTCATCACGCCGTCAACATCCGTCCAGATCTCAACCCGCGCAGCGCCGAGAGCGGCACCGAGAATAGAAGCGCTGAAATCAGAACCTCCCCGACCCAAAGTTGTTGGAACACCTTCAGCGGTTGCCGCTATGAATCCACCCAGGACAGGAATCAAGTTTCTCTCGAGCAGAGGCGCCACCACATGCTGCGTCCTCTCGTTCGTGACATCCCACAACGGGCTCGCCTGCCCATGCCGGTCATCCGTTACGATGCAGCGCTGCGCGTCAACGTGCGCTGCCTGGAGCCCAGCTTCGCGCAGCGCCTCGCTCACCAGCTGGCTTGAAAATCGTTCTCCAAATCCCAATAGCCGATCCTGCGTCCTGCCATCAATATCCCGTAAGAGTTCAACTTGTTCCAACAGCGACTCGAGGGCGCGAAATTCGTCGCGCAGCTTGCGATCAAGACTGCCATACGCCGAGCCGTGGACCAGGCAATCCGCCAGTCCTTCATGCCGAACATAGATATTCCGAACAATCTCTAACGCTGCTCCGAGATGCCCATTTGCGGCCGATCGTCCAGACTCCAGCAACTGGTCCGTCACTTTAGACAGAGCGCTCACCACAACCACGGGCCGCGCAGGCAACCGGCTCTGCACAATCCCAATGAGTCTCTCAATCGCGGCGGCATCCTGCACCGACGTACCGCCGAACTTCAACACCACCACCTCGTCGTCCTGCTCAAACCTGCTTTGTCGCTGTACCGCATTCATACGCTCAGCTCCAGTCTGTGTGGCCCAAAACAAAACCCACCGCCAGTTCGCTTCTGGCGGTGGGTTCGGGTGATTTCTTTTTTAGTGCTCTACTTCATCCCTTACCATCCCCCAGAAGACACGTAATTCGTGTCGACATGCCTGTGCCTGTCGATGTAATTCGCTTCGCCTTCTGGATGGACGTATTCATGAAGATATGTACAGCGTGAGGATAACTGGACTTCAAGGCAAGGCCAAATTCAAAATTCTGATGCCTCCCATCAGAATTTCAGCGCCACTTTAGCTTTCGGCCTTCTTCATATGCGTCGCGAATTGCCGCAACAACCCGACGAATGCCGTCGATGCGACCGACAAAGTTCGGTCCCTGCGGTACGCCAGCCCAAGCTCCCGGTAGAGCTCAGCATCTTCCAGATCGATAAGTTTCACTCGCCCCGCGTCCATTTCGTCTCTCGCAAAAGATGCGCTGATAAGCGAGACACCTAGGTCTGCGGCAACAAAACTCTTGATCATCCCGATGCTCGGCAGCTCCATTCGCACCTGCAGTTGAGGCGCATAAGGACGGAACAGCTTGTCGAGCAGCCGCCGCGTATGCCCGGTCTTTGGGAACAGCAGGGGATGCTTCGCAATCTCGCTGACGGGTACGACTTTATGCTTCGCCAGTGGATTTTTCGGACTCACCATCAGCATCAGCTTGTCCCGAAAAATCGGCTGAATTTTCAGGCTGGGTGACTGGATCGGCAGGGTCAAAACGCCGACCTCGACCTGCCCATTCTCCAGCTTTTCCACGATTTTGTAGCTGAAATTCCGATAAATGCTGATTTGTACCGGTGGATACCTCCGGCAATACTCGGCAAAAACCTCGGGCAGAACGTAAAGGCAGGTGGCTTCATTGGCCCCCACGCGTAATGTTCCACGGGGGGTTCCACTGTGATCGGCCACGGCGGTCAGCGATTCGTCCCGCAGCGCTTTCAGTCGCTCCGCGTACTCATAAAAGACCTGCCCCGCGGGCGTGAGTTTGACCGTCTTGCCGGACCGATCCAGGAGCCGGTCTCCATACTCTTGTTCCAGCTGTCGAATCTGTGCACTCACAGCCGATTGCGACCGGAATACCTTTTCCCCCGCACGCGAAAAGCTCCCCTGCCGCGCGACTTCCAGAAACGTTACCAGCTGATCGAAGTCCATAGATTGAGCGAGATTATAGCGTGCGGTCGTGAAATTACCATGAACTTCGCGACCGGATCGCCAACGGATGTCAACCGGAAATTTTTATGACTTCCATCAAAATTCTGCATTGTACTTTGCCTGCCCTAAGACGCTATTAAAGAAAGGTTCAGGTGTTCCCCTTCCTAGCCGGAGTGTGCCACTCCCGAAGAGGCCAGCGGGCACACTGGGGATTTTGACTCAACGAAAGACATTTTCCGGACCGGAGTCCACGATGACGCCTCTTAATCCGACGAACGGCTTACCTCCTGCGCAGGGCCTCTACGACCCCGCGCACGAGCACGATGCCTGTGGAATCGGGTTTGTGGCGAGCATCAGCGGCCAAAAGAGCCATGACATCATCCGCAAGGGAATTCAGGTTCTTTTGAACCTGGCGCATCGCGGTGCTTGCGGCTGCGATCCGGAGACGGGCGACGGCGCTGGAATCCTCATCCAGATTCCTCACAGGTTCTTCGCCCGCGAATGCGAGAAACTCGGCTTTAAGCTCCCCGCGCCGGGTCAGTACGCCGTCGGCATGACGTTCTTGCCAGTCGAGAAGCATCCACGCCTCCAGTCCGAGGGACTTCTCGAACGCATCATTAAAGAAGAAGGCCTTACGCTTTTAGGCTGGCGTGATACTCCGGTTTATGCCTCAGCCATCGGTCGAGTCGCCCGCGCCTCTCAGCCTTACATCCAGCAGGTGTTCATACGGTGCGCTCCCGGCATGGACGAAGACGCCTTCGAGCGCAAGCTCTACGTGGTTCGTAAACGCGCCGAGAACGAAATTCGCGACTCCGGTATCGAAGACGCCGAGATGTTCTACATCCCGTCGCTCTCCTGCCGCACGATTGTCTACAAGGGATTGCTCCTCGCCCAGCAGATGGACAATTTCTACCGCGAGCTGTCCGACCCCGACGTCGTCAGTGCGCTCTGTCTCGTCCATCAGCGCTTTTCGACCAACACGTTCCCCAGTTGGCAGCGCGCACACCCCTACCGCTACATCGCCCACAACGGTGAGATCAACACACTTCGCGGCAACGTGAACTGGATGCACGCTCGCCAATCGCTGCTGGGCTCTCCACTCTTTGGCGATGACATCAAGAAGCTTTTCCCAATCATCGCGCCCGACGGCAGCGACTCCGCGAACTTCGACAACGCCGTCGAACTCCTGCTGCAAGGCGGACGCAGTCTGCCGCACGTCATGGCCATGCTTATTCCCGAGGCGTGGGCGGGCAATCCGCACATGAAGCCGGAGAAGCGCGCGTTCTATGAATATCACGCCTGCGTGATGGAACCGTGGGACGGCCCTGCCGCAATCGCCTTTACCGATGGACGAGTCATCGGCGCTACGCTCGACCGAAATGGATTGCGCCCGGGCCGCTATGTAGTCACGAATGATGATCTGGTCGTGATGGCTTCTGAAGCCGGCGTGCTCGACATTCCCGCCGATCAGGTGAAAAGAAAAGGACGCTTGCAGCCAGGAAAGATGTTCCTGGTTGACACCGTCGAAGGCCGGATCGTCTCCGATAAAGAGATCAAGCAGAAGCTTGCGTCACGCCATCCGTACGCGGACTGGGTGAAAGAAAATCAGATCACCATCGACGAACTGCCTGAGCCCACGCGCATGCATCATCCGGATGCCGAGACTCTGCTTCGTCGCCAGCGCGCCTTCGGATACAGCGACGAAGACCTCCGCATGATCCTGTCGCCCATGGCTACAAAGGGTGAAGAGCCAGTCGGATCGATGGGCACCGACACTCCGCTGGCGTGTCTCTCCGACAAGCCGCAGTCTTTGTTCAACTATTTCAAGCAGCTCTTCGCGCAGGTCACGAATCCACCAATCGATCCCATCCGCGAAGAGATGGTGATGTCTCTCATCAGCTACATCGGCAGCGAGCGCAACATCCTCGAAGAAGCGCCCGAAAACTGCCACATGCTGAAGTTGCCGCATCCGCTGCTCACAAATCGCGATCTGGAAAAGTTGCGCCGCGTTTCCAATCGCGATCTGCTGGCGACCACGCTCCCGGCTCTTTTCCGCGCCAGCGACGGTGAACTCGGACTCAAGCGCGCTCTCGATGAATTGTGCCAACGAGCATCTCTGGCAGTGAAGGCCGGATATTCGCTTCTGATTCTTTCGGACCGCGGTGTTGACAAAGACTACGCTCCGATTCCATGCCTCTTGGCGCTCGCCGCGGTTCACAACCTGCTGGTCCGCGAAGAGACCCGAACGCAGGTTGCCCTGATCACCGAATCCGGTGAGCCGCGTGAAGTCATGCACTTCGCCCTTCTCAGCGGATACGGCGCTAGCGCGATCAATCCCTATCTGGCTCTCGAAAGCGTCGAAAACCTTGCATTCCGCGGCGACCTAGGCGACGGCATCACGCCTGAAATCGCCGTGAAGCATTTCCTAAAGGCGATCAAGAAGGGACTGCTGAAAACCTTCTCGAAGATGGGCATCTCCACGCTTCAGAGCTATCAAGGCGCGCAGGTCTTCGAAGCGATTGGCCTGAATAAACAATTGGTTGAAGCCTACTTCTGCGGCACCACGTCTCGTCTGGAGGGAATTGGCCTAGGCGTGCTGGCCACCGAAGCGCAGACGAAGCACGAGTACGCATTCCGTCCCCTCACCGACTTTGAAACGGAGCTTTCCGTAGGGGGCAACTATCACCAGCGTGTCGATGGCGAATATCACCTCCTGAATCCTCAAACGATCAGCAAGCTGCAGCACGCGGTTCGTCAGGACAGCTTCAAGACTTTCCAGGAATATACCGACCTGATCGACAAGCACAGTGCGAGCCTCTGCACTCTGCGCGGGCTGATGAAGCTGAACAAGAGCGATTCACCGCTTCCGATCGAGGAAGTCGAGCCGGCGAAAGAAATCGTCAAGCGCTTCACGACGGGTGCCATGTCGTTTGGTTCCATCAGTAAAGAAGCCCACGAGACTTTAGCCATCGCCATGAATCGTATCGGCGGAAAATCGAATACGGGCGAAGGGGGAGAAGACGAAGAGCGCTTCAAGCCCGATGCGAATGGTGATCTGCGCCGCAGCGCGGTCAAGCAGGTCGCATCAGCGCGCTTCGGAGTGACGGCTAACTATCTCGTCAATGCCGACGAACTGCAGATCAAGATGGCCCAGGGTGCGAAGCCGGGCGAGGGCGGTCAGCTTCCCGGACACAAAGTGGACGAGGTGATTGCGCGTCTCCGTCATTCGATTCCTGGAGTCGGTCTGATCTCTCCGCCGCCGCATCACGACATTTATTCGATCGAAGATCTCGCGCAACTGATCTACGACCTGAAAAACATCAATCCAAAAGCGCGGATTGCAGTGAAGTTGGTCGCAGAAGTTGGGGTAGGCACGGTCGCTGCTGGTGTTGCGAAGGCGCATGCCGACGTAGTACTCATTAGCGGAGACTCCGGTGGCACCGGAGCATCGCCACTGAGTTCGATCAAGCACGCCGGCGTTCCGTGGGAACTCGGTCTCGCCGAGACGCAGCAAGTGCTCCTGCTGAACGATCTGCGCAGCCGCATTCGCGTGCAGACAGATGGCAAGCTACAGACAGGCCGCGACGTGGTCATCGCAGCGTTGCTCGGCGCCGAAGAATTTGGATTCGCCACCACTCCGCTGATCGCGATAGGCTGCATTATGATGCGCAAGTGCCACCTGAATACCTGCTCGGTTGGCATTGCCACGCAAGATCCGGTCCTGCGCAAGCAGTTCCAGGGACAGCCCGAGCACGTCATCAATTTCTTCTTCTTCATCGCAGAGCAGGTTCGCCAGTACATGGCCGAAATGGGATTCCGCACTGTCGACGAGATGGTCGGCCGCATCGATATGCTCAACGCCGAACCAGCAGTGGAGCACTGGAAAGCGAAGGGCCTCGACTTCTCGGCGATTCTCTATAACCCGCCGGTGCCTTCACGAATCGCTCGACGTTGCATTCATCCGCAGGATCACGGACTCGAACAGGCGCTCGACCATCAACTGGTCGAGCACTCGCTCGATGCTTTATTGAACCTGAGCGCACAAGAGATCAATCTGCCGGTGCGCAACATACATCGCTCGGTAGGCACGATCCTCAGCGGGGAAGTTGCCCGCCGCTATGGCTCTGCGGGATTGCCGGACGATACTTTGAGAATTCATCTGACCGGGTCGGCCGGTCAAAGCCTCGGTGCCTTCCTCGCAAAAGGAATCACGATCACGCTCGAAGGCGAAGCTAACGACTACGTCGGCAAGGGCCTCTCGGGCGGACGCATCATCGTCTATCCGCCGAAGGATTCCAGGTTCGCTCCTGAGGAGAACATCATCATCGGGAACGTTGCCCTGTATGGCGCGACCAGTGGCGAAGTCTTTTTCAACGGAGTCGCTGGCGAGCGCTTTGCCGTCCGCAACTCCGGATCAACCGCAGTCGTTGAAGGCGTCGGCGATCACGGCTGCGAATACATGACCAACGGCCTCGTGCTCGTGCTAGGTTCTTGTGGCCGTAACTTCGCAGCAGGCATGAGCGGCGGCATCGCATATGTTTTCGACGAAACCGGCGACTTTGCCGAGAAGCGGTGCAACCTCGAATCTGTCGATCTCGAACCAGTGATTGAGCCCAACGATATTCAGCAGGTACGCGAGTTGATTGCCCGCCACGTTGAGCTGACAGGCAGCCGCCGCGGTCAATGGATTCTCGATAACTGGCAGCATGCGGTGTCGCATTTCGTGAAGGTCTTCCCGCACGAATACAAACGCGTGCTGGGCATCGCCCGCAACGATCGCGCTTACGTTCCGGCTGAGCCTGTCTCAATGCCGGCCGCAGCAGAGCAGGTGCAGCATGGGTAAAACCACCGGCTTCATGGACTACAACCGCGAGCTTGCTCCACGCCGTCCAGTGCTAGAACGCGTGAACGACTGGTTTGAGATCTATCAGGATTTCCCCGAAGCCGAACTGCGCAAGCAGGGCGCGCGCTGCATGGATTGCGGCGTGCCTTTCTGCCAGACGGGATGTCCGGTCAACAATCTGATCCCCGACTGGAATGATAACGTCTACCGCGGGAACTGGAAAGAGGCCGTTCGCCAGCTGCACGCCACCAATAACTTTCCTGAGTTCACGGGACGCATTTGCCCCGCGCCGTGCGAAGCGTCTTGCGTCCTGGGAATCACGCAGCCTGCGGTTACGATCAAGCAGAACGAGAAAAACATCGTCGAGCGCGGATTCCTCGAAGGCTGGATCACTCCGGTCATTGCGAAGACTCGCAGTGGCAAAAGCGTGGCCATCGTAGGTTCGGGCCCCGCAGGTCTAGCAGCAGCCCAGCAACTCTGCCGCGCCGGACACGCCGTTACCGTCTACGAGAAGGCCGATCGCATCGGCGGATTGCTGCGCTACGGCATTCCGGAATTCAAGCTGGAGAAACACATCGTCGACCGCCGCCTTGAGCAGATGAAAGCCGAAGGCGTGCAGTTCGTCACCAACGCCGAGGTCGGAAAGAACGTCGCGGTCGAAGATCTCCGCCGCGACTACGACGCCATCGTACTAGCCGGCGGCTCCGAACATCCGCGCGATTTGAAAGTCCCGGGCAGGGAACTGAAGGGCATCCACTTCGCGATGGAGTTCCTGCCGCAACAAAACAAGCGCTGCCACGTCGATGTGCTCGATCCCGCGACCGACATTCTCGCCACCGGCAAGCGCGTCGTGATCATCGGCGGTGGCGATACCGGCGCGGATTGCCTGGGTACTTGCCATCGCCAGAAACCAATTTCTGTCCGTCAATTCGAGATCATGCCGAAGCCGCCGGACGAGCGCTCGCCGCAAACGCCGTGGCCCTTGTGGCCGATGCAGCTACGCATCGAGGGCGCGCACGAAGAAGGCGGCATTCGCGATTGGAGCATCGCCACCACCAGCTTCACCAGCGATGCCAACGGCAACGTCAAGCAGTTGCATGCCGTCCGCGTCGCATCCCCGCCGAAATTTGAACCGATTCCCGGTTCTGAGTTCACCATCGACGCAGATCTTGTCCTGATTGCGATGGGATTTCTCGGTCCGATGAAGAACGGGATGATCGAACAACTCGGCGTGCAGCTCGACAATCGCGGCAACGTCGCCACCGACGAGAACTATATGTCCTCAGTTCCTGGAGTCTTCGCGGCCGGCGACATGCGGCGGGGCCAGTCGCTTGTTGTCTGGGCAATCTCCGAAGGACGTAAGGCCGCCGCTTGTGTCGATTCTTACTTGAAGCAGCAAAGTATGCAGCCGCTCGTGGAGCAGAATCAGGCTCGTCCCGGCGCTACTCGGATCGCGTAGCCATCGCCACTTCCTCATACAGCCCCGGCAAACGCTTCGCATCCTCGGCAGAATTACCGAACCGCGCCGATTCATAGACATCGGTAAATCTAGCCACGGGTCCGCGCAAACTCAAGTTCTCGATCTCGCGAACAAACTCCTGCGGCGTCTGCGTCTCCGGTTTTTCAAATCCCTGCTTGGCCAGAGTGCGCGACATGCGGTGATACCACACCGCCGCAGCTTGCTCGGGAGAGCGCTCCGGGTGCGAGCCCAGCCAGTTCTCCTGCACCCAGCGCACAAGTCGCGCCAAATTTCCTAACAACAAGAGCAGGGCAAGTGCAATGCTCCCAACGAGCAGCCAGCGGCGCGGAGCTTGCTCCACGCGATCTTGACTCCGCCGCGCCCACCGCAACATGGAAGCGTAGTGAGCGCTCGCCCAATGGCGAACGCCCTCCAACATATTTCGCGAGCCGTTGAATGCGGCTCTGGTCAGGACATATTGATTGGAGCTGTCGTAGGTCACGACCCAGTCGCGCCAGAAGGAAGACATGGCGTCGATGTAGAGCTCGATGCGCGCCCATCCCTGCGGCGTGCCGCCGTTTCCCGCGGGCGTCGGATCGAATGTCTGCCATCCGTAACCGGGAAAGTACGCCTCGACCCACGCATGCGCATCTTTCGCGCGGACCACGTAGCTTCCGGTGATGTCGTTGAACTCATCGCTGCGGAATCCGTTCACCACGCGCGACGGAATTCCCAGCGTCCGCAGCATCACTGCCATCGCCGACGCAAAGTATTCGCAATGTCCCTCCTTCCGCACGAACAGGAAATTCGCAATCGGATCTTTCTCGCTCGTTGCCGGAAGTTGAAGCGTGTACACGAAGCGGGTGCGCAGATAGTTTTCCAGCGCAGCGGCTTTGTCGTAGTTATTCTTCGCCGACTTGGTGATCTCCAATGCAAGCTCCGGAACGCGAGGATCGACTTGCGGCAGCTTCAGATATGTCGCGGAGACATGTCCCTTATAGTCGTTTCCTGTCTTCCGCAGTTCGGCTGGCGACGGCGTCGCGATATCCGAAGTCGCTTCGTATCGGCTTGGCGCGTGCTGCGAATCGTAGTCGTAGACCGCGCCTCCGGAGTCTGCGGCGAGCAGGCGATAGTCTCCGCGAATGCTGCGGCCATAGGGCGCGAGGAAGAAGATGTTGGTGCCGATTGGCTCCATCGTCACGTGGTAACGGATGATCTTCTGCTTGGCGAGTTCCGACGACGCGTAGGAACGTGGCGCGTTTTCCGCGCGGGGCAGGCCGAAGCTGCTGTCGGGCTGGCGTGACAGGATGAACGGGTCGCGCAGGCTGGACCACGCGTGTCCGTCGAACTCGGCGAGTGCGATTCCGCGCCAGTGCAAGTCGTAGCGGCCTTTGTCGTCGCCTTCGATCTGGATGTGCATTACCACGGCATTCGACTGCTGGATCTGCCCAATGCGTCCAAGCTGCACGTGATCGCTGAAGCCCGAAGAGAAGTCGGTGCCGTAGGAATATCCACCCAGGTATCCGGCAGAAATTCTTGGCATGACGAAGAAGAGCACAGTCCCGGCAAGCAGGATCATCACCATCAGCACAGGCGCGAATCTGCTGAATGCGACGAGGAAACGGCGCTGCTGTCGCGGATCGCTAGTCGATCTCGCCTCGATGGTTGCTGCCATTGCCGAGCGGCGCATTTCCATCAGGACGAATGTCGCGATCGCCATCAGCAGAAAAATCGCAAACGAGAGCAGGAAGGTGCTATCGACAGTCAGCACCGCCGAAGCCAGCACCATCAGGAACGCAAGAATCGCCAGCGTGATGTAGTCGCGCTCTTTCCGCATGGAGAACATGCGGACCACGACGCCGAACAGCGCGAGATGAATTGTGGCGGGCAGAAAGCCGCGCGAGAATCCCAGATAGTCCACCGCGAAGAAGACGAAGTAGATGATCGACAGCGGAGTCGTCCAGCGGTCGGCGATGACGAGCTTCTGCCGGCGAATCACCAAATAACCGCGGAGCAGAAGCGCAAGGCTGACCAGGACGATCGCGGTAACGTCGAGTTGGCCAGTCATCGCGAGCGTGACAAATCAGGTTGCGACCAATAGAAAGAGGGCGATCTCGAAGTATTGGTCGATCGCGCTCTGTAGAGTCGACGCGCCGGAATTTGGGGAAGCTGCTGACATTGAGGATGGGTGGTGTTTGGAATCTATTGTTCGATACTTCGGTCAGAAAAAGGAAGGGCGAGCGCGGGAATTCTTGCACCGAAAGTCACGTCGTCTTGTGGAGATGGACTCGAATTTCGCGGAAGGTTCTCAGAGCAGAGAGTTTTTCCCGTTTCGGAAATCGGCTGGATTTTCGGGGTACCCCTCCCCCCTCAGATCTCTGGAATCATCGAGTTACCGGGAAAACTCGAAATAATCTATGGGGCTCAAGCAGTTACAGGCAAAATCTTGAGCTTGTAAGGAGTTAGCTCCTGGCCAGCGATTGCTTCCTATACCGCTTTCGCCTTGGCTATGATCTGCTGTCGAAATTGAGAAAGATAGGACTGGGATCACACAGTGATGTGATTGTGCGCGGCAGTTGAATTGGGGAGTGTCGCGTCCGTCGCCGGCTCCTGTTACTGAGGCGCACCTTCCAGAGCGCTGACCGAAGCTTGTGGTGGGGTGCCCTCGAAAACAATACCGGCGTCGTTTACACCGCCCGCCAGCGTTGTCCCGAAGATTCTGCCCTTATCAAATATCACGCCAGCATACGGACTGCGACCGTCTTTACCGTTTGGGAACTGGAAATCGAACAGGTGCAGAACGGTCTCTGTCCAAGGACCGCTCTTGGTGGGCGTCAGCATGAACACCGATCCCATGCCCATGATCGCTCCGAGTTGACCGACCGCGTAAAGGTTTCCTTTGGGATCGAAGACGACCGGTCCGAGCGGGAACGTCCCGTCCGTGCCAGTCATTTCATGCAAGACCGTCTCGTTCCAGTTTCCTTCCGCATCTTTTGCCAACTTGAAAACAACGCCGCATCCCACGTAGTCGCATAGTGCGGTATTGCCGCCTGCGAGGGTTGTGCCGTAAAGCTGCCCATAGGGATCGATCGTCAGGGCAGAGCCTGGCTGGTATCCGTCGGTCAGTTCAAAGTTGTGAATTAGCGTCTCGACATACCCGTCGGAATTCGGATCGTGGGTCAACTTGAAAACGGCTCCATACCCTAGAGCGCCGCCAGACTCGGTTACGCCGTAAAGATTGCCTTCTCGGTCTGCAACTACTCCGATCGGTCCATCGCCGTCCGGGCCAGCAATGGAACCGGGGAACGAGTAAAGGATCGTCTCCGTCCAGCCGTTCGCGCCGGGACTTAATTTGAAAACCTGGCCCCCATTTTTTTCGCCTCCGCTTTTAGTTGTGCCGTAGAGGTTTCCCTTCTTGTCGAAGAATAGGTTGCCTTCGACGTCCCATCCGTCACCCCAATTTCCAAAACTGTGGAGGATGGTCTCGGTCCACTGCCCATTCGGTTGTGGGCTCAGTTCGAAAACGATGCCAGCGTCGTAGGCGCCTCCTCCTCCGGCGCCGTACAGATTCCCCGCTTTGTCGAAGATCAAAGCCACTAGGGAAGCCCCGTAGCTGCCATCAAAATTGCATATGACAGACTCAGCCCAGCCGTTTTCGGTTGGAGATAGCTCGAAGATGCAGCCATTTCCGTAGAGTCCACCTCTTGTCGTACTGCCATAAAGATTGCCGCGGATGTCGGTGACAAGCGGGGCGGCCGGCTCGCCGCATTCCTGGAAGGCGTACAGCACCTTGCCAGCTGACTGCGCCGGGGTCGGACTCGGTAGCGCGAAAGCCCAGGTAGCCAATAACAAAGCAGGGGCACAGAGGCAGATCTTCACATTTCACCTCGCATGCGAAACTTAGAGCCATGGCTTGCACTCTGCCATAAAGTGTCAACTGTACGTGGTGCTACAGGATTACTCTGATTGCGCAATTTGTGTTCGGCTGTGAATATTCCGATGCTTTCGGGCCTCTCGCTCATTCGGTTGTTGGAAGAGATTGCGCGCCTTCGTGCTCGCCACAGCCAAGCTAAAACTTTCCGCCGGTTTATCGGCTCCGACCTTTGGGTGTAAGAAAAATTAGATTCGCCGAAAGGACTCTCCAATGCGCAGCTTCGTCTTTGGAGCGCTGCTGTTCGTGTGCCTCGTCGCCGTCCAGGTTGGTAACGCACAATCGATAACCTGGTTGAGCGAAACTTCAAACAACACTAGCGCCTGTTCCGCAGTAGGAAGTCCGTCCTATTGTGCCGAGGCGCTGCCGCCTCAAGTTACAAGCCCAGCCAACCAGCAAGCTGGCGCTCAGACGACAACGATCGACGCTTTCCCGGGACACGTATCGTCGGTCCAGATCGGTCAGCTTATGAACACGACTGCACAGAACTGGACTGGCAAAGTTCTGTGTGAGTATCAACCATGGTTCAGCACGCAGTCGCAAATCAATTACAACGGTCACATCGAGATTGGGTACGACGAAAACAACAAGGATACGGTGGCCATGCAGGACAGCGACATGATAAGCCGCGGGTGCAACATCAACTTCATCGACTTCTACGGGGCGACGAATCACTCATTCAATCTGACGAGCAGCAACAACGTCTACTCCGATCTTGCAACGCGAAAAACTCAAAGAGGTTATCCGATGCAGA
>Ga0335070_10004000_pt1 | contig 17170 bp, 10 predicted proteins | sample Lox_Sample_13_FD_206722 | JGI IMG/M metagenome (GOLD analysis project Ga0335070, IMG submission 206722) | Soil microbial communities from Loxahatchee National Wildlife Refuge, Florida, United States - Lox_Sample_1.3 | ecosystem: Environmental > Terrestrial > Soil > Wetlands | place: USA...
TACTGGAACGGCAGAGGACCAAGACACCTTCGGACCCAGACCGAGAAAACTTCTGCTGGCGTTAAGATGAGCCGAATTATAGTGATAGACCTGCCGGAACGACTGATAGTGATAGCCGTAGTTCGAGTGCACATACAATTCGAAGCGCCAATCGGGATCCGACTTCAAGCTGATCCGCGACTTTTCGGTGAACTGGGCGAAGCGAACGCCCAAACTTACCTCGGATGAGGCGTTTCGCCCGAACAGCCCGAGGCCCACGTCCTTTCCAGCCTGAAAGTCGGCAATGAGGTGTTGCTCGCTGTTCTTTGCGACCGTGTCCGCGAACCTAGCAGCTCGCGGATACCTACTCTGAATGAGGTTCGGGAACTCAAGTGTACCGACATAAGTTTGGGACACCGGGTAACTCTGCTGATGAACGCTTCTGTTTTTAGACGACCGGCCATAACGTACAGATGCAGAGGCACTCCACTCCGAGCCGTGCGGCTGAATTGATAATGTACCATACTCGTCAAAACCAAACCGGGGCTGCTTTTCGAACCTCGTGGATGGACTGAACTCCGACGGGCGCATCGCGGTGAAGGCCGGCGCCAGCGGCTGGGAATCGACGTCTCGCTGATCGAATTGACCGCCTAGCTCGATCCAGACTGTGGGGCGGTTTCCATCTTCTGCTCGCGCGATATCGGGAAACTGCATTTGCGCAGCCAGCACCAATGCCGAGGTACCTGCAAGCAGCTTCCACCGTATCGCGGTGCAGCTTTTGTATTGAATCAGTTCGCTCATTAGCTCCCCCTCACCAATTCTTCGTGACGCGCACGCCGAACAGGCGCGGATCGGTCAGGAACACGTTCGTGGTCAAGCCGCTGTCGTCGCTGTTCAGGAATGTGCCCGTGATGTCGGTGACGTCGAATACGTTCTTCACATATCCCATCACCTGCCAGCCGCCCTGGCTTGTCAGGATCAGCGCGAGATTGACGTTGGTGTATCCGCGCAACCGGTCATAAGGATTATCGTTGAAGATACGCGCCCAGGAATAGTCTTGCCAGTAATAGTCAACGTGGAGGGTGCCTGCCCAGTCTGGCGTCAGTGGGATCGTGTAGTCACCGGACATTGAGACGGTGAATGGCGGCGCGTTCGGCAATTCATTGCCGCCCAGTGGCTTTGCCCATCCCTCACCACCATTTATGCCAGGCTGATCCGGGTTGAATCCGGGATAGGGACCGGGATCGTAGACGCCAATTCCGTAATTCTGGTTGTAATCCGTTGGGAAAACCGGACTGGCCTTGTAGGGCTCGCCTGTGACAGGGTCCAAATCCTTCTGGTAAGCATTCTGGCACAGGCCCGGTATGCCGGCTGTGCCTGTACCTTGAAGTACCGGAGGATGTGCCACCAAACTGGCAGCGACCACATAAATCGGCAGGATACAGTTCGACGCCTGAGTGACGAACGGCTTGACCACCATCCAGTCGGGATGATCGGCCACATCGGCGCGATCCATCAGATCGATGGAACTTTGACCGTTGTCGACACGGGTATGTTCGTAGCCCCCTGCAAACTTGAACCTGAGACCTGGAAGGGGTTCGTAGGTTGCTTCAACTTCGGCGCCCTTCACCGTCGCGTCAAAATTGTCGTTGATCGCTGTCCGATCCACGATGCGAGAGATTTGATAACCCTTATAGTCGTAGAAAAAGACGTTGCCGTTGAACGTCAGCGCGCCATCCAGCATCGTGTTCTTGGTGCCGAATTCATAGGCATCGATGAATTCCGGCTTGAATGTCAGTGGGTGAATTGGTGTCGAGATTCCTATGCCCGTGATACCAAACTCTAAGAGCTGCGCGCCTGGCGGATTGGCACCGCCTGCCTTGTAGCCGTGCGCGTAGGAGGCGTAGAGTAAAGTCTGATCGGTGAAATCGAGTTTCGGCGTCCAATTGGCCGCAAAACGCCCTGTAAATTCCTGCCAATCCTGATCGATAACACCTGTAATGGGATACCCATATCCGGCTACGAGGAGCTCGCTTGGAATATCAACAAAATGCTTTTGATCGTCTGTCCAGCGGAGGCCACCCGTAAGCTTCAGGTCCTGCATGACATTGTAATAGACCTCCCCGAATCCCGCGTAGGAGTTTAGAACATAGGGGTTTTGACTCAGGAAATAATTGTGGCCTTCATTATTTAGACTGGAAAGCGGGTTTGGGTCGATATATTGGCAAGCGATTTCACCGTCAGTCCCGGTCTGGAAGCTTCTCGGCAGGTTGGGATTGAAAACGGTCAAGCCGCCAATAATACAGTTCGCATTGTCAGACACGCCCGGATTCCATGGTTGCGTCTGAACGGGGATGCCAGGGCCATCATTCCTTGCCCATGTATAGGAGGCGAGCGTCAGCGCATTGATGAAGACATAATAGTTTTCTTCGGTTTCGTAGTGGAGATAATTTCCTCCGATGCTGAAATTGAACGGTCCGCTGAAATTCGAAGCCAGCCGAAATTCTTGGCTGAGTTGCCACGAACGTTCGTCATTTAAATCCTGCGCGACAAGCCGGTCGCTGCATCCCAACTGCGGATCGCAGAATGTTCCGAACGGCGTACACCCGTTGGTGGCTTGGCCAAGGGCAGGCGCACATGAATCGTAGGCGGATTTGCCCATACAGAGGCCGTAGTCAGTCTCCACGCAAATACCGTTATCGGGATCTGGGGCCGATGTGCTATCGAGCCTGCCGCCCGCCCGGAAAGCGCCCGGTCTCGTATTGAACCGGTTATAGTCCTCCGTGGACCACAGAAAATCCTGATTGTATCCGGTTTGCGAAGTAAAGCTCAGCGAAGGCGTAACAGCGTAATCGACGTTCAATTCGAGCGTGTCGTTCTTGGCCTTGTACTGTGGATCGATGGTCGATTCGATGACCCGAAGATTGGTCGACTGTGTGGTGCTGGCATAGGGATCGAAGGGAGCGCTGCCCGACATCGTTGGAACACCCAGGAAACCGATCGGTTCGTAGTAGGGGAGCGTCAAACCGTTCGGAACTTCAAATGCATCCTTTGAGTACAACGAGGTCGGTACGCAGCCTTGGCTCAAATAAGGCTGTCCCGCGTAAGCGAGAGTGCCATTATAGGGCACAGGAACACCGCCGACTTCGGTCTTTGTAGGATCGGTTTTGCAAAGCTGCTTGCTGGTACGCATCCGGTCATCGTCTTCCTGGAAATGTTCCCAGACGAGAGTGGTTTGTAGATTTTCGGCCGGTTTCCAGCCGATGCTCACGCGGCCCGACCACAGATCGCGGCCGTCAATGGGGCTGCCTGTGATCTCGTTGGTCGTATAGCCGTCGCGCTTGGTCCATTCGCCCGCAATGCGCAGGTCGAGGCGGTCATCAACCAGAGGAAGATTGATCATGCCTTCGAAACGGCGATTTTTATAGTTGCCAATATCGGCAGAGGCTTGCGCCTCGAACTGATCGGTCGGTTTGGCAGTGATGAGGTTCACCACGCCGGCCGTCGCATTGCGCCCATACAATGTGCCTTGCGGGCCACGGAGGACTTCGGCCTGGCTGAGGTCGTAGAATTCCTGTTCGAAGAAGTGATTTCTGATGAACGGAATATCGTTCAGCGCGACGGCGACGGCTGGATCTGTGGTAACTGAAATCGCTTGCGTGCCGATGCCGCGGATCTGGATGCTGTAGCCGCTGAAATTGGTCTTGGTGAAGGTCAGGTTCGGCACCTGTTTTACGAGGTCCGGCCCGCCGGCGGTTTGCGTGGCGGTGAGTTGTTCCTGGCTCAATGCGGTGATGGCAATCGGGATGCTTTGCACATCCGCACCGCCCAGTTTCGACGAGGTGACGGTGACCGTTTCGACGCTGGCGCGCGGCGGTGCGGCTTGGGCGAGTTGCATGGGTGTGATCGCGGCGGGTTCGGCATCCGACGAGCGGTCGTCGCGCACGATGGCGATGGCGCCGCTTGCGTGATGGCGGGCGACGAAGCCGGTGCCGGAGAGGATGCGGTTGAGCGCAGCATCCGGCGAGATGTCGCCGCTGGCGCCTCTGGTGTGGATGCCGGCGACCGCATCTTCGCGATAGGCGAGTGCGACGCCCGCCTGCCGCGCATAGGAATCGAGAGCGGCCTTGAGATCGCCGGGGGCGACGGCGAAATCCGCGGCTTGCGCGAACGTGGCGACCGCCGCAAGGCAGGTGGAAAGTGCGAGCGCCGCTTTCAGTTTGTTCCGGTTTGTCATGTTCCCCCCGTGTTGTTCAGGTTTGAATCGTGTCAGCGCGAGACGATGATTTCGTCGCCGCGTTCTTCCACATGCAGGTTGAAAAGATCGCGCACGGTATCGAGCCATTGCGCGGTGCCGTTGACCGGAAACGTGCCGCCGAGTTTCATTTGCGCGACCGCCGGATCGGCGATGACGATCTTCTTGCCGTTGTAGCGGTTGAATTCGGCCGCCGCGGCGATGAGGGCGGTGTGGTTGAAGACGATCACGTCGCGCCGCCAGCCGAGGTCGTCGGCGAGTTTTCTTTGTGTGCGTTTCTTCAGCGAGACGGCGTTCGCCGTTGCGATCATCACGTCCCCCGGGTGCAGCGTTGTGGGCCTTACGCCCGCCGTGTCCACCCGCGCCTTGCCTTCGATCAACGCGACTTCGAGGCGGTCCTGCTCCTTGCGCACGTCGAATTTGGTGCCGAGATCGACCACGCGATGGTTGCCGACCGAGACCACGAAGGGGCGCGAGGCATCGTGCGCGATCTGGAAGAAGGCCTCGCCGCGTTCGAGCACGACGGCGCGGCCGTTGCGCGCCACGCGCAGCATCGTGTTGGTGTTCAGTTCGATGCGCGAACCATCGGAAAGACGCAGCGTCTGGTGTTCGCCGACGGCGGTTGCATAGACACGGTCTGCCGGGCGCTGGAGAAAGAAGAGCGATCCGCCGCCCGCGACGGCCAGGACGATCGCGGCGGCGACCGCCTTGATGGCGAAGCCTGTGCTGCGCGATGGCGGCGATTGCGGGCGCGGATGCTGCGTGCGCAGCGCTACAAGTTTTTCCGAACGCTGCCAGGAATCGCGCATGCGGTGATAGGCGATGAGATGGGCGGTGGATTGGCCGAGCCAGGTTTCGAGTTCGGCGCGGTCGGCGTCGTTCCAGTCGGCGCGGTCCTGCCGTTCGACCCAGGCGGCGGCTTGCAGGTTGATCGCATGCGCGTCGGTCATGGGCGCACCCGCGGATCGGTGGGGTCTGCGTTCAACAGATTGGAGAGCGCGTAGATCGCTTCGGTGAGATAGGACGACACCGTCGTCTCGGCGATGTTGAGGCGGCGGGCGATTTCGCTGCGCGAGAGGTTTTCGATCCGGCGCAGCACGATCACGTCGCGGCAATGCGGCGGCAGGCGGTCGATCGCTTCGCTCAGGCGGCGCAGTTCGTCGCGCGCGAGAGCGGTGCGATCCGGGCCCGGTGTGTCGATGGCGACGCCCAGCGCATCGAGATCGGCAACCGCTTCGATGGGCACCACGGCGTGATCGCGCATGCGGTTGATCAGAAGATTGCGCGCGGTGGTGAAGACGAACGGCTTTGCCTTTTCCGGCAACTGGCGTTTGGCCGCTTCGTAGACGCGGATATAAACGTCCTGCAGCAGATCTTCGATGTCGCTCTGATCGCGCCAGTTCTGCCGCAAATATCGAACGAGCACCGCTTCCAAGGGCAAAACCTCGCGCAGAAACCAATCCATGGCGTCAGGCACGCCAACATCCATCACCAGACGCTGCGCGCCGGTGCCTTCGAGACCGCTTTTGGGCGTTTCAGCCATTCCCCCGTGCCATTCGCCTATCGAGGGCCTGAGCCTTCAGACCACATAGAATGAGACACGGGCGACGCGCGTTTCTATGTGCCTTGGGGCGAAATAAATTTGTGGCGGCCGTGGATCGCCGCATCGCGCAACAATGTTGCAGCGTTCCGCCGGCGCAGAGGGGCGCGAAGCGTTTGAACCGGCTCTAAAATGCAAAAGACGCGCGCCACCTGACAGTGGAGCGCGTCCTGTTTTGCATGAAAGGCTTATTCCGCCGGTTCGAGGTGACGCACGGCCTTTTTATGGCCCTGCGCGTCCACCGGTTCGTGCTTCACGTCCACCTTTGGATCGAGCGGGCGCGTCCAGGCGGCGAATTCCAGGCAGATGCCATCGGGATCGTAGAAATAGATCGAACGCACGAAGGTCGACGGCGAGATGTCTTCGCTGATCTGGCGCGGGGAATCGTCATGGTTGACGACCTGTGTGCACTTCACGCCGCGGGCGATCAGTTTCTCGTAATATTCATCGACCTTTTCCGCCGGGATGTTGAACGCGACGTGGTTCATCGAACCGTGACCGGAAACGATGGAGCCCTGACGCGGAAGGTTTGCAGCCGCAGCCACGCCGGGCGTTGCTTCCGGTGCATTCGGGAACCAGAAGAAGGCAAGCCCATCGCCGTTTCCGATGTCGAAGAAGAAGTGTTGGCCCATGCCGTTGGGCAGGTCGATCGTCTTGGTCATCGGCATGCCGAGCACGTTGGTATAGAAATCCACCGTCTTGGCCATGTCCTTGCAGACCAGCGCCAGATGGTTGACGCCCTGAATGTCGAACACCTTGTTTTTCAGTTGTGCCATGGCTTTCCACCCTGAAAGTTTTTTGCAGGATCGAGGCTAGGCCCGCCCGGTCTTATTGTCAAGTTACTTGACTAAATGGCAGATTGCGCGTGGAACCTGCCGTTTCTTGCTGCTAGGTCTGGATCGTTCCGATGGAATCGCAGATGGCCGACGCCCAGCCCTCTTATCTTCTTGTGCCGCTGCTGCGCGCCTTCATCTGGTTCGACGAAGGGTTGCAGGCTTATCTACGGTCCAAGGGATGGAACGCGGTCACACGGCCGCAATCCATGGTGATGGCCACGGTGGCGATGGGGTGCGTGAAACCATCGGAGATCGCGCGCACGCTGGGCATCAGCCGGCAGGCGATTCACCTGACCATCAATCAGATGATCGAGATGGATTTGCTGGAGCTTGTGACCGATCCGGAAGACCGGCGCGCCAAGATCGTGAGCATCAGCAAGGGCGGACAAAAGCGCCGCCAGGACGCGCGCGCCGCAATGGAATATCTGACCGCGGAACTGGAACGGCGCATCGGCAAGCAGAACGTGCTGAACCTCGCCAAAAGCCTCAATGCGGAATGGGGCGCGCCGCTGACGGACGAAAACGAAGGCGGCTGATCGACGCCATCATCCTTTGACGGGCGTGTACCAGACGGGCGAACCCCAGGCGCGTTCCTGGATCGTGGTGGGCACTTCGGTCGAGAACGGCAAATGGTATTTGAGCGCCACCAAGGTGCTCCAGCGCGGTGTCGGGATTTCCAGCACGCGCGCGTAATAGACCGCGGGTTTCGCCGCATCGAATTCCGGATCTGTCCATTCGCCGGACAGCGTGGCCGCACCGATGGTGTTGGTGTATTTGCCGGTCTTCAAATCTACCGTGTTGCCGACGAGCGGGGCGCGGCCGGTTTTCGCATCGTCCTTGCGGTTATCCGAAAGGGCGATGTCGAAAACCTTTTCCTTGTATTCGTTGCCTTCGAGCCAGACCTTGATGACCTGGATGCGGTCGAGGTTGGCGCCATCGGGATCTTTCGATGCCTGGAGAAGGAAGGTGGGGGCGTCTGCATCTTTCGGCCTGGCGGGCAGATCGCCGCCCATCGGCACGCCGTCGCGATAGGCGGTTGCCACCCATGAGGTCTTCGACAGAAGGCCGGGGGCATAGTTCCAGCTTGCAAACATGCGCACGCGGATGCGCGTGCCGGAAGTGGCAAACGTCTCCTTGCGTTTCAGCGCGGCGAAGATGGAGTTACGGTCGTTTTCTTCCGCCCACACGCCGGTGATGCCTGCCGAACTGAGCGTGACGAGATTGTTCTGGCCGAGCTTGCCTGCGCCCTTGATCGCACCGGGCTGTTCGTTGAGGCGCTTTTCCGGATCGCTGACCGCCATGGTTTTCGGATCGATCGGACCGAAACCGCCCATGGTGGCATTTTCGTCGCTCGCGCTGAGCCCGTTGTGATAGTCGCTGCTTCCGACGACGCCCATGCGGAACGGATTGACGCCGACGCGCGATTGAATGATGAGCCCGCGGCCATAGGCTTCGCGCACCGACGCGCCGTGATGAAGCGAGGCTTCCTTTTCGCCCGCATAGATATGATCGATCACCTCGAAATTGGCGAATTCGTCATTGGGCGAGAACTCGGGGCGCGTGTCGGATTGGCCCTTGTTCTGCACGATCTCGGTCAGCGGTTCGTGCAACATGCGCTGCTGGGCGTAATCGGCATCCATCGGTTTGCCGTTGGACATGTTCCAGTCGAACATCAAGCCGCCGCTGAGATTGGCGTTGTGCGGAATGGCGATGGCATCGATGCCCTGCGCGTGCACGCCGTCGATATATTTCCAGAGATCTTCCGGCCGGGGGGAATCGAGCGAGGAGAACGGTTGCGGCGCGTGATCGGCATTGAAGATCACGTTGCGGTGGAGATGGCGTTCGCCCGGCGTTTCGGACCATTCGTAGCCGATGAAGGTGGTGAACTTGCCGGGTTCGTAATTGTCGTTGGCGGCTTTCTGTTCGATGGCCCAGACGCCGGATTCTTTCGCAGCACCTTCGAGCGCCTTGGGATTATTGTGCTGCATATTGACGATGAAGCGGAAAGCGCCCTTGCCGAGCCCGCGGATCTTGGCCCCGAGTTCGGATTTGGAGAACGCGCTGTTCGGATCGTCCAGTTCGTGCAGCGCGCCCATATATTCGGAATGATCGGTGACGGCGGTGAAATCGAGCGGCCAGGCGCGTTTGGCGGGAACCGCCTTGTCGAACCCGATAACATCCTGACGGCCATATTGGCCGGCAGGCACCATGATGGTTTCGCCGCGCGCGAATTTGTAAGCCTGATCCGGCGTGACCTTGGTGCCCCAGATCCACGCATCGAAGGATTCCGTGGTGTGAAGGTGCAGTTCGCCGAAGAAGACGCGACGGTCCTGCGGCGGCACGCTGGATTTGTAGACGGCGTCGGGCGGTGTGGAGGCTTCGCCCGCCAACGCTGCGGTCCACGACGCGGTGAGCATCAAAGCAGCCAGCGCATATGCCTTCATCGGAATTCCTCCATATCAGTTGCGGGAAGCGGGCGTGTACCAGACCGGCGAAGACCAGGCGCGTTCCTGAAGGGTTGCCGGTGCTTCGGCCGGTATCGGCAGATCGTTCTTGATGGCGAGCAAGGTGCTCCACCGCGGGGTGGGGATTTCCAGCACGCGCGCGTAGTAGACGGCGGGTTTCGCCGGATCGAATTCCGGGTCTTTCCATTCCGCGCTCAGGGTGGGGGCGCCGATGGTGTTGGTGTATTTGCCGGTCTTCAGATCGACCGTGTTGCCCACGGCGGGTGCGCGGCCGGTTTTCGGGTCGTCCTTGCGGCCGTCGGAAAGCGCGACGTCGAACAGCTTCTCCTTATAATCTTTGCCGTCGAGCCAGACCTTGATGATCTGGATGCGGTCGAGATTTGCGCCGTCGGGATCTTTCATCGCGTCGATCAGCAGGCGCGGCGCCACGGGTTTGGCGCGCGCCGGCAGATCGCCGCCCATCGGCACGCCGTCGCGATAGGCCGTTACCACCCAATCGGAATGCGCCATCAGGCCGGGCTTGTATTTCCAGCCCGCGAACATGCGCACGCGAATGCGCGTGCCGGAGGTGGCAAACGTCTCCTTGCGTTTCAGCGCGGCGAAGATGGAGTTGCGCGTGTTCTCTTCCGCCCAGACGCCGGTGAGACCCGCGGAACTGAAGATCAGCGGACGCTCCATGGTGGGCGGCGCGTGGTTGAGCACATGATTCCAATCGAGCCGCGCGGGCACCTTGATGATGCCGAGATCGCGTTTGGCCATGTCGCCCTTCGGCAGCATGGTGTTGGGATCGAGGCCCGAAATCTCGCTGGCGAAACCGCTTTCATCGGACACCGAGAGGCCGTTGTGGATGTCGCTTCCGCCGACCACGCCGTATTTATACGGATTCACGCCGACCTTTTTCTGGATGATCATGCCGCGGCCATAGGCCTGCCGAACGAAACTGCCATTGGGTTCGGCTTTCTCGTTGGGCCAGGAGATGAGGTGATCGAAAATTTCGAAATTGGCGAACTCGTCCGTCGGCGACAGTTCGGGAACGGTTTCGGACTGGCCCTTGGTCTGTGCGATTTCGGTGAGCGGTTCGTTGAGGGCGCGTTCCTGGGCATAATGTTCGTCGATGGGGCGGCCTTGCGAATCGTTCCAGTCGAACATCAACCCGCCGGAGACGTTGCCGTTGTGCGGGATGGCGATGACATCGATGCCGTTTGCGCGGGCCTTGTCGAGATAGGCCCAGAGATCTTCCGGCTTGTTGGAATCCGTAGACGAGAAAGGCAGCGGCGCGTGATCGGAGTTGAAGATCACGTTGCGGTGCAGATTGTACTTACCTTGCGAATTGGCCGTCCATTCGTAGGCGACGAAAGTGGTGAAGGTGCCGGGTTCATAGTTTCTGTTGGCGGCGGCGACCTCGCGGTCCCAGGCCGATGCCATCGCTTCCTTGACGTGGAATTTGGCGGCGGTTTCCGGAGAATTGCTCTTCTTGTTGCCGCGCACGAAATAGAAGGCCGAGCCGGGATCTTCCATGATCTTTTTGGACGCCGGCAATTGCGAGACCGGATTGCTTGGATCGTCGAGCTGGTTCAGCACGCCCATATATTCGGAGTGATCGGTGACCGCCATGAAGTCGAGCGGCCAGGCGCGCTTGGCCGGAACGTCGTGATCTTCGTGCAGGCCCTGCTCGGCGTTCACCTGCGAGGCCGGCACCATGACGGTTTCGCCGCGGCCGAATTTATAGGCCTGATCGGGTGTCACTTTCGAGCCGAAGGTCCAGGCATCGAAGGATTGGCCGGTGTGCAGATGCAGTTCGCCGAAGAAGGCGCGGCGTTCGTCTGCCGGTCTGTCGCTTTTGTAGGTGGCGCCCGGTGGCGTGGGCACTTCGGCGGCTTGCGCCGATGATGCGCCGAGAGCTGCGAGTATTGCCGCGCTTGCGAGGTTTCGAATTTTCATAAGTGTTACCTTCCTCGTCTTTCCGTATTTCATCCGCAAACCTCCGCGTCACATCGCGGAAATGCCGCCGTCGACTTTCAGTTCGGCTCCGGTAACGAATTGGGATTCGTCCGAAGCGAGATAAAGAATCGCATAGGCCACATCGTCGGGCTCTGCGATCTTGCCGAGCGGCACCTGGCTGCCGAGTTTGGCATAAGCCGCATCCTTGCTGCCGTGGCGTTGCACATGGTGATCGAGGATCGGTGTGGCGACGAACACAGGATGCACCGAATTGGAACGGATGCCATAGCCTTTGCGCGCGCAATGCAGCGCCACCGATTTCGACAGATGACCGACCGCGGCTTTCGCAGAATTGTAGGCCGCCATGTTGTGTCCGGCGATGATGCCGGAGATGGACGAAATGTTGACGATGGAACCGCCGAGCCCCGAGGCTTTCACCGCGCGCGCGATCGGCGCAATCGCCGTCTTGCAGCCGAGAAAAACGCCGTCGAGATCGATGGCGTGAACGCGGCGCCATTCTTCGAGCGTCAGGTCTTCCACCGAGCGCACGAGGCTGATGCCGGCATTGTTGACAAGAATGTGCAGACCGCCGAACGCCTTTTCCGTTTCGGCGACGGCGTGCTGCCACTGGCTTTCGTCGGTCACGTCATGGGCGATGGCGATGGCCGAGTTCGGATGCTTGGCGTTGATCTCGTCGGCGACGGCTTGCGCGCCGTCCTTGTTGACGTCGCTGATCGCCACGCGCGCGCCTTCGCGCACGAACATGCGCGCGGTGGCGGCACCAAGGCCCTGTGCGCCACCGGTGATAAGGGCCACTTTGCCGGCTATGCGTCCGCTCATGCGTTGCGTCCGGAAATGACGGTGCGGGAAAGGTTTTGCGTGCTTCGACTGTCTGGATTGCTCAACTGTCTTGCTGCTTTCTCTGGATTGATGATGAGGATTCCGATGAGGCCCGCCACCAGCGCGATGACGCCGGCGACGATAAAGCCGCGTTCGTAGCCATCCGCCGAGGCGTGGCCGATGTCGATCAGCTTGCCCATCACGACCGGCGCGATCACGCCGGAGGACGACCATATGGCGGTGCCGATGGAAAGAATCGCGCCGCGTTGCGACACGGGCACAAGCTCGGCCGCGATGGCGGGCTGCATGGCATAGATCACCGACGGCAGGGACAGGCCGAGCACGATCAGCACGAAGGCTGGTATGGGTGCTGCGATGAACGGCGCGACGATCAGCGCGGCACCGCCCATCGCCACCATGCCGCCGCCGAAAATGCCGAGCGCGAGCCTGCGCGAGACGCCGCGCTTGACCAGACGTTCCGACCACATACTGCAAAGGATGGCGATGAAGATGGAGGTCGCCCACGGCGCGGTGCTCATATAGCCCGCTTCGCGTTGCGAGAAACCCAGACCTTCCACGATGTAGGGCGTGAACCAGGACACGAGCAGCGCGACACCCCAATAGCCGCCAAAGCCGCACAACCACGCTGCAAGCAGAGTGGGATTTGACAGAAGCCTGCGATAGGGCACGCGCACGGTACCTTCGGCTTCGCGATCTTCCAGCGGACCTTCCTTGCCGACGAGAAGCCAGACGAGCGTCCACAACAGCGTCAGAACGCCGATGACGCCGAATGCCCAATGCCAGGACAGATTGACGACAAGAATGTTGAGCAGCGGCAATGCCAGCACCACACCGACGCTCGAACCTTGCGAGATGATGGCGGCGGGAAGCGTGCGCCGATCGCTGGGGAACCATTTATAGACGGCGTGGATTCCAACCGGAAACGCTGGCCCTTCTCCGGCGCCGAGGGCGACACGGGTGAACAGCAGGAAGCCGTAGCCGATATTGCCGACTGCCAGAAGCTGGCAGACCGACCACAGAAAACTCATCGCGCCGATCACGAGCGTCGTGCGGATGCGGTTGACCATGAAACCGATGACGAGACAGGACAGCGAAAACAGATAGAAGAAGCTGGCGGAAAGTTCGCCAAACTGTTCGTGCGTGAGATGCATCTCGCGCATGATGGGAACGGCGGCCAGGCCCAGAACCACCTTGCTGGCGAAATTGAGCAGCATGAAGGTGAACATCATGGCGACGATCAGCCAGCCCATGCGCCCTGGTTCTGTCCCGTTCATGAATCACGCTCCTGTCGCCCGCCCGCGGAGCGGACGCTCCCACCTGCTTTCTCGCAGAAGAAACGTTTCGCTATCGAAAGTCGAACCGGAACGGCTGCGCCGCAGCCGCCCCGGCCGGCTCCCGAAAACTCAAAGCCAGTAGCTGGCCTCTATACCGAAGGTCCGCGGAATGCCGGGCCAGCCGATATAACCGTTGATGGGCTTTGTTCCTCCCGCGCTGACATTGGCCGCCTGTGTCTGGGCCGCCGCCGCCACGAAGTATTTCTTGTCGCCGAGATTCTTGCCCCACAGCGACACGCGCCACTTGCCGCTATCGGGTTCGAAGCCAGCCGAGGCGTTGAACAGCGCATAGCTTTCCTGCCACGAACGCGGATCGAGCAACGAATCCAGATATTGACCGCTGATACCGCTGACGCCGCCCTGCACGAACCAGTTGACCGAGCTTGCCATCCACCGCTGTTCGAAGCGCGCGTTGACATTCCACTGCCATTTGGGCGCCATCGGCAGAACCTTGCCGTCGAAATCGCAGATGGTGGTGGAGCCCGGCACGAATGGGCCCGAACTCGGCGGCGGTACGGAGCCCTGATAAGGATAAGTCGTATCGCACTGTGCGTGATCGTCGCCGCTGGTGATGACGCTGTCGGCATAGCTTAAACCGCCGGTCAGAGTCAGCGGTTCGAACGGTTTGGCCTGAATGTCCGCTTCGACGCCGTTGGTGCGGAAATTTCCCGCATTGCTGATGATGAAGCCCACGCCGGTCGGCGACAATGTCGACTGCTGATAACCGTGCACCAGCATGTGATAGAAGTCGAAATTCAAGACCACCTTGTTGTCGAACCACGACGTCTTGGCGCCGACTTCATAGTTCATGGAGGTTTCCGGATTGAACACATAGGGCGTGGCGGTTGCCGAACGCGAATTGAACCCGCCGTCCTTGTAGCCGGTGCTGATGGTGAAATAGCCCATTACGTCTTTCACAATGTCGTACTGACCGCCATACATATAGGTCCAGCTATTGCTGGAGATCGTACCGGCCAATGCACCCGGCGCATATTGTTGCATCGCGGGACCCGAAACCGTGTTGCCCGCAATGTTGGTAAGCGTGCTGGCGATGGTCGAACCCTTGGCATCGTAGCTGTAACGCAAGCCGCCAACCGCACGCAGATCGTCGGTGATGTGCATAGTGACCTGACCGAAACCGGCAACCGAATTGGTGTGCTGCACGAAGTTCAGGTCGTTGCTGTCACCCACATGCATCAGCCCGCCGCCACCCGTCGAGGCGGGCCAGTTGCGCGTCGCGCCCTGATCGATCGTCAGGTTGAGGTGATAGGCCAGATCGTCATGAAACATGTAGAGGCCCGCGACGTAATCGATGAAATGCGTGCCGTTGGACACGAGCCGCAATTCGTTGCTCGTCGAGCCGATGTTGGTGTGTTGCAGGTTGGTTGCGATGTCGAGCGGCAGGCTGCCCGGCGCCTGGTTCGGCGCATCGTCAAGGTAGGAATTGAAGGCGAGAATATCGACCAGCGTTGCGTCGATCATCGAAAGATTGTGATTTACTTCGATCGATGCGCCCCAGGTGGTCGTTGTATCCGGCGCCCCGGTGGCAGAATTGACTTCCCATTTGCCGGGAACTTCGTAGGGATGTGCGGGGTTCGCCGCCTTTTGCGAGATGATGAAGGGCGAAGTGGCAAAGCTTGTCGGCGTCGGGTTGTAGCCGAAGACGATGCCGCCCGGCCCCAGCGGATCGATCTGCATGCCGGAATTGTTTTCCGCATCGATGCGGCTGTAATAGCCGATGAAATCGACCGTGGTGTCGTTGTCCGGCGTCCAGCGGATGCGGCCGCGGCCGCCGAACTGATCGCGTTTCATCACGCGTTCGTCGTTGTAGATGTTGAGCAGGTATCCGCTGTTGCGGTCCGTCCAGAACGACATGCGGCCCGCGACATCATCGGTGATGCCGCCGCCGAAATAGCCGGTCGCACGCATCTGACCGTAATTGCCCAATTGCAGGTCGATCATGCCTTCGGTTTGCTGCGTCGGCACGCGCGTGGTGATGTTGACCGCGCCGACCGGCGTGTTCCGGCCATAGAGCGTGCCTTGCGGCCCGCGCAGGATTTCCACCGTCGAAATGTCCGTCACTTCGCCGTAGATCGGACCCGCCACCGGAATGAACACGCCATCCAGGAACACGCCAACGTCCGGTTCGGTGCCGGGATTGGTGCCGGAGGTGCCGACGTTGCGGATGTTGATCTGCGAATTGCGATTGTTGTTCGCCTGTGTGATTTGCAAGCCCGGAACATAGGACGACAATTCCGCGACCGAGGCGATGTTGTTCTGTTCGAGCATGTCGCCGCTGAAAGCGGAGATCGACATGCCGACGGCCTGGATATTCTGTTCGCGCTTTTCCGCCGTCACGGTGACGGTTTCGATGCCTTGCGTGCCCGCATCTGCCGTCGCATCCGACTGCGCGAAAGCAGGCGTGCCGCCTGCCGAAAGTCCCGCGACCGAAGCGCAGGCCAGCAGCAGCTTCGTGAACGAATGCGATGTGCGATTTTTGATGGTCATGATTCCTACCCCTGCTTGAATGCCGTCATCCGAGTTGTCCAACGGATCCTGGCTTGCGCCTCTTCTGAGGCGCATTTGGTAGGTTCGGTGTCTTCCGGGGCTGCCTGCATGGATGCGTGCCGATTGCCCTCGAGCGCCGCATTTCCCCCCATTGAATCAGACGTATGCCCCTGCTTTCCCTCGCCTACTGCCGGAATCCTACGTACCAATGCCCCATTACAGGAAATGCTGATTTATGCCGGGAGCCATACCTGCGCGGTATGGTCGAACCCGGACGAAGGCCGTTGCCGGACCGCGTTCGCAGGCTCCCTGTTCGAGCGATGGAAAGGTAACAAAGCCGTGTCAGCCGAACTTGCTAGGCCACGCCATCCAATTGACTTGTCGCGACAGGATCGGAATCGGCCGGCGACTGTGCGCAAAGTTCAACCCGGCGTTTCCGCTCCCGGCTTGATGTTGGGAAAGCGCGCGACACTTTCCATGTAATTCCGCTGGATCGAGGCGAAGGCGCGATTGGCCCAGCCGTTGGACGAACCGATGTCCCACAGCTCCTTGGGATCGTTGTCGACGTTGAACAACCAGGGATAGTTGAGTTCTTTCTTGAAGCCATGCACTTCGCCCTGCCCCGGCACGACAACCGGCCCGGTTGCGGGATCGCGCACCGTCATGTGCATTTTAAAGTTGCGCCATTTGATGGCCATGAGATCGTCGCGATAGAAAAACAGCACATGATCGCGCGGCGATTGCTCGGCATTGCCGAACAGGAAATCGGTGAGATCGATGGAATCGATGGCGCGGTCGGTGGGCACGCGATCCGCGGCTCCTGCGGCGACCGCGAGCGTGCGGTAGAAATCGAGAAGCGAAACGATTTCGTTGCTGACGCGGCCGGCCTGCGTGCGGCCCGGCCAGCGCACGATGCCGGCGGTGCGGATCGCGCCTTCCCAGGCGCTGGGGAATTCATTGCGGAACGGGCCGGAATCGGCCTGCGCGCCGAAATCGATGTCGCGGCCGAACATGGTTTGCGGGCCGTTGTCGCTGGCGAAGACGACGATGGTGTTGTCGCGGATGCCGGCGGCATCGATGGCATCGAGCACCATGCCGGCGTTGTGATCGATCTCGGCGAGCACGTTTTGATATTGCGTGCGCCTGGGATCCTGAAAATCGGGATGCGCCAGCGGCGGCTCGTGCGGCAGGGTGAAGGGAATATAAAGGAAGAACGGCTTTTCGGCCGCAGCCTGTTTCTTGATGTAGGCGACGGAGCGGTTGGCGATTTCGCGGTCGATGAAGGGGCGGAAATGCGTGTCGTAATTGCGCACGAATTTGCTTTTCTCGCCCTTCACGCCTTCGAGAACGGGTTCCGGCGTGTAGATTTTGGGATCGTAACCCGGCTGATC
>Ga0335070_10004004_pt1 | contig 17164 bp, 18 predicted proteins | sample Lox_Sample_13_FD_206722 | JGI IMG/M metagenome (GOLD analysis project Ga0335070, IMG submission 206722) | Soil microbial communities from Loxahatchee National Wildlife Refuge, Florida, United States - Lox_Sample_1.3 | ecosystem: Environmental > Terrestrial > Soil > Wetlands | place: USA...
AAGACGGGGAGATCATCATCAAAGGCGACGTCGGTATGCATTTGGGTGAGGAAATGAAAGGCGGCAAGATCACGGTTTACGGCAACGTCGCCGCTTGGGCTGGTTCGATGATGAAAAACGGCGTCATCGAGATCCATGGTAACGCTGGAAGTTATTTGGCTGCACCGTATCGCGGAAGCAGCACCGGCATGCAAGACGGAAAAATATCAGTCTTCGGAAACGTTGGACACGAAACGGGGGCCCACATGAAAAAAGGAACGATCAAAATATACGGAAACTCGGGACAATTCACTGGCTTCCGCATGCAAAACGGTACAATCTACGTTCAAGGAGACTGTGACGAGAGAGTAGGCGCATGCATGGTTGATGGAAAGATCATCGTAGGGGGAAGCCTGCAGTCAGTTCTGCCGAGTTTCACCATTGACAGCGTAAAGTCCAAGGCAAAAATCGACGAGAGCGAGACAGCTCAAGGGCCATTCTATGTTTTCATAGGGGATCTTACGGAACATGGAAACGGAAGACTCCACGTCTCAAAACCTAAAAATCCGCACCTAAGCTCTTACGAAAGGTTCCTTTAAGGAGCAACTCCACTTGAAAAAACCCTTCAGCACGAATCGCATGGCATGGCGTTTATTGAATGAATTAATCGAAAATCATGTCCTCTATGGCGTGGAGACGGAAACGTTGCCTCAAGGAACACTCATCTATGACGCTGGGGCGACTGCAAGGGGCGGTTTCCGGGCCGGAGAACTCGTCACTGAAATCTGTTTAGGCGGAATGGGACATGCGCGGATATCTTTGAGAAAATACGGTGACTTGGATTTGCCGTCGATTTTCGTCTACACTGATCACCCCGCTGTCGCAGCACTCGGCTGCCAATTTGCAGGCTGGCGCCTGAGTCAAGAAGGTTATTCTGCAATAGGCTCGGGTCCGGCTAGAGCTTTGGCCCTAAAACCGAGGGAACTGTTTGAAGAAATCCAGTATCGCGACGAAAGCGACTGTGCGGTTATGGTGATAGAAACTGACAAGTCGCCGCCAGTGGAATTGATCGATCGCATAGCCAGAGACTGCAAGGTCAAGCCGTCGAGGTTGGCGATTATTCTTGCTCCTACGGCAAGCTTGGTTGGGGCAATTCAAATATCAGGACGGATCGTGGAAACGGGGCTTCATAAGCTGAGGCGACTGGGATTAGACCCCAAGAAGGTTCAGTACGCGTGTGGATGCGCTCCTATACCACCTGTTCATCCGAAGCTTTCAAAGGCAATGGGAAGAACCAATGATGCGATTCTGTATGGCGGGGTATCATATTACGCCGTTGAGTCAGATGACGAAGAGAAGCTGAACAAGATTGTTCAGAAGGCCCCATCAAAGGCTTCCAAGGTCTATGGAAAGCCTTTCTTCGAAATTTTCAAGGAAGCCGATCACGATTTCTACAAGATAGACTCGGATCTTTTTGCACCTGCGACCGTTGTTGTCAACAATGTCAGGACCGGCAACACTTTCGCAGGCGGCGAAATCAACGTTCAAATGCTTAAAAAATCCTTTGAAATATGAGAGCAGTGAACTCGGTCTCATTGTGTACTCATTGATTTCTTGTTTGCTTTGAAATAGAAGACTCTTCCGACGAATTCTCGGAACCCAGTGTTTCCGGCAAGTGCGCCCATGAGAAGACTCATGACCAATATCTCTATCCACGCTTTTGGAATGACCAATGGAATCATGAAGGCCATCGCCGGTATCCCGACCAGCTGAACTGCAAACAGAAAGTAGAAGACTGTGTAAATGGATTCAGGAACGTAAGCCAACAGAGTCAATGGCAGCGCCCAGGCAGAGCGTCTTGAACCGCTGACTAGTCCCGATCTCCTGTAGAGAAATCCGGCCAATAAGCCCGTTATCGCCTTTCCAATAGGTACGCCTATCACCGAAAGCAGGCCTAACGTGCCCAACACATAGCCAAAATAATACCCTGCATAAATTCCGCTCAAGAACCCAACGAGCGCGCCGATGTAAGGTCCGCCGAAGAAGGCCGCCACAAATGTCGCAACATGCGAAAGATCCAACGCTGCGCCTCCCTGTCCGGCAGGGAGTAATGGAGCAACGTTCAAAGATATCAAAGACAATGTGGTTCCGAGCGCACTTAGTATCGCAACGAAAGCAGTCTGTTTGGCATCCATCTTTTTCAACTCGCTTCGGCGACCCATGATACCTTCTAATTCTTACTTAAGAGTAGCTACTCACAAAAGGGTACAAGCAATGATGGTTGAAACATAAATATCTAGGCTGTATATCATCATAATGGGACTTACCGTTGTCTGAAGCTCTCAAATTCTCAACGACAGACCTAAAAGTGTGGCTTGAACACGAGACAAAGTCCATTTTCGTTCCAGTCCACACGAAAGCACAGAGACTGTTCGACGACATGCGTAAGGCTCTTGATAATCTCCAAGATGTTTCGAGGATGCTTCTTGAAAACAGTGGAAAAGAGATTGAAAAAAGAAATATGAAGACGTATGGACGAGCGAGAGCTTTGAACAAACTTGCGAGATTATTCGTTGACAGATTACGTCAACTCAAGATTCCGGACAAAGTCACCTACGAGAGTCTGGAAGGCTTTGTGAAGGACGTGCAGAAAGCGTTTATGGTGACCGAAATTGACGTGAGAAACTATTTTCCGAGGATTTCACCCTTTTTTATACTCGACAGAAGAAAGTTTCTCGCAGTTTTTGAGAAAGCGAAGGAGATGCTGAGAGAACTGGAAGGCTTCGTTTCAAAAGAGTACATCAAGACAAAAACGCTTGAAGACACGTTTCAACTCATAGACAAGCTGGCCGCCCTTGAGAAACAACTCGGAGAACTCGGAGATCAGAAGGCAAAGGCCGAAGCCAACAGGAAACTTGTTGAAACTCAGATTGACGAGTTCGCACGGAAAATCAACGAGATGAAGACGATAGGTAGCATGGGGCAACTCAGCCAGACTAGCGACGAAACCGCAAGCCTGTGCGAAGAACTGAAGCACAATCTGCAGCATCTTCAGAAGCCTTTCATCAAGCTCCAGTCTTTGGCATCCCACGGTGAAGGAAGCGGTTTGACGCCTGAAGAGTTGAAGAAACTCGTCCAATATTTGGACAACCCCTTCGAAGCACTTGCGACAGAAGAAACGGGACATCCCGCTCTGAGAGGAATCCTCGAGAAGCTGAACAAAGCGATTTCGGAAGACAAGCTCAAGTTGAAACCTGAAAAAGCTCGCAAAGCAGAACAGACCATAAACAGCATCATCAACAACAATTCGCTCGCAAATGTGCACCAAAAGTGCAAGGACACTATGACCAAGAGAACTCGACTTTCTACCTCAGAAGAAGTGGCCGCAACGCTGAAGGACCTTGCAAAACTCGATGAACAATCGGACGCCTTGAGAAGGAACAGAGGAGTCCTAGAATCCGAAGAACTCTCAATAAAAAGGAACTACACGGAAACAGCAGAAAAGATACGCAATCACAAGAGCGACATAGAAAAGAACGTTTTCAGTTTCTTAACCAAGAAAATCGTCGTGGAATAAGTCCGAGGCACTCTTTTGAAGGCCGATCTTTCTCAGATAGTAAAAGAGGCAATGGAAGCTCCTCTTGATGGCTTCAACAAGACTGTAGAGGACACAACTCGGCTGTTACAAGACGAAAACGCCAAAGTTGGAAACCTCGAAATCATCGGCCGATTCGTTCGAATGGAGCCATCGGGCGAAGTGGTGATAATAGGCGATCTGCACGGAGATCTTGAGAGTCTTGTTCACATTCTGCAAGAGAGCAACGTTCTGCAAAAAATGGAAAAATCCGATTCTGTTCATCTTGTCTTCCTAGGTGACTACGAGGACCGAGGAGCTTTTTCTTCAGAAGTGATATACACCGTTCTGAAACTCAAGCTTCATTTTCCGAGTCAAGTCATCCTCATGAGAGGGAACCATGAGGGACCTAAGGACATTTTGGCTTATCCTCATGATTTGCCATCTCAACTGGAGTACAGATTCGGCAAGGATTGGACTGCTACGTATGACAGAATCTCTGAGCTGTTCCGATATCTGTACACTTCGGTCCTAATACGGAGCAGGATTCTGATGGTTCACGGCGGCCCTTCCTTACAAGTCCAAACGGTTGAAGATCTGGCCTACGCTCATGCGAGCCATCCCAAAACCTCCATACTTGAAGACATTCTCTGGAGCGATCCTTCAGATTCTATCAGAGGAGTTTATCCTTCTCCCAGAGGTGCTGGCAAACTCTTCGGAAAAGACGTGACGGCAAGGTTCTTGAAGATCTTCCAAGTCAAGATACTCGTGAGAGGTCACGAATCTTGCAACGATGGTTTCAAGATCGATCACGATGACAGAATACTAACGTTGTTTTCAAGAAAGGGTCCACCCTATGCCAACGTTCATGGCGCCTACTTGGACCTGGTGTTGTCTGAAGAATTTCAGGACGCGACACACATGATTCCGTACGTTCACGAATTCTGATCTTTTATTGAACCTCGGAAACTTTAAGAACGTCGCAAAACGCATTTTCCTCAGACTCAAGACAACGGAGAGTGATTTTCTGAGATTCGGTATCGTTACCCGAAACAAGGAAGCCTACAGTTCATCTCAACTGCAGGAGGCCTTGAAAAGGCGTGGGCTCGAATGCGTGTGCTTCGCGTTTCCAAAATTGGTTGCGCACGTAGGATTCAAACCTATGGCTGAAGTCGGCGAACTTGATATTAATGAGTTGAGTGCGCTCATAATTCGTCCGATCGGACGAGGTTCTCTTGAAGAGTTGGTTTTCAGAATGGATGTTCTGTACGCCCTTCAGCGTGCAGGCTTGTACATCGTTAATCCGCCGCAGGCCATTGAACACTGCGTCGACAAGTACGACATACTTACGCTCATGGAAGAGAACGGGATTCCTGTGCCTCGCACTGCAATAACCGAAAGCTTGGATGAGGCGCTGAAGGCTTTCAAAGAGCTTGGAAATGATGTTGTGGTTAAGCCCTTGTTCGGTTCGAGAGGAGTGGGTGCCACGAGAGTGAACGACGCCGAGGTGGCTGTAACAGTCTTTCGGGCAATTCTGTTCTATCATGGTGTCATCTACGTTCAAGAGTTTGTGAATCACGGGTTCTCGGATCTTCGTGCCTTCGTGGTTGGCGACCGCGTTGTTGCCGCGATGCGACGTGTTGCGAAGGATTGGAAAACGAACTACAGCCAAGGAGCCAAAGCAAAATCTACCAAGCTTGAGAAAACTCTCGAAGATCTCGCCATCAAATCAGCAAAAGCCATAGACTGCAAGATAGGTGGAGTCGACATATTGGAAAGTCCTTCGGGGCCGGTTGTCGTTGAGGTGAACAGTCAACCTGGATGGAGAGGATTACAATCGGTGGCAAAAGTCAACATTGCAGACGAAATCATCGCCTTCGTACTGTCAGAGCTGAAGAAGTGAAGGATATGTTAGAGGTTGAGGTTGTCAGGGTCGACGTTTCAACGAAAATGGTTCAGAAAACAACAGACTTTGTGGCTGAAGAGAGGCCGCTTCAAGTGTTTCTGAACCGGACCCATTACGCTACGATTTTCTGTTCTCCGACTGACCTTAAGGAACTCGCAATCGGACACGTTCTATCCGAGGCGATAGTGAAATCTTCAGAGGAGATAGAAGAGACCGTTCTGGAAGAGAATGGAATCTGTCGTGTACGCTTAAAAGACGAAGTTGAGCTTCCAAAAAGACTGAAACTTTCGAAACAGTTCTCTCGCATCATTTTCTCGGCGTGCGGAAGCCAAGAACCCTTCCAGCCAACCGTGCGTCTTCACAAGATCAAATCTAGGTTGAAAGTCAGAGCTGAGACTTTGTTGAATTGCGTGGCCAACCTGAATCATGTTGCAGAGACTTTCAGAAAAACGGGTGGGACTCACGTCGCTGCTGTCTACACGCGCGACGGGGATCTCTTGGCTTTAGCAGAGGATGTTGGGCGTCACAACGCGGTTGACAAGGTCATTGGCATTTGTGCGTTGAAGAAGGTCGACTTTGCCGAATGCTTCTTAGCCCTCAGCGGGCGTTTGACAGGCGACATAGTCTTCAAGGCTGCAAGGATGGGCATTCCTATCGTGGGTTCTTTGTCTGCGGCAATAGATTCTGGGATCAACATAGCGAAGGATGTTGATTTGACTCTGGTGGGGTTTGTTCGCGGCAAGCGCATGAACGTCTACAGTTTCGCTGAAAGAATCCTCTCGTAGGGATCTTGTGCCTCTTCTGGAAAAGAAGTTTCTTTTCCTTTCGTGATTAGAATTCGATCTTTCGTCTTTGTGAAAGTGCCCAGAAAGCCGGGTTGCAGGTTGTTCCGCTCCATCGTTATCACTGTCTGAAGAGTTTTTTCAGGGTTGATGCTGGCTACTATGGTGCCGGTTGAAGACATTGAAAGCAGCTGCTCGTTTGACAGGTCAAAATACTTCTGCAATTTGAGTGCCTCTTTGCAAATGGGGATCTTCTTGAAGTTTATTTTGAAACCGACTTTGGAAGCTTCAGCCAACTCGTTCAGGGCAGCAGTCAAGCCTCCTTCGGTCGCGTCGTGCATGGCATGGACATAGCCAGTCTTTGAAAGCAGCAATGCTTCTTTCACACAGCTTTGCAGGGCGACTTGACTTCTGAGTTCTCTTGCTCTTTCGGCTCCGAAGATTTTCTTCGCCAATTCTCGATGGGCTATTGTAAAGTTGACGGCCAATTCCAAGCCTACAGGCTTCGTGCACAGCACTAGATCACCGGGTCTGGCACCAGCTGGAGTGATCAGTTTGTCTTCTTTTATGATGCCGTAGGCCGTGCAGACTCCGACTGGGACGAGCAGACCAGCGTAGGTTCCGGTGTGTCCTGTTATGATTGTCATTTCGAGTTCGTCAGCAGCCTTGCACGTCTGGTTCATTATCTTCTGGAAAGTCTCTGGAATCGTTGATGGTGGACCTAGAAGGTTGACGGTGCAGAACTGCGGTTTGGCGCCGAACAAAGCGACGTCCGAAGAAGCATAGTGTATCAGTAACCAGCCAAACCACTCTGTGGGAACGCCAATACACGGGTCAGTCGAGATAACCAAGCACTGTCCGCCAGGTAATCGGTGGACACCCGAATCGAAACCGGGCAGCGGAGGCACCACCACGCTGGGATCTTTCTTGATGCAACTGAGTAATCTCGCGAGGTCTTCAGTGGCAAGTTTTCCCATTTCACATCTGGCCTCTCTGCATTTATTGCGTCATGCGGCGCTTATTAGTTGGTGTGAGAGCCTGCCATCCAAGAGAGTTTTTGGTACCTTCCATCTTTAAGGTAGGACTTAAAGTGAAGTGTTATCGGTCGACAATTTGTCAAAGGTCGTAGGTAAATATGCTCCTTGCTGAAAGCAAGAGGGCCGCGATAATTGCCAAGCTTATTCCCAACTCTGGCAGGAGGTAGGCTCCGTTGTAGATTATGGAGTATATCACGGGGTTGAGGGAGCCTGCGTTCATGGACCAGAAGAAGACGCCTGAAAGAAAGTGTGCAATGAAACGACCGAATATGCCTACCGCGACTCCGATGATGGGTCCTATTGTTCGCCATTTTCTGAACAAGCCTGCCAATCCTAGGGCTCCAAACGCGATCGGATAATCTAATAGCACTTGCACGGGGCTTACGAGAAATGGTTCGAAGACCATCACGACGAAACCGAACACCACTCCTGCGTAAGTCCCAATCAGTGCACCTCTTCGAAGAGAAAGCACGAAAATGGGAACCATGCAGCCAAGAGTTATTTCTCCTCCGTTTGGAAACTGGTACAGTTTGATGTTAAACAAAACCGTTGCCAACGCAACAAAAGAAACTACTTCGGCAAGAATTCTCGGATCAAACCTTGTTTCTGACTTCATCTTCAATTCTATCCCTCCGCCAGTATTACCTGGTTCAGGTTCTATGGGTCGACGATGTTCAATCGTCCTCTCAGCCGGGTTACGCGCCCAGCTCCCCTTTAAACCTATGAAGGACAATTGATATTTATTCGTATATTTACTTATCGGCATAGTTCTGTGTTTATACTACAAACTTCTGTGGTTTTCTGAGGACGTGAACGCTTTGGAACTCATCGAATTTCTGATACCCCAAAGAAGCCAGATGCTTGATCTCTTCAACGGTTGTTGCTGTTGGAACCTCCCAATCGTCATCCTTGAACTCGAGCAGGCCGATGTATTTCATGGTCGACTGGATCACTCTGTGTCTTAAGGCCTTTTCGCGCGCGCTCACGTTCCGACGGGATTGAGGATTTCTCCCATAAATAGGACTGAGCCTGAACGGTCATCCCTGATTTCATAGTAGAACGGCCTATTGACCACAAAACTAGGTGGAGCCGCGGGTGCTGTGAGGCCGATGACTACATTGGTAACTGCAGCTGCTTCAGTCCCTTCCTCATTGACTTCAACAACAGCTTTGTGGTCAACATACGATATATACAGGTTTCCATAGACTGTTGATGCGATGCCACTGAAGTTGGCCCGGTCGGGGTCAAAGGCTATTCCCATCCCCAGCTTACTCAAAACACTATTGAGACGTTTCACACCGTATTCCACCTCAAATTTCGGCATTTTGACAATAAGATCTTCTACAGGCTGAAGTCTGCTGACATATTCGTCGTGAACAGTCTGGTTCAGGCTGGCAACAAATGAGTCAAGAGAGAGACCTTCTTTTGGCAAGAAGATGTACATTGCAACTTTGTCTCTTCCATAAGGCAGTCTAGCTATTTCGCAATTCTCATCTGAGTAGTAGCTGAAGTTGCCAGCAGTAGTCATCATATCAACCCTCACAGTGCTTCCGTCCTGCAAGAAGAAGTCCTGTTGAAGTGTTTTGGTTTTGTCGAATTCTGTTATCCATGTTCCCTTGAAATAGATCGCATTGATCAAAAACATTACCAGTTCAGGGCTTAGCTCTTTCACTATTTCTTTTATTTTGCCCTCTGTTCTCTTGTCTACCCAACTGTTGATTTCGTTAACGGTCTGAGGGCTCCCAAAATCTCGTGTAAACATTTCGCTGTCATACGAAGTCCCCACATTTTGCAGGAAGCTTGGTTTGACAACAGGCTCAAACTCTTTCTTCATCCAAACAGAGTTGCCGATCAGCAGCCTCACTGCCTGATCCACATTTTTTAAGCTTCCTATCAAATCTGAGTATCCTTGGTTTATATCTTCCAAAGTCATGTTTCCGAAATCGAGAGTATTCGCCATCGCGTCTTTTGTTGTGCCTTCTGCGCCATTGTAGGTCATTGCCAAAGCTATTGAAATGCTTAGAGGAGAAATGAAAATGTTCTTATTCATATCCTCGGTGAAAAGCTTGTTGAAAAGATCAAAGGCAAACTTCGTGTTTGCGGAGACCAACTTAGGATCAACAGAATAGGCTTTTTCATCAGACGTAGCATATGCAGAATTCTGTATGTTTTTCGGATAGTAAACTAGCGTTACGTAACTGACCAAAATAACGGATACCAATGCTAATGATATTACAGTCAACTTTCGATTTCCAAATGCACGCTTCCACATGAACTATCCACACATAAGACTATTGAAGTTCGCCGTATTTAGTTCTAAGCGATGGAACAGACAGTTCTAAGAATTAGAACAGAGTTTCGCGCGCGCTCTCTTCATGCTTTACGATGTAGTCTTTAATACTAATTCACCCAATCTTGTCTTCTGGGTACCATGATGGCTGATGTAACCGAGATTTCTGCTATTGTTGCTGCTGCAGGTGTGCTGATAGGTGTTGTCTACTATGTTTTGGATATGAGACATCAAAACAAAGTCAGACAAACAGACCTGGTCATGAGGTTATACGCAACTTGCGATAGTCTGGAATTTCTGGAAGCGTGGAATACAATCTTCTTTGCGGAAAACGGGGACTACGATGCCTTTCTGAAAAAGCTCGGCGGCAAGCGACACATAGTTTCCTTTGTCGCTATGTTCTATGATGAAGTAGGCGTTCTTCTTCACAAAAGACTCATAGACATCGATCTTGTTGACGAACTCTTAGGTGACTCAACACAATTAATGTGGGAAAAACTCAAGAACATGTTAGAAGAGGCTAGAAAAAGGTATAGGCCTGGGGCATATCTGCATTTTGAATACCTCTATAACGAAATGAAAAAGAGAGAGCAGAGAGGTGCCAAGAGTGGTTGATGTTACAGAGATTTCTGCAATGGTAGCAGCTGCAGGCGTGCTGGTTGGGGTTGTATACTATATTCTAGAGATGCGACATCAAACAAAGGTTAGAGATACTGATCTTGCCATTAGAATGAACCCTTGGATGGCTGTGAGTGGTAGTGAACTGACAGATGCAATAGCAGAGGTCTGGAGTTTAGAATTCAAAGACTACAATGACTTTACCAAAAGATATGGACCGTTTTCTCTTCGCAAACCAGAACAAAAAGCAATGCATATAATTATGAACTATTTTGAAGGAATAGGGCTTCTTCTAAAGAGAAATCTCATGGACATGGATTTTGCTTGGGATCTGTTTGGAAGTAGCTATTTCATGGCATGGGAGAAAATGAAACCTGTGGTGGAGGGACTTAGGAAACAATATGATATGCCCGATGCATGGAGCTACTTTGAATACCTTTACAATGAACTGAAGAAAAGAGAACAGAAGGGTGTTAAGAATGGTTGATGTTTATGAGATTTCTGCAGTTGTTGCTGCTGCAGGCGTACTTGCAGGTGTAGTTTACTATATTTTGGACATGCGAAATCAGAGCCGAATGAGACAAACAGACCTCTTGGTCAGATTATTCTCGACCATGATAAACAAGGACTGGCTTGAAGCATGGGAGAAAGTGAGAGACAGGGGAAAACTGGATTACAATGAATACAAAGAGAAGTATGGTTTTGTTGAGGCAAATCAGGTATACTTGTTCTATGATCAACTGGGCAGGCTTCTGCAGAAGGGACTGATAGACATTGACTTGTTGCCTTTGGCAGTAGGAAAAGGTTCAATGAACCGAGGCTTGGCTCTGGTTTTGAGTACCTCTACAATGAGGTGAAAAGAAGAGAGAACAGAAGCTTCAACAATCAAAAGCCTAAGCCTTCAAGGATTTCAGAGGGTCCTTAGAAGTTTTTTTGCCATGGTTCCTCTACGCGTAGAGTAATCACAAGTCATAAGAACTGAAACAGAAGAACACAGAATCTGGTGAATTGAGTTGCTTGAAGGCAAGACTGTGAATTTGAGGATTATGGAGAAGGAGGATTTGCCGCTGTATGCAGAATGGATCAACAATCCAGACTATTATGGAGCGTATGATTATCTTGACCAAAAAACGAGAACCGAAATTGAAAAGAAATTCGATAGCTTAATTCCAGAAAAAAGAAAATTCGTCATACAGAAGAAAGATGGGACGAGAATAGGCAGTATTGAGGGGGAGAGACAATCTGTCTATGGAGGCTGTCTGGAAATTGGCTTCACTATTGTTCCAGAAGAAAGAGGAAAAGGTTACTGTTCTGAAGCTGTCAAGATTATGGTGGACTATCTGTTTCTTTCAAATAGCCTGAATCGGATTCAAGCTGTTACTGACGCTAGAAATCTTTCTTCTCAAAGAGTTTTGGAAAAAGCAGGTTTCATGAAAGAAGGTCTGATTCGTAAAGCAGCATTTATCAGAGGAGACTGGAGAGACCTGTTTCTCTACAGCATCCTTAGAGAAGAATGGAAAGAACCAAAAATACTGACAAGAACCAAGTAGGATTCTGCCTGTTATTGACATATAGAGCTGTGCGCGCGCGAAGTTGCAAGTGATTGATTTAGGATAGAAAAAAAAGGGGATTTTGCGGGAGATATCGCCTTAAATAAGTGGATATTTACTTTTCCTAGACATGATTCAATCTGTTTCAGGACGTTGTCAATGTGAAGAAAACGCTGCCAAAACTCGATATTCCAGAGATTGAAAAGAAATGGCAGGATGAATGGGAAAAGCGTGGCGCTTACCTTTTTGACTGGAAGGACCATAAACGACCTAGCTTCAGCATCGACACTCCGCCGCCCTATCCGTCCGGTGAATTTCACGTTGGGACAGTTCTGAACTGGACCTACATCGACATAGTGGCACGTTACAAGCGTATGCGCGGTTTCAACGTTCATTTCCCCCAGGGCTGGGATTGTCACGGTTTACCAGTAGAGGTTGAGGTTGAAAAACGATACAAGATCAAGAAAACAGACGTTCCTCCTGACAAGTTTCGCGGTTTGTGTGAACAGCTGGTGAATGAAAACATAGCTTCCATGAAAGATTCTATGGTGCGCATGGGTTTTTCGATGGATTGGACAACAGAGTTCAAGACGATGGACCCTGACTACTGGAGGCGCACGCAACTTTCGTTCATCCTGCTGTATAACAAGGATTTCATCTACAAAGGAACGTACCCGGTCAACTGGTGTCCTCGCTGCGAAACTGCCATAGCCGACGCTGAAGTGCGGTATGACCGCCGAAACGCCGATCTACAGCACGTCAGATTTGAGCTTGAGGACGGCGGTTCAGTTGAAATAGCCACGACGAGGCCTGAGCTGATTCCCGCATGCGTTACCGTTGCGGTTCATCCTGATGACGATCGCTACAAAAAGTACGTTGGAAAACGGGTCAAAGTACCCACGACAGGTCGAACCGTTGAAATCTTGGCCGACGATATGGTCGATCCAAAATTCGGAACCGGCGTGGTGATGATCTGCACTTACGGTGACAAGGCTGACGTAAAAACGGTCATGAAACATCACTTGCCAGTGATAATGTGCATAGATGAGAAAGGCCGAATGACGAAGAACGCGGGGAAGTACGCTGGCTTGTCAACTGGAAACGCCAAGAAGGCTATTCTAGAAGACCTCAAGCATCAGGGACTCGTAGATAAGACCGAAAGTCTGGAGCAAGAGGTCAGCATCTGCTGGAGATGTCGGACTCCGATCGAAATTCTTGAGAGAGAACAATGGTTCATGAAGACTCGAATTCTGACGGACAAAGTGGAGAAGAATGCTCTGGAGATCACTTGGTATCCTGATTACATGAAGCACCGGCTGATCGATTGGGCTCGATCGCTCGAATGGGACTGGGTGATATCTCGACAACGCGTGTTTGCCACGCCGATACCGATCTGGTACTGCAAGAAATGTGGCAACATAATTCTTGCCGAACCTGATTGGGTGCCGATTGACCCGCGCGTTGAAAAGCCAAAAATCAGGAAGTGCCCAAGATGCGGTGGCAATGATTTCAAGCCGGAAACCGACGTGCTTGACACGTGGTTCGATTCTTCGATAACATGCGCGGTTCACGCAGGATGGCCAGACAGGAAAGATTGGAAGCGACTGTTCCCAGCGGACGTTCATCCTTCAGGCGTCGACATAATACGTACGTGGGCTTACTATTTGATGGTGAGGCATCTCGCGTTATTCGACGAGAAACCCTACAAGAGTTGCTTGATAAACGGCATGGTTCTCGGCACTGATGGACGTGAAATGCACAAGTCTCTGGGCAACTATGTTTCGTCGGTTGAAGTTCTTTCAAAATACGGCGCAGACGCGATGAGACAATGGGCCGCGGCCGGTGGGGCCACGGGTTCAGACATACCTTTCAGGTGGCCCGACGCCGAGTACGGATGGCGGTTCTTGATCAAACTCTGGAACGCGTCAAGCTTTGTCAGCAACCTACTGAAAGACTATGAGGAGACCGAAGCCTCTCATCCAGATCTTCAGCTCTTGGACAAGTGGATTTTGAGCAAGACTGAACAACTCACGCAGAAAGTGACCGAGGCCTTGGAGACGTGTCAGTTTAACATTGCCCTTGAGGAAACGCGCAACTTCACTTGGCACACGTTCTGTGACAGTTATTTAGAAGCGGTGAAGGATCGACTCTACAGACCGGAAGTCTACGGTGAGCCAAAGAAGAGGGCAGCACAGTACACGCTGCACACGGTTCTTAGGAGGGTTCTTTTGCTACTTGCACCGATCATCCCCCATGTGACCGAGGAAGTGTACACAACACTCTACGCAGAAGATGGGCAGGCAAGCATTCACAGTGCTGCTTGGCCCGAACCTAGCAAAGCCAGAATTGACGCAGACGCGGAAAGAAAAGGCGAGATCATAACAGAAATTATAGCCGAACTTCGAAAAGAAAAAGCTGAGAAACATCTTCCGCTGAATACGCAGATCAAGAATCTGAAGATATTTACCGAAGAAAAAGACGTAGCGGGAACCATCAATCAGGGAAAAGAAGACATCAAAGGAACTTGCAAAGTCGCAGAAATGCAGATCCTTTCCGAAAAAGGTGCAGGACGAGAAATCAAACCGTACAACATCCGTTTCATAACGGAGTTTCAACCGAAGCAAGAGTGATTCACCGTGAAGAAGGTCGGTGTCATCGGATGCGGCGTAATCGGGGCACTCGTTGCAAAGTCGTTCGCAGAAGGACTGATCCCGTGTGACGAACTGATCCTGTTCGACAAAGACATTGAAAAAGCGCAGAAAATACGAAGGTTGTTGAAGGCTCCGATCACGGCTGTGAAAAGTGTTGATGAGATGATCAGGGCAAAACCCGCAATCATCATTGAAGCCGCGTCACAGCAGGCCGTCAGAGAGTATCTTCACAAAATCTTGTCAGCTGACATAGAAGTCGTGGTCATGAGCGTGGGCGCGCTCTTGGATGTGGACTTGAAGAGTAACAAGATTCACATACCGTCAGGGGCCATCGGCGGTCTGGACGCTATTTCTACCGCTTCGCTTGCTGGAATCAAAGAAATAACTTTAACGACTAGGAAAAACCCGAAGACTCTTGACGCGAGCAGCGATTTGGAGAAAGTCGCTTACGAAGGGTTCGCGGAGGACGCAGCCAAGCTTTTTCCGAGAGAAATGAACGTTGCAGCCATTTTAGCGTTGACCGTTAAGCCTCATAAAGTGAGAGTCAAGGTGATTTCAGACCCTAACGTCACACGAAACGTTCACGAGATTCACCTCGTCTGGAAGCACGGAGACATGTTCTTCCGGTTCGAGAACGATCCTCATCCCGATAATCCGGGCACGAGCGCACTGGCAGCATGGTCAGCCATCAAGCTTATCCGAGAACTGTTGGCAAGGAACTAGGTTAGGGCATGAGTCCAGTTCCAACGTCCATCCACGTCTTCTCGCCAATCTTTTGGTACCCGATTTTCTCGTAAACCCTTATTGCAGGGTGATTGTCTGATCTAACGAAAAGAGCAGCCGTCTCGGCGTGTCTGAGAGCTTCTTGAGTGACCGCTGACGTGGCAAGAAGTGCGTAGCCCTTGTTCCTCTTTTCTGGTGCCGTGTAGACTCCTCCTATCATCCACACTTGAGGAAGCTGAATGAAGGAGCCCGCGTATGACACTAGTTGGTCCTCGTCGAAGACGCCGTACAGCGGCATTTTGGTTATCCAGTTTTGATACCTGCGAAGGTTTCGTCTCGGGCGATCCTTTCGGTCATGGAGAAGGTTAGAGAGCATTTTGGCATCCGATCTTGTTTCAAGCTTCCTCACCTTTTGTGATCTGAACGTGTTGGCTTGGTTTCTCCTGACCAGCATCCAGTTTTCAACGTAGCTCTTGGCATTCGGGAATCTCTCTAATACTGTCTGAACGTTATTGGGCTGAGTGTGCAGAATGAAGCCGTTCTCAGGTGCGTACTCCACGAGTTTTGTTGCAGTTTCTCCTTCACATTCTAAGGTTACACTTGGAACGTCTGTGGCCGTGTACACTAGAACGTATCCGACAACCTGTTTGCTTTCTAAAGCAACGTGCATCGTTGTGCGGTCAAACTCGTGAAGAATGTCGTAGTAAGCGAAAACGTGCCTGATTATGTCTGATTTCAGATATTCAACGATGCGGTCCACTTGCGACTTCGTTACTTTTCTTACGGTTATCATCCATTCATCAGCCAAACATTGGGTCAAGCTTGCCAGCTAACTCTTTGCTTTTTTGATTTCGCCGATCAAGTTGTCGATTTCTTCCTCGGTGTTGTAGAAATGGGGAGAAACCCTTATGCCGTTAGCTCTGGCTGAGACGACTATGCCTTTTTTGTTCAATCGGTCGGTCAGCTTCTGTGGAGTCTTAATCTTGAAATTCACTATTCCTGACCGGCATTGCTTGTCCTCAGGTGTCTGAAGTTCAAGTCCGAGAGACTTGATGCGATCTATCAGATGGTCTGTGAGCTTCATGATTCTGTGTTTCACGTTCTCGATTCCGTAAGTAAGGAGCATTTTCATGGCTTCCTCTGCGCCCACGAAGCTTATCGTCGCTGGGGAGCCTGTTTCGAAGCGGTTTGCGGTTTTCGAGAGTTTTAGGTTCCATATTTCCCAGAAGTTCTCGGTTGCAAAAACGTCTTGATCCACGCTAGCCCATCCAACCATTGGTGGTTCAAGTTTCTCGATGAGTTCGCCTCTCACGTAGAAATAGGCCGCGCCAGGTGGGCTTAAGAGCCACTTGTAACAAGCGGCGGACAAGAAATCCACGTCGTCTCTGACGACGTCGATCGGCATGGTTCCCACGGACTGTATGGCGTCTACGATGAGGTACGCTCCGTGTTCATGGACTATTTCGCTTAGGATCTTCAGGTTGTGGCGGAATCCGTTGAAATATGACACGTGGCTTACTGTGACGGCGACTGTTTTGTCGTCGACGGCCTTTTCCATTTCGTCCAAAGACACTCTGCATCCATCGCTTTTGACGTAGTGAACTTTTACTCCGAGGTTTTTGCGGAGCCACGGGTAAACGACAGATGGGTATTCCATGTCGGTCGTGACCACTTTTGACCCCTTGGGGCAATGAAGCATGTTTGTCGCCAAGCTCAATCCGGTTGAGGTGTTCTCGATCAGGGCTATCTCTTCGGGTCTGGCTCCGATGAGTTTGGCGAAGAAGGGTTTTCCGTTGCGGTCGCACTCAAGGAAACTGGTTCCGAATTTTGAATACTCGTTTACGTACTTGCGAACCGCGTCGGCCACGGGTTTTGGAAGTGGAGATTGGGCGGCATGATTCAGGAAGGTCCTGTGCTTTGTGACGGGAAACTGTTCCCTGAGTTTCTTTATGTCTTCCATGCATGGTTCACCGGATGTTTTCGATTTGAGTGTAGATTATTCATCGTTGGGCTATTAAAATGTGGAGTCTGATGTCCTTTCTAATTGACGCCCG